>JAABUM010000646.1_pt1 | contig 58648 bp, 47 predicted proteins | sample 5559161 | NCBI WGS metagenome assembly JAABUM01 (sample SAMN10711868, study PRJNA513369) | rock metagenome | isolation source: Antarctica rocks | place: Antarctica: Victoria Land, Siegfried Peak nord
CCTGATCCCGCTGTCTAGCTCGTGCCGCCCTTTGCGCACCAGCACCCGACTCCAGCCGCGTTCCCGCTCGGCCAGCCGTTGCCCACCCTCCCCCAAGTCACGCACTGCCCGTGCCATGAACACGCGGTGGCCACTCCCTTTCAGCGTGCGCGCCGTCTCGCCCAAGAATGCCTTGAGTGCGTCGGTCAGTTCCATCGCTTTCCCCCCCCTATGGCGCGTCCTCAGCCCCTGCCTCGTGTGGGACGTATACTCCTCGCGGGATAGCTTAGTTTTTCCGCGTCCCTAATCAATTGCAGTGGCCTGAGTGCCCGTCAAGGTCGGATGGCGGAGCTAGACAGTGCGGCCGTGCGAGGGCATCTCGCCGAAATTGGGCACCTTAAAGATTCGTGCGTCGTTACTTGGGGGCAGCGTCCCCTTGTCGACGACGATGATGCTGCCGTCATCGCCATCGAACAGCGTGATGGCGCGCCCACGCACACCGCCGATAACAAACTCCTTCTTCGAGGCCTCGATCGCCCGCTTTGGGACGAGCACTTGCCGAACGGGATTGCCGCCCAGCAACTCATTGATCGCATAAATCGGAGGCAACCCACAATGATCGAGCGGGCGATGGTGCCGCGTCCGGCCGCGGTAACCTGTCTTGCGCGCTCATGTACTCTCGTTCGGTCAGACGCATTAGCGCCGATGACAGACGGGATGCGCGCAGAGGGTACATATGTCGCCCTTGGCCGCGTCGCATGCTAGCCGCCGGGTGCCGCTCTGAGTCATGATACGCGGCAATGGTCGAGCTTGCTCAAGTTGTTGTCGCGGATGCCGTCGGCCGTCGTCCGCACATAGGGCCGGCCGTGACAAACCTCGCAGTCGCCCTCGATCACCTCGGCCCGCGTGCCGGTCGGCGGCGAGATTGTGTAGTACCGGTCGCCATAGGGTGAGCGGAGCTGGTGGATCGCGTCACCGACGCTGACACGGCTCTGCTATCCCGATGCATCCCCCAAACCCAGCCACGCAATATGTTCGTGGGAGCCGTCTTGCGATGGAGTCTTGTTTACACAGATGACGTGATAAATCGCCATGGGTTGCCCTCCTGGTATAGTTAGCTGTAGAGAACTCATGTTCTGCTTCGTTATACTGCACGCTGAAGGTTCTGTCAAGAGAACGTAGGTTTGCCATAGAGAATAGTGAGTAACCGGCAAGGAGACGTACAATGGCCCTCGGAGATCGCGTCAAGCAGAGGCGCGAGGAGAAGAATATGAGCGCTGCGGAACTGGCGAGGAGGGCGACTATCTCCAAGGGGTACCTGTCCGAGATCGAGAATACGACGGGCGAGAGGAGCGCGCCACGCCCCTCGGCCGAGGTCCTGTACCGCCTGGCAACAGCCCTTGGCACGACCGTAGCGGACCTACTGGAGAAGGAGGTACAGCCGGCCGCGCGCTCGATCCCCCCCGACCTACAGGAGTTTGCGCGCGCGGCAAACCTCCCCGACGAAGACGTCCGCATGCTCGCACAGATCCGGTTCCGAGGTGAGCAGCCGCGGACGGCGGACGATTGGCGCTTCCTCTATGAATCCATCAAGCGCTCTATTCGCTAAGAGGTGGTCGATGAAGAAAACGCGTCGATGGCACAGCTGGGATGCGCAGCAGCTCCGGCTCACCGTGAACGAGCTAGACCCTATAGTAGCGATCACCAAGGTGGCCGCCGGCGTCATTAATGAGGCCGGCTTTGAACGTCCGCCTTTTACCCCAGACATTCTCGCCTCCTTTCAGGGCATTCGTGATATTCGCCGCTGCGCGATGCCGGGTGCCGCGCGCTTGGTGCCGACCGGCCGTGGGCTGACCGTAGAAGTCAACGAAGAGCACTGCGCGAGCAAACAAAACTTTTCGATCAACCACGAGACGACCCATACACTCCTGCCCAGCTACGCGGGACAGCCCGTCGACGATGCAACCACTGGCCATTTTCCCGAGGCCAGCGAGGTAGAATTGCTGTGCGACGTCGGGGCCGCAGCCCTCCTGCTCGATGCCCGCTGGCTCCGTCCGCTCGCGCGCGATGCCGGCCCCTCGCTCCACACACTCTTCTTCCTCGCGGAAATGTTTGGTGCGTCGCTCCAAGCGACGGCTCGTGCGCTCACCGTGCTCGACCTCTGGCCTTGCGCCGTCGTGCTGTGGGAGGAGGGCTATCGCAAGAGCGAGCGCGTGCCCGAGCAGCAGCTATTCCTACCGGAGTGCCAGGGTTATGGCAGGCCAGCCCCGAAGCTGCGCGTCGCCTGCCCCTACGTGTCCGCGTCCTTCGGCCACTACATTCCAGAAAACAAATCCGTCGGCCCCTCCTCACTCGTGCATGCCTGCCTGCAGAACGGCGATATAACCTGGGGTAAGGAATCCTTCGATTTCGGATCGACCCAGGCTACTCTCTACTGCGAGAATATCAACGCGCCGTACAAATCGGGCAGGACGGTGCGCCAGCGCGTGATCTCCTTCCTCCTGCCCGAGCGACGGTTGCCGCCCCCGGTTGCACCACTCCAATATCGGTTGGAGGTTTTCTGAGTCGCATTTAGAGGTCGGTCAAGGCGAGCGCAAGGGTGTGCACCGGGAGATCCGTAACGGAACGGCTCTGGCACACATTTGATGGTGCGGGTTCTGACGTTGCCTAGGACTGTTGAAAACGGCGACACGATCTGGAGGTAGAACGAGCGGAAGCCGGGCTACAGGGCGTACGGAGTTCCTCAACCACTTCTGAAGCGTGCCTCCATCATGGATGACACACAGGCCACCGACTGGCACCATCAAATATGTGCCAGAACCAACGGAACTGGCAAAACTATATCTTGCTCGCCGCCCACAATTATAGCGAGAAAGGATCGTGTCGGTGGCACAACGGACGGTCACGGTATTCTACTCCTGGCAGTCGGACCTGCCGGGCGGGACAAATAGGAATTTCATCGAAACGGTGCTCCGCGCCGCAGCCGATGCGCTCCGCGCCGACACGTCCATTGACGTCGAGCCAGTGGTCGATCGGGACACCGCTGGCGTCCCGGGTTCACCCGACATATCGAGCACTATCTTCGGAAAGATCGAGAAAGCCGACATCTTTGTCTGTGACGTATCGATCGTCAACCAGGATGTCATGGCGGCGATTGATGCCGTGAGAAAACTTGACGATGCCGTCAGGCCGCAGGGCGTCGCCGACGATATGAACGTGCGGCCAACACCCAACCCCAATGTGCTGATCGAACTCGGCTACGCCTTGAAGGTGCTCGGATGGAAAAGAATCATCATGGTGATGAATGATGCCTATGGCCTACCGGAGTTGCTGCCATTCGACCTGCGCTTAAAGCGCGTGACGCGCTACGCTACCTCTCCCGGCCCAGCGGCGGCTGGGGGACGCGCCGCGGATCGACGAAAGCTTGAGGCAGTGCTCACCGAGGCGCTGCACATCATTGTGGCCGGTCTTGATGTGCCGTTACCTGGTGAGGTGGTACAGCCATTATCACTTGCCGAACAGGCGATCAAAGCGGTCGAGGAGGATCGGCCCAATCAGGTCGCGACGGTCAATCGCTACATGGATTGGCTGGCGGGAGAGATCAGCGCCCGCACGCCACAGTTCGACCAAGAGCCCGACTCGAACAAATGGGACGATATGCTCATGGTCGCTATCGATGAGTCGGTCGGGCTCGCAGTAGATTTTGCGCGCCTCGCACAGACGATCTCGGCCATGAACGCCGCCGAGGCGGCCCATGCCTTGTATAAAAGCTTTGCCACCGTCCTGGAGCTATATAACCCGCGCCCGGATTTCTCCGGGGCTTTCAACTCGATCAACTTCGACTTCGCCCACTTCATGGGTCATGAACTTTTCGTGACGCTCTTCGCCATCCTGATCCATGATGAGCGATGGGATCTCGTCGCCGATCTGCTCGATGACGATCTCTACGTGATCAACATCAATGCTGGGCGACCTGGCATCGCGCCATTTGGATATCTTGCTCGCCCTGTTGAACTGCTGGGGCACCGCAACGCTCGCTTACGCCTCAATCGACTCTCGTTGCACGCCGACTTACTGGAGAAGCGCCATACGACAGAGGATCTGGGCCAAATTGTACCCATCGGGCAGTTTGTGGACGCCGACTATTTCCTCAATCTGCGTGATCGGCTGGCCGACCCACAAGAACAAGAGATCTTCTACTGGCTTCCGTGGAGCACAATGCTCATGAAGAACCCGCCTCGCTTTTTGGTCGAGGCGACGCGAATCGCGCAAGCGCAGCGGCTTGCACGATCCCTAGGCGTCACGATCGCTGATATCAACACTTTTCGCTCGCAGATTGGTGCGGTTGCCCGATGGCATGAGAAATTGTTCACCAGAGGCTTTTGGCATAGCCCCATGGCTAGGTTTGATGTAAGCATGGTCGGGAGTCGATAAGGTGTCAAGGAGTAGCGCGCTCTCGGATTGAGGTGCACAAGCTCGTCTAACACCTCACGGTTAACATAGGCCGATGTCTCCGTGCCACAAGCCCTCTAGCCCCTTGAGGACAACTGTCGCTATGCCCTTTCCGATCACTTTGTCGTCCACGCTTCCCAGCCTGTACGGCGGCACACAGCAAACCCTTACCCCCTATGGATAGCGGTGCATAGCCATCATGCCGTTCGCGACGCAGCGAGCGTCGCGTTTTCGGCAATGTGCAAGTCGCCCACCGCGAGTGCTCGCTCGAAGGCCACGACCATGTGCGGCGCGAACTGCGTTCCACTCCCCTCACGGATACGCCGCACAGCCTCTTTGCTGGTCAAGGCTGGACGGTACGTCCGCGTGCTCGTCATGGCATCGAACGCGTCGGCGACTGCCATGATCGCAGCGTCAGGCGGTAGCGCTACACCGGCGAGACCGTCGGGATATCCGCGCCCGTCCCATCGCTCGTGATGATGACGGACGGCGGGCAGGATATCCTTGGAGAGGTAGGGCAAGCCGACGAGCATGCGCTCGCCTGTCACAGGATGCTCCTTGATAATGGAGAACTCCTCCTCCGTGAGCCGCTCCTCCTTCTTGAGGATGGCGTCGGGCACCGCGATCTTGCCGACATCGTGGAGCAGGGCCGCCAGTTCCAATCGCTCCAGGTCGGCCGCCGTCACGTTCAGGGCGCGGCCAAGGGCGACGGCGTAGCGGCTCACGCGCTGGGAGTGACCCTGTGTATACGGGTCCTTGGCATCGACGGCGGCGGCCATCGCCTTGATCGTCGCGAGGTTCGCGTGGACGAGATCCTCGATGAGGCGCGCGTCATCGTTGGCCACAAGCCCGGCACCATCGTCCGGCTCGGCGATCCTATCCTTCCCAAGAGCCTTCGCACCCGCGAGCGCTTGCTGCGCCGCCCGCACGACGGCCTCACGCGTCGTTCCATGACCTGGGACCGCGACGACTCCGATCGACACGCGGACGCCAAACGGCGTCGCGCCCCCTGCCCGGACCGCCATCTGGATGCGGTTAGCGGTGGCGATGGCCTCCGCGCGGTCCGTATCGAGCAAGAGGACGGCGAACTCATCGCCCCCGTCCCGCGCCACGATGTCGCCCAGTCGCACCACGTGACGGATGGCCGTGGCAACGGCCGTCAGGGTCGCGTCCCCAAGGGCGAGGCTGCCGGCTGCGTTGATCGCGGCGAGGCCATCGATATCGACGAGAATGAGGCTTGCCAGTCGACCGAGACGACCACAACGAGCCATCTCCTCGTCAAGGCGTGCATGGAAAGCCCGGTGATTGGGAAGCCCTGTCAGGCCATCGATCGAGACCTGCGCCAGGATGCGTTCGTGCAGCGCCGCGTTCTGCAGGGCGACCGCCGCCTGGTTCGCGAGCAGAGCTAGGGCGTGGTGCGTGTCTTCATCGTTCCCCACCACACCAAGAAGCCGCACCTGGCCCACGACGTGGTCATCCACATGCAGTGGAAGGATAAGCACTCCATCGGGCGTAACGCGCGCCGGCCCGTCCGTCGTCTCAGGTGACGCGGGAACGAGGCTTGGGAGGTCCATCCTAATAGCGTCGGATGGGAGGACGAGCGCACGGCCCATGACTGTCGGGTCTTCATCCTCCACGAGATACACTGCCACGACCTCGGCGCCGGCCGTATCGCGGGCATGCTCGGCGAGGGGCCGGACCAGGTCGATCCGGGGCTGCTGCAACCGGAGCCGCTGTCCGGCGTGGATCACACCCTCCAGCTGCTCGTTGCGCCGACGGAGCGCCTCGGCGCGGGCCACGTCTTCCTCGATAGTCCGGTACGTTGCGCGCACTGTGAGGAGGGGGAGGAGGGACAGGAAGAGCGCGACCGGGTTATAGGCCCACGCCACGGCGGACACGACGCCCATGCCGATACTCACGCCCTCAAGGAGCGCGACCTTGGCATCCGGCACCAACACTCTCGCGCCGCCGTCGACGTCGTCGGCGAGCGCCACGACGATCTGCAAGCCGCCGAGGTCGAGGACCGCGTACACGAGGCCGAAGAGGATCAGGGATGGGGCGTGCGAGAGGAAGAGCACCGCGTCCCAGTGTGGCAGCGGCGAGGCAACCCTTGCGAAGGCGATGCACGTCCCGCCGACGACGATCGTGGCGTGAGCAACATTGAAGAGGCGCTTATAGAGAGGCTGGGGGTCGCCCACCTCCGCCGCGAGTGCTGCGCCGACAGCCACGAGGATAGGGTATGGCGACGGCAGAACAAGGATCGCCGCGACGAGCATGACCGTGCTCATGCTGTGGACGATGCTAACGCGCACCCGAGCGACCATCCGCTCGCCGGTATACGCCAATGCAAGGAAAACGAGGGCAGCGACAAGGTCTGTCCACGCGAGGCTGCCGGCGCGGGCTAGACCAATGACGGCATAGACGACGAGGACGCCAGCGACGAGGTAGACACCCAGGAGATACCGGCGAAGGGTTGGCCGTACGTGGTCCATACACCCCTCCCCTCATCTGTCCTGGTGAAACCAGTTGCCATCGCCACGGACATCTCGGGCCTCCACGACCGCGTCACGAGTAGCTCTTGTCTTGTCTACCAATATGATAGAACGCCACTTATCTTTCATCGTTCGACGTAAGAACCACCAGGATCTGTGGGGTATGGCTCCACGACAGAAGGGCCATGACGTTGAACGGGGGCGAGAGATATCTCGAGAAGGGATTTTCGCGCCCCTCAATGATCCACTAGTCTCCGTCGCGGAGGCTTACCGCCATTTGCCGAGGTCGGGTTGGACGTGGCCCCCGGATGCGAGGGTGACGACGACGGCGAGCGATGGAACGACGACGGAGGCAACGCGGAGGGCGCGTTGCAGGCGAACACAGGCACGAACGACCGATTCCATCGGACGATCTCCTTGCGCGAACAACTCCAGCAGCGGCCTGAGCAGGCCACCATCATGGTACTACAGCTGCGCACGCGCGTAAAGCAGTATTAGCGAAAATATGCTATTGAAAGATAAGTGGCGTTATATTTCTTATCTTCAACAGCTTTTATTGCAACAATTAGATATATTTTGCGCGGAGATGGGTGTGGTGAACGTGGACGGTCAGGTGCCCAGCAATGCGCGTGGCTCGACGAGAACGAAGCCGCCGCCCTGGCCGCATCCCGAGGATAAGGTGCTGCTCACGCGCTGGCTCCATGGCCGCCCGGAGCACACGTGCCGTGCGTATCATGCCGACATCGCGCGCTTCCTCGCGCACGCGCAGAAGCCTCTCTCATCCATAACGCTGCATGACCTGCAAGCTTATGCCGATGGGCTTGCGGACGAGGGTCTCGCGCCAAGTACGCGCGCGCGCATGCTCAACGTCGTCAAGAGCTTGCTCTCGTTCGCGCATGAAACCGGGTACCTCCCCATAAACGTCGGGCGCCCCCTGCGGTTACCCCCTGTGCGCTCGCGGCTCGCCGAGCGCATTCCCTCGGAGGAGGATGTGCTAGCCCTGCTCGCGCACGAGCCTGATCGCCGCAACCACGCGCTCATCCGGCTTCTGTACGCCGGCGGCCTGCGCATCTCTGAGGCGTGCGCCTTGCGCTGGCGCGACCTCCAGCAACGTGGCGCCGCCGGCCAGGTGACAGTCTGGGGCAAGGGCGGCTACGAGCGCGCGATACTGCTGACCGGCGGCACATGGCGCGAACTCCTCGCGCTACGCTCCCTCGATGCCAGTCCCGATGATCCGGTCTTCCGGTCGCAGCGTGGTGGACCACTCTCATCGACCCAGGCGTGGCGGGTCGTGAAATCCGCGGCAGCACGCGCCGGACTACCAACGGCCGACGCTCTATCGCCGCACTGGCTCCGCCACGCCCATGCGAGCCATGCCCTTGATCGCGGCGCCCCCGTCTCACTCGTGCGCGAGTGCCTCGGACACGCCAGCCTCGCCACGACCTCACGGTACACGCACGCGCGGCCAGGAGATGGATCAAGCCGCTACCTCCGTGTCTAACGATAGCGTCCGTTCGTGGCTGTCTATGGTAAACCACCCTGATCGCTAGACTGCCGGCGTCGTCCCAGCACGTCGGCGCATCGACGCGCCCAGTCGAGCATCCGCCCTCGATGGCGTCCGTCCTACGAGCAGTCCTAGCGCACGGTCTGTCCCGATCCTGTAGACGTGTCGCACGACGCATCACTGTCGCAAGCATAGAACATTGTGTTGCGGACCCGTCATGGCGTATAACATGACCGAGCGGTGATGTGATAGCGTGATCGGCACAGGGATGGGACCGTGGAGAGAGGCAGACCGACGACCCTCGGCGCATGGCTGACGTACCTCCTCAAAGAGGCCAAGTGGACGTACCGGGAGTTGGAGGGCACCTCCGGCGTGTCGACCGATACCATCAGCCACATCGTGAACGGCGTGGTGCGCGCCAAACGCGGGTCGGAGCGTGGTCCCACGCGCGCCACCCTGACGAAACTGGCCGTAGCGCTGGCGGTGCGCTTCGAGGACCTCGTGACGGACGAGGACACGCGTCTGTTGCGGGAAGACGCCGACGAACGCAAGGAGTGGACGCAGAACCTTCTGACCGCCCCCCTCCACCCGGCGACGCCGCTGGACATGCGGGCCTTACTCACTGTCCCGCCGCACCTCACGCCGTTAGTCGGCCGTGCCCGCGAGGTGGAGTACGCGACCACGATGCTGCGCCGGCCCGACGTGCGCCTGCTGACCCTGACCGGCCCTCCGGGCGTGGGCAAGACGCGGCTGGGCGTGGCGGTGGCCGCGGCGGTGCGCGAGGCGTACGCCGACGGCGTCTATGTCGTCCCGCTCGCCCCGCTAGGCGCGCCGGAGCTGGTCATCCCGACCGTCGCGCGCACACTGGGCCTGCGCGAGGAGGCTGGCCGGCCCGTGATCGAGACACTGATCGTCTACCTGCGCGACCGGCGCCTGCTGCTGGTGCTCGATAACGTCGAGCACCTGGTCGCGGCGGCGCCACGGATCGCGGACCTCTTGGCGTCGTGCCCCACGGTCGGTGTCCTGGCGACGGGCCGTGCGGCGCTCCGCGTCGACGGCGAGCAAGAGTTGTCTGTCCCGCCGCTGGCCAGCCCCGCTCCTACACACTCGTCGGTGGAGGAGGTGGTACAGTACCCGGCCGTCGACCTATTCGTGCAGCGTGCTCGCGCGCTGGCACCGGACTTCGCCCTCACGCCCGCGAACGCGCCTGCCGTCGCCGCGATCTGTCGTCGCCTGGACGGACTGCCCTTGGCCATCGAGTTGGCCGCGGCGCGGATCAAGCTGCTCTCGCCGCGCGCGCTGCTCGACCGGCTGGACGACCGGCTAGACGTCTTGTCGGGCGGCCCGCTCCACCTGCCGGAGCGGCAGCGGACGCTGCGCGGCGCGCTCGACTGGAGCTACAATCTGCTTGCCCCGGACGAGCAGGACCTATTCGGGAGGCTGGCCGTGTTCGCCGGCGGCTGCACCCTGGAGGCGGCGGAGCAAATCTGCGCCACGCTCGGCCCCGCGCCGATGCCGGTGCTGGACGGGCTGGCCTCGCTCATCGACAACAACATGGCGCGCGTCGAGGGAGCGGTGGACGGCGCGGGCGATGGGGAGCCGCGCGTGGGGATGCTCGAGACGATGCGCGCGTATGGGCTGGAGCGTCTGGAGGCGGCTGGGGAGGCTGCGGCCGTGCGGGGGCGACACGCGGCGTACTACCTGGCGCTGGCGGAGGCGGCCGAGCCGGAGTTGATGGGGGCGGGGCAGGCGACGTGGCTGGCGCGCCTGGACGCCGATCACGATAACATGCGCGCCGCGCTCGCTTGGGCGCGAGAGCGCGCCGGCGACGGCGATGAGATGGCGCTCCAGCTCGCCGGGGCGCTCTGGCGCTTCTGGTGGATACGCGGCCACCTCGCCGAGGGACGGCGGTGGATGGAGAGGCTGCTAGGCCGCGGCGGAGGGTCGGCCGCGGTGCGGGCGCGGGCGCTCAATGGCGGCGGCAATCTGGCGTGGGGTCAGGGCGACTACGCCCGGGCCACGGCCTGGTATGAGGAGAGTCTCGTCTTTTGGCGGCAGGTGGGCGATGCGGCGGGCATCGCGCGCGCGCTCAGTAATCTCGGCATGGTCCTGCACGAGCAGGGCGACCTGGGCGGGGCCCAAGCGCGCTATGAAGAGAGTTTGGCGCTCCACCGGCAGCGGCGCGACCTCGACCGGTGGAGCATCGCGGCCACGCTCAACAACCTGGGGAGGGCCGTTCATGAGCTGGGCGATCGGGCGCGGGCGCGCGCCCTGTTCGCCGAGAGCCTCGCCCTGAAACGAGAGATAGGCGACAGCGCCGGCACCGCCGCCACCCTGGGGAACCTGGCCGATGTGGCGAGCGCGGAAGGCGATTACGAGCGCGCCGCGACCCTGTATCGGGACAGCGTGACCTTGTACAAGGAATTGGGCGACCATGGGGGGATAGCGTCCGGGTGCGAAGGAATGGCGCACATGGCGGCACAGGTGGAGAGCGCGGCGGCCGATCCGCTGCGCGCGGTCCACCTCCTCGCCGCGGCAAACGCCCTGCGTCTCGCCGCCGACGTCACCCTCCCGCCGGCCGAGCATGACCACTACTATGGGCGAAACCTGACCAACCTGCGGCATGCGCTCGGCGATCGCGCGTTCGAGGACGCGTGGGCAGGTGGGCAGGCGTTGTCGGTCGACCACATCGTCGCCGAGGTGTTGGCGCGCGTCACGTGAGCAACGGTGGTATTTCCTGGCATTTGTCCTCATTGTCGGGACGCACCGCCCGTCTTCTGTGGTTCAATAGAGCCAAGCCGCCCGGAGCGAGCACAGTGTTCTCACTGACAGCGTCCGGAACGGCGCATCAATGGTTGCATGCGCGGCGTTGGTGGGTAGGCGGCAGAGATGTCTCCGTACCGCAAGCTCTAGCGGTGCATGCCGACGTATTCCCGGTAGTGGTTCACCTGCCGTCGTTATTGACGGTATTGAAGAATGGACGGGGCTTCTATCGCGATCCTTGGAGGGTTTCCCCCGACTGACGCTCGCCAGGTTCTTGCGTCCGACCTCTCACTATGGCGTGACGTGACCATGAGATCACACCACGACAGGGAGGCCTAGACAAACGGCAGATCAGCATGGTACTATAGGGCCGCTTTGATGTATTGTTGCAACAAAAATTATAGTTTTGACGCACCTGAATCGCGCACCTCGACCTCTGTCCTTTACTTTTTCTCACACGCCGCCGTCCCTGTTCATCATGCACCTCGTCACACGAGAGGACGACGAGGGAGCAGGCAGCACCGTCTCTCCTTGACGCCGTCTGTCATCGCGTGCCTTGCCGCGATGTGAAGAGACTGACATGCTAGCAGACAATTACGCCGCGCCCCGTGGTATCGTGCGTCCGCCTGTCCATCCCCGCGTCCTCGACGAGTTCTGTCACCACCTTGTCCACGACGTTTGTGCGTCGGATCGCGGGGTGCCGCGGGTCGTCGCCACGTGTAGACCCCATCAGGACTACCTAGCTGTGTAGGAGACGATGATGCGCGTCCTGTCCCGTTCGGTCCACCTGCTCTCCGTATCGGTTCTGCTCTGTACTCTGGTCGCCACGTTGCCTGTCGTCCCGATACCGCGCCCGACACTCCCGGACCATGGGGGCGCTGTGCCCACAGGCATCATCGTTCGCCCACGCCTAGCTCTTCTTACCCGCGCCGCCACCGTGCGGCCTCAGCGAGCCCCTAATGCGCTGATGGGTCCAGGGACGCATCGGTCTCTTACCGCCCAGCATTCTCAAGCGTGGCACCGCCAACAAGTGCTGGTAGCAAACGACACACAAAATGATAGCGGGAGTTTCAGCGGTGGAGGGACAGCGAGTGGAATACCTCTGCGCTTCACCGGCGGCACCATGGATACTCCAGCGCAGGCGTACGGGTTCTATGTAAATCTTTAGTAACTATCCAGCGGCGAGGTTAGGGAGGGGTGGATGACCGGCGAAGACACCCTGGAGCGCGGGAAGGACTGTCTGGCCCTGCTTTTTGAGGGTGGAGAGGTAGCCCCGCAGCCGACAGAAGACAACGGAGCCGGTGGGACTGCGGAAACAGCCGGAGACCTTCTGCTGGACCTTAATCATGCGCAGGTCGCGTTCGGCTTGGTTGTTGTCGAAGGGCACGCGCCACTCAGTCATGAAGGCGAGTACCTCCGCCTGGCCGGTGTGCAACCGATCGAGCAGGTTCCGCGCCTTGGTTTGCTTGCGCCGCCCGCGCTTCTTCGGTCCGGTGTCCGGCTCCGAGGGGAGCGGGTTGGCGGCATAGCCCTCGGCCACGATGGCCTGGTAGCGCGCCGCGAAGGCGGCGCACACCGCCGCGTCGAAGCGTGTTTCTCCCTGGTCCCGCGCGGTCTCCACCCGCGCTTTGATCTCCAACAGCAGGCCCTTCATGCGGGCGGCCCAGGGCTGCTGGTCGTGCTCCTCGATCGCGGTCAGCTCGCGCAGATGATGGGCGTTGCAGAGCGCGTGGGCACAGTCATACTGGCGGTAGGCCGTGAGCCCGTCGTGGACGCTGACGCCATGGAAGGCGGGCAGGATGCCGATCTCCGTCATGGCGTCGCTGCCCCGCTTGGGATGCGCCGCATAGTGCGTCAACCGGGGCGTACTCGTCACATGCACCCACTCCAACTGGCCGTGGACGCGCACGCCCGTTTCATCGTTGTGCAGCACGTCTGCCTGGCGCAGCGCGTCCTTGATCTGCTCTTCCACCCCCACGAGGCCATCGGCACAGGTCTCGACCGCCGTTTGCAGGGTCCCTTTGGCGGGCGCGTGCCCGAACACGTCCCCCAACAGGGCGCTCGTGCGGTCGTAGGGCAGCAGATGATAGGTCAGCAGGTACACCGCCAGCGCCTTGATCCCCGCCCCGTACTGCACCGTCGTGGTCACGTCGGCGGGAAACGCTCCTGTCGTTGTGTGCCGGCACCGGGGGCATGTCTTCTCCTGAGCGCGATGCTCGCCCACCTCCAGGCGCAGCGGCGGCAGGTCCAGCACTTGGCGACGCACGTACCCGGTCGCGGCTACCCCGTCCAACGCGGCGTGGCACCCCGCGCACGTCGCCGGACTGTGCATGATCACCCGGTCTGGCTCCGCCACCATCGACAGGGCGCTGCCCACATGCCCCGGCTGTCCACCGACGGCCTTGCCGCTGTGCTGCCGCAGACTCCGGGGAGGCCGCTGATACCCGTCGCTCGACGGCGGCTTACTGCTGGTGCGGCTCGTCGTCTTGGCCTGGTCTTCCAGATCCTTGACCCGCGCGCTCAACGCCTCGATCTGCTCCTGTTGCGCGCTGACCATTGCCTGCAGGTGCTCAATCATGGCGATGACCGCCTCCACGCCGCCGGCGTAAACTGCGGTGATCTCCTCGCGCGTCAGCGTCATCGCGGGATACCTTTCGCCTCATCCCTCGCTGCCCAGTGCGGCCCTCTCTGCTCGTATTCTACGCACGACGGGCTTGCTCCGCCAAGTGCGCTATACCGTGAACGATCCGCTGGATAGTCACAATCTTTATACATATCCAACGACGGATACAACCCTCATCGATTACAATCTCGGAGCCTTGGGATATCTGCGCGTCAAGCTGACGCCCACGGGGCACGTGATATTGGAGCAACTCGTCTGGGGCGGGCTCTTGCAGGTCGATATGGCCAATGCCGCCGTACCTCTCAATACCCCTGTCTACATTTCCTTCATGAACCACGGGCGCTATGGCGATGGAAACTTAAATTACCAGGGTGCCGTTTACCTACCTGACAACTCACAACTAGGCTCGTTCTTCGCGGACTCCAGCCTCACCTCACATGTAGGGTCAACTGAAACGTATATCGCGCAGTTCGGCTGGGGGGTATCCGTCTCGAGCGCCTACGCGAACTTCCCCCAGAATCTCGGCTGGATGTCGAAGTTCCGTAGCTTCGTCTACCTTGGAGTCACGCCGACGCCACCGACAAGCGACACGTCGGGGGGCACGCAAGACTATATGCTGCGCCAATCCACTGGTTCAGCAACCAAAATCGCGGATTCTGGCACAGGTCGCTACACCCTCGCCGCTGGGCCAGAGGGCATCACGATCAACCGCGTCGGCCCCTACCCGTCCATGTACACGCCCATCACGCTCCCGCCTCCCACGTTCCCGCCATTCGGGAGCGAGAGCTTCAGCGGTAACGGCACTGCGGATAACGTTCCCTACTATCTCGATCACGGGGTTAACTCTGGCTTCGGCGGCATCTCCGAGGGTCTAGGCTTCTTCCTTCATCTGTCTCGCTATCCGACCGAAGACACCACGATCGTGGATTACCAATTGTCCACGCAAGGTGACTCGGGATACCTGCGCATTAAAGTGACCCCTTCAGGACATGCCATCTTGGAGATGGCCGCTAAGCAAGCTACTATTTCGTACGACTTGGCGCAAGGCGCGCTGCCACTGTCGACGACGGTCTATATCACCTTCGTCAACATCGGCGGGTATGGCGAAGGCCGCTTCTTCTTCGATGGCGCCGTCTACACGACTGGCGGCGGAGCGCTCAACACGTTTCGCGCCTATTCATCCCAACCCAACCCCGCGTATGGTGAATTCCTCCTCTATAGTGCTCGGTTCGGCTTAGGTGTCTCTCGGTCCAGCTCGTACGCGAACTTCACCCCCGATCTTGGTTGGATGTCAAAGTTCCGGGCATTTCGCGGCACCAGTTATCCCTATATGCCCGACGTTGACACCTTGGCAAATGCCCATGACCTCCAAGATTACATGGTCCGGCAACCGCTCGGTCCGGCGGCGCAGCTCGATGATTCAAGCGGCAACCACCACGACCTATCGCCCGGGCCGGCAGGCGTTACCATCAACCTCGATGGACCCTATGTGTCTCGCTTCGCGCCCGTCTCTGAGCCGCCGGCACGGTCGGAGGTCCTCAGCCCAAGCGAGCACCATACGACCTGTGCCACAGGCAAACCGGTCAATTGCGCGACCGGTGACTTCTATCACACCTTCGACGATCTTTCCGTCCCTGGGCGCGGGGTACCGCTGCATTTCGCGCGCACATATTACTCGCTCGCCGCCGCCCAGGAGGGGCCTTTTGGCTTCGGGTGGACGGACAACTACAACATGTTCCTGACGACGGATGACACCGGCGCCATGACCGTGACAGAAGAACCCGGCTCCTCGGTTGCGTTCCGCCCCGTATCTGGCGGGTACCAAGCCCCGGGCCGCGTCCTGGCCGCTCTCGTTGACAATCACGATGGCACACTGACCTTCACGCGCAATAAAGACCAGATACGGTACGTCTTCACAACGCCGACGACGGCGACCGTCGGCTTGCTGCAGGAGGAGAGCGACCGCAATGGGTACGCGACGGTCTTGCGCTACGCCAACGGCAAACTGGCGACCGTCACCGATCCGGCCAACCGTGCGCTGAGCTTTTCGTACACGACGAGCGGCCGGCTTGCGCGCGTGAGCGATCCCCTTGGTCGGACCGTCGCCTTCACGTATAACGCCGCCGATGAACTCGTCGCCGCATCGGATGCCGGCGGCATGACGCAGTTCACGTACGATAGCGGCACACACCTCCTGCGCACCATGACCGACCCTACGGGCGGCACCGTTGTGAACGACTATAACACCGACGGCCAGGTCATCACCCAGACCGATGCCCTCGGCCGAACAACCGCGTTCACCTATACCATGAACAGCGACGGGTCGCAGACGAGCGTCATTACGTCGCCCACCGGGAGCGTCACGGTCGAGCAGTACCGTGATAATGAAATGCAGGCGCTGATCCAGGGATATGGCACGACTCAGGCGGCGACGCAGACCTACACCTACGACCCGTTCACTCTCGGCGTTTCATCGGTCACGGACCCGGATGGCCACACGTCCTACAACACCTATGATTCCCGGGGCAATTTGCTGAGCCACTCCGACGCCCTCAACCGCACGACGAGCTACGCCTACGACGCCCTCAACGACACGACTGCGATCACGGACCCCTTGGGGAACGTGACCTCCATGACCTACGACGCGCACGGCAACCTGCTCAGTACGTCGCGATCCCTCGTAGCGACGGCCGCCACGAGCGCGAACAATGGGTCGATGACGATGAGCACGACCTCGATCCGACGATCGGCGGTGGTCGCCGCAGCCTGTCAGGGTTCCGCTGCAACACCGCTGTGCGCCGCTGGCGTCCATGGACTAGCCGCGTGCGCGGGACGCTGTAACCCGACGATAGGCGCGACAGGCGAACGCAGCCGACCGCTGGGGCGCGACGTCGTCAGAACCTTCTCGGTACCGCAAGGACGGTCCTTACTAGGCATGCTCGACGACCCAGCCTCTCGGGGCGCGCGAACGCCCACGAGTGTGCCGTCTCGCGCCCGCCCGGCGTCGAGAAGGGCGCGCGGCGCCGCATCCTGCTCCACAACTCGACTGCGCTGCGCGACGGCCACGCCGCGGCGGCCTGTGTCGCCATCGGCCAGGTACCGCAGTCGCGATACGGTTATCAGCATCGACGACAGTGTCCAGGGCGGCGGGACTGACCGCTTCCGCTACGTTGGGCGGTGGGGACACTGCAAACCCTGTCGAGATGGCGCGAGGGTCGGCATGTATGACCAGTCGAGCAGCTTTAGTCGCCGGGCGGGCGACTCCTACACCCTCAGGTTCCGAGGGATAGGCATCGCGCTTTACTCGGTCCATGGCCCGACTCACGGTATCGAGGAGGTCACCCTTGACGGCCGTAACCGTGTGCTCATCGATCTCTACAGCGCGCGTCGGACGGGCGATGTGCTGGACCACCGGTACGCGCACCTCGCCGATGGCGTCCATGTGCTCACCGTGCGAGTGACCGGCCGGAAGAACAGGAAGAGCGGGAATGTCTACGTGGTCGCCGACCGCGTCGCGATTACCCAGGCAGGGATCATCCCGCCACGCCATACACCTACCCCACCGCCTGCCACCGCCACGCGCGTGGCAACGCGCATCCCGACATCTACACCGCGTTCTACGGTGACGCCCTCGCCGACCACCATGCCGCCGACCACGACTCCCAGTGCGCAACCAGCGCCGACCACCCCCACGCCGGCCACTCCGACGGCGACGACCACGCCGACCCCGACATCAACAGCGACGATGGTCATGCCGACAGCGACGGGGACACAGACGCCGACAGACACACCGACCACAACGCCCATCCCCCCGACGAATACCTCGACTGCCACAGCGACAATGATCCCAACCACGAGCACGCCGACGGACACGGCGACGGTCGTGCCACCCTCCGCGACCAACACCTCAAGCGCCGGTGCCACGCCGCCGGTGAGCACCATATCGGTGACGAGCACGCCCGCTCCACCAGCAGCGACCATCTCCCCGTCGGCCACGGCGACGGCGGAGAGCACGATACCGAGTACGTCCGCACCGACGTCCACGGCGACCGTGACGTTGACCACCGACACGGCGACGGCGATGGCAATGGCAACGGCCCTCTCGACCGCGACGAGCATGGAAACGAGCATGCCTTCGCCGACCGCCTCCCCAACGGCCACGCGCACCCCGCTGCCCTCCATCCCCTGCGCGGACGCCGGCCCGTACACCGCTACTACCTGCCTGACGTACGACCCCGCGCACCCGGGCGACGTGATCGCGCGCACCGACCCCGATGGGCATACCGCACGCTATACCTACGACCAGTACGGAAACCTGACGAGCGCGAGCGACCCGCTCGGCGATACCACGACCTACACCTACGACCTCATCGGACGCAGGACGAGCGCAACGCGTCCGCTGGGCAACGTCGCCGGCGCGAACCCCACTAGCTACACGACGGCGATGGCCTACAACGCCTTCGGCGACACGACGGCGATCACAGACGCGCAGGGCAACATCACGACGTACGGGTACGACGGGGATCAGAACCTCATCGCGACGACCGACGCGCTCGGGCGGCAAACAGTCGACGGCTACAACCTAGACAACGAACGCACGAGCATGACGCGCCCCGACGGGGTAACCTTGCAGACGGGCTACGACGACGCGGGCAACGTCATCAACACAACCGATGGCCTGTCTCAGTCCACGAGCTTCGCGTACGACGCGCTTAACCGGCTGATCTCGACGACAGCGCCGCTCGGACGCACAACGGTCTACACCTACGACCTCGCTGGCAATAAGATCGCCATGACCGATCCCCTCTCGCAGACGACCGCCTACACCTACAACGACGCGAACGAGCTGGTGGGTGTGCTGCGACCCGATGGCACAAGCCTCGCCACAGGCTACGATCTCGACGGGCGCGTCGCGAGTCAGACGGACGGTCGCGGCTCTACCACGAGCTACGGCTACGACTCCCTCGGTCGCACGGTCGCCGTGATCGATGGTCTCGGGCGCGTCACAACTTATGGCTACGACCTCGCCGGCAATCGCACCGCGCTCATCGACCCGATGGGGCGCACGACGACGTCCACGTACGACGCCGCGAACCGCCTGGTGGCCGTCGCCTATAGCGACGGCTCAACGCCCGCCGTGCAGTACTCCTATGACGCCGATGGCAACCGGACGGCGATGCAGGACGGGACGGGGACGACGCGCTACACCTACGACACGCTCGACCGCTCTACCAGCATCATCAACGGGTCCGGCCAAATGGTGGGGTACGGGTACGACCAGGCGGGCCAACCTATTACCCTCATCTATCCGGGCGGCGAACAGGTCACGCGCGCCTACGACGCGCTCGGTCGCGTCGCGAGCGTGACGGACTGGCTGGGACACACCACCGCCTTCGGCTACGACGGCAACGGCGACGTCGTTTCGGAGACCTATCCGAACGCCAGTTCCGCCGTCCTCTCCTACAACGCCGCCAGTGACCTGACCGGCATCACTGACACCGTGAACGGGACGCCGCGCTGGACGTTCGGCTATGCGAGGAATAGCTTGGGGCAGGTGAGCGGTGTCAGCGACGGCATCGAGGGCTCGACCCACTCTTATGGCTACGACAACACTCGCCGCCTCACGAGCGACAGCGGGCCGGGAGAGACCCGGGGCTGGGCGTACGATGCGGCGGATAACCTCGCGACCATAACAACAACAGCAGGCACAGAAGCCTTCGCCTACGACCAAGCCAACCAATTGACGGCGCTCACGACGACAATCGGTGCGGCGACAACGAGCGTGGCGTACGCGTACAACACGGACGGTGACCGCACCGCGCAGGGCGACGGCGCGGGCGCTACGGGCTCGATGTTCGGGTGGGATCAGGCCGACCGGCTCGTCACGGCGACGGTCGGCACCACGACGACGGCGAGCTATGCGTACGATGGCGACGGGCTGCGGCAGAGCAAGGCGGTGACGGCGACCGACAGCACGACGACCACGGTCGAGACCTGGGATGCTGCCGGGGGGCTACCGCACCTGATCCAAGACGGCAACATAGGCTACGTCTACGGGCCGCTCGGACCCATCGAGCAGATTGATGCGAGCGATGTGCCGACGTACTACTACCAGGACCAACTCGGCAGCACACGTGGTCTCGTCAACGCGTCCGGGACGACGGTCGGCAGATATAACTACGATGCCTACGGACAGGTGACAAGCCACACGGGGACGGCGACGACGCTCCAGTTCGCGGGGCAGTATACTGACGCAGCTACCGGTTTTCAGTACCTGCGAGCGCGGTACTATGACCCCGCAACCCAACAATTCCTGAGCCGCGACCCATTAGTCCGACTGACGGCACAAGTGTATACCTACGTGAGTGATGACCCCCTGAATATGGTGGACCCCGCTGGTCTATGGGGGGTTCGCATTTGTGCCTCCGTGACAGCGGGGCTCGGTATGGCGGGGACTGTGCAAGTTTGCCCAATTGCCACTGTTAATGGCACTAGTTGGGGTTTCACATTGACCTGGGGCGGCGGCCCAGAGGTTACCTTTAATGGTAGTGGCGGCGTTGGTGTTACGTTCGGCAATGAAGGACAGTTCTCCGACTATAGTGGGTGGAGCCTTACGGGTGGGGGAAGTGGCGGCGAGGGTGCTCTTGCCGCCGGAGGAGATGTTTCTGTGGCACGAGGCTCATGTGGACCTATTGTTGATGTTGGCGCAGGCTGGACGCCTGGCCTGAAGGCATTATCAAGTCCAGAAGGGGCAATTCCTGTTGAGTACCATGTTTTTGGCACGCAGACGACGGCTATCACATACAATGATGCTTTGGGCTCCGTCAGTAATAGGATACAATCCGGATGGCTATGGTTGAGCAATATACCAGTCAAATTGATTGAATATGCAGAATCTCCCATTCACTAACGATGTTGCGCGTTTCATAAACAGGCGCAAGAACAGAGGTAGATACTACTGATTCGATGTATCCACGAACTCCTTTTTGGATTTGAGCCCTATACCTTCGTCACACACATGCCCCAAGCCGACTGTGTCGCGCATCTTGCGGCATCTTTGGGGTGGGACACCGTATGGTCTGGATATACGACAAACTATCCCTATAAGGGAACGGTCGATGACAACGAGTTCACAATAGCAAACAGTGTTATCGATCGGCAGATTCCTCGTGTTCGCGGGCGTGGCATCATACGTGAGCGCGAGCACGAAGATACCGAAATCACGATCACCATGTTCGTACCTTACCCGTACGGAATCTACTTTGCAGTAGCTCTCCTCATTGGATGTTTTGGCCTCGAGGGATTTATCTTGAAGACGCTCGTCCTTGGACCCGGCTCAATGGCTAGAAGCTTAACACCACTTGCTCTGCTCGGGCCCGTCGTGTTCAGTGTGATAGATCTTTGGCTCATCTGGGACGTTCATCGCAACGTGGTTCAAGAGTCTATGCGTCTACTAAATTGGCTAATGCGAACACTCAAGGCAGCAGACTGAATTTATTGCGCTATAGTGACCAGAGAACGCTAACATCTTATACCACTGTTTCAGTAGGCGAGTCAGGGCTGCCTGAGTCGAGCGCGACCACCTCCCACACCACCCCGCTGCGGGCCCGCACGCGGAGCCCGGCGGCCTCCCCCTGCCGCGCCTCGACGTCGGGGATCAACCGGTCGTGCAGGGGGGCGGCTGCTCCGGCCAGGGGCCGTCCTACTCTGGTGCGGTTTGGCCGTCCATCACCGGTGCATGTTGGCCGTCACTCTGGAGAGTGCGTACTTGACGTTGGTAGGCTGCGTCACTAAACCTCGGCACGATGCCACAGGCGCTATCTCCCCGTCGATACACGCCTGTCCGCCCCGCCGTGTGCGGCTGTGTAGGTCTCCTCGATCGTCCACCAACGTCAAGTACGCACTCTCTCACTCTGTGGTGCAGTTTAAGCCGTCTAACGACAACGATCGCCGGAATGAGGCAGCTAGCCCGGATTATTCATAGAGGTCTAGCGGCATAGGGGTCAACCGCGCTACGGTTGAGTTATCTAACGACTCACTGTAGTAAGGAGACCCCGATGCCGCCTCAGTCTGCCACAGCGTCCTACACGTTTGCCACCACGACCGCACTCGCCCTAGAGGCGACGTTTGACGGAGGGCGCTTGACCTCGGATGGGGGGCTGCCGTGGCTGGCCGAGGCGGAAGAGGATCTTGGCCTCTGCGCGGCGCTGGCGGACTGCGTGCCAGAGTGGCGGCGGGGACCGGTGCAGCACACTCGGGAAGCGTTGGTCCGTCAGCGGGTGTTCCAGATCGCCTGTGGGTACGAGGATCAGGACGATGCGGACACGCTGCGCACTGATCCGCTCCTGAAGCTGGTCTGCGGACGCTTGCCCGAGAGTGCGCAGGATCTGGCCTCGCAACCGACGATGTCGCGCCTAGAAAACGCCGTTGATCGGCGTGCCTGCACCCGCCTCGGGCGGGCCCTTCTGGCGATCTACCTGCGGGAGCGGGCCCGGGACGGGATACCGTGTCATATCGTGCTCGATATCGACAGCACGGATGACCCCACCCATGGGGCGCAGGAAGGCGCCGCCTATCACGGCTATTATGGTCAGCACATGTACCATCCGCTCCTGGTCTTCGACGGCGAGACGGGCCAGCTCATCACCGTCCTGTTGCGCCCGGGTACGGTCCACGCCAGCCGGGGCGTCATCGGCGTGCTGCGGGTTATCGTCCGAGAGATGCGTGAGCGGTGGCCCGCCGTCACGCTCGAGATCCGGGCCGATGGCGGCTGTGCCGTCCCCGCCCTCTACACCTTCTGCGAGCAGGAGAGGATCGACTATACCATCGGTCTGATCACCAACAGCCGCCTGAATGCCATCGCCGCCCCGCTCCTCGCCCAAGCGCAGGAGCGAGAGGCTCTGACCGGCGACAAGACGCGCCTGTGCGCCCAGACGCGCTACCAGGCCGGGACCTGGGAGCACGACCGCCGCGTCGTCTACAAAGCCGAAGCCCTCGCCCAAGGACCAAACACCCGCTTCGTCGTGACCTCACGGGACGATGATCCGACCACCCTCTATGATTGGTATGTCGACCGTGGTGAGGCCGAAAACTACATCAAGGATCTCAAGCGGGCCTGCATCGCTGATCGCCTGAGCGACCATCGCTTCTGGGCCAACCAGTTCCGCCTCCTCCTCCATGCCGCTGCCTATTGGCTCCTCGACACCCTGCGGCGTCGCTTATGTGCCCGTGGACATCCCCCGATCCAGCTCGATACCCTGCGCCTCCGTCTTCTCAAGGTCGGCGCCCGCGTCCAGGAACTCGTCTCTTGCATCCGCTTACACCTCGCCTCAAGTCATCCCAGCCAGGCTCTCTGGACCCTCCTGTCTATGCCCCGTGAATAATCCGGGCTAGCGCAACGCGGCGGCCGTGCACGCTGGCTTGGGCGAGGGGGCGTTCGCGATAGCATGGGACGAGTGGCGGTCACTCTCACGAGAGCAGGCGCTCTCTGCCGCCCTAGACGCCTGCTACTCTGGCCTGTCCTATACAGGGCGTGGGGCGCAATAGCCCCCCGTCATTCGCCCGAGCGCCACGCATCATCTGGCCCTGTTATACGCCGTCAAAGGATACCGGCGTCGGCAGGCAAATTATGCCTATGTATCGTGCTGCTATTTGTCCTAATTGTCGGGTCGAATGGGTATGGAGGTATGGTTTACTAAGGGCGTTACGGGGACACGCGACGCAAGCGCTGCTGCATCAACGGCCGCCTTAAACGATCTTAACCGGACTTTCCCCCATCTTAACCCGATCTTAACGGTCCACCTGCTACTCCCGAGATGAACGCGCGCTGCCCCCTGCAGCCTGTCCCTACCTTCACCGTAATCATCCAATCGGTCACGTCGAGAGACAGAGACACGTACAACAAGACCTAATTATGGCGCTGTGGCGTTAGCCTTGTGAAAGGTCTTCTCCGTGAATCAGCTAGCCCACCGGTCCTGCGGGTTTGCACTCGCCCTACTGTTCGCCCTCGTCGTGACGTCGCTCCCGCTGAAACAGACTGCGGCCGTATCGTCTGGTCCCGTGTCCGCGCTGACATCGAGTGCCCAGCGTAACAGTCGTAGCAGCACCGCGACCGCTACGACTATACCTGTGGGCACAGCCCCCCTCCTTGTCGTGACACAGACACAGCGCGTCTACGTCAGCAACTTCGCCAGCAACACAGTCTCGGTTATCGATAGCTCGACCAATACCGTTATCGCGACCATCCCCGTCGGCACTAATCCCAGTGCGCTGGCCATCGATGCCGCGACGCATCGTCTCTACGTAGCCAACTCCGTCGACCAGACCCTCTCGGTTATCGACACCACGACCAATCAAACCGTCGGTGCCCCTATCGCGGTCGGCGTCACCGTCGATGCCGGGCTGGCCGTCGACGTGGGGCTGAACCGTGTCTATGCGGGCGATGTCAACGGTAACACCATCACCGTTGTCGACGGTGCAACAAACGCGGTCCTTGCGGGCGACGCCGGCACGATCACCGTGGGGAACAGTGTCGAGGGCATCACGGTCGATCCGATGGCGCATCGACTCTTCGTATCGAACTATAGCGACGGAACGCTCTCAGTCGTGGACGAGTCAACCGATGCAGTCGGCTCACCGATCGCCGTCGGCTCAGAGCCCTATCTCTCGGCCTTCGACGCCACGCGGCATCGCCTGTATGTCGCGGACACGGGGAGCAATGCGGTCTCGGTGCTCGACACGAACACCCATACTCTCATCGGAGCGCCGATCCGCGTCGGGACTATGCCTCTCGGGATCGCGGTCAACGCGACATCGGACCACGTCTACGTGGCGAACCAAAGTGACAACTCGTTGTCGGTCATCGATGCGGGCGCGGGAACGGTCGGCGCGACGTTAGCGACGGACGCGACCCCCACGGGAGTCTCCTATGACCCGGATAACGACAGCGTCTACGTTGCCAACCAGGGCAGTAACAACGTGCAAGTGTTCAAGGAACCCCTCATCGCATTGAGCACGCCGACGGTCACGAGCACGTCGGAGCCGACGAGTATGAGCACGAGCACAAGCACGGCGACACGTACGCCGAAGCCGACAGATACCAATACACCGGCGAGCACAAATACAAGCACACCGGATGAGACGAGCAGCAGCACCAGCACGCCGACGCGGATGACGACGAGCACTGGCACGAGCACGAGCACGGCGACGAGTATCAACACTGGCACGAGCACGGCGACGGGCACCAACACGGTACTACCACCCACGCGTACACCGACCAGCACCAGCACCAGCACCAGCACGCCGACGGGTACCAATACACCGGTGAGCACAAATACAAGTACGCCGAAGCCAACGGGCACCGACACGGCGACAAGCACGCCGACGCGCACGAGTACGGTGACGAACACGCCGGAGCCAACAGGCACGAGCATGAGTACTCCAACGCGCACTAGCACGGCGAAGCCGACGAGCACGGCGACACCGACGGGCACCAGCACGCCGACGAGCACGAACATGCCGAAGCCGACAGGCACAGCAGCGAGTACGGCAACATCGACAGGCACGTCGACGAACACGAGCACGCCAAAGCCAGTGGGCACCAACACGAGCACGCGCACAAGTACGCCGACGTCGACGGGTACGCCAACGCGCACGAGTACGGCGACACCGACGGGCATGGCGACGAGCACACCGACGCGCACGAGTACGCCGAAGCCAACGAGCACGAACACGAGCACGGCGGTACCACCGACGGGTACGGCGACAAGCACAGCCACGAGCACGCCGACCAGCACCAGCACGCCGTCGGTATTGCCAACGAGCACGAGCACGCCAATGGCCTATCCCTGCGCGGGGGTACGAGCAGGTCCCATCTCAAGACGCGTCGGTCGCGGTGACCGGGAAGGCCTCTACGTGGTGGCTCCGACGGGTTCGACTATCCAAGCGGACATCGTCACAACCGCGACCTATCCATTGGCGGCGATAGTTCTTGCGCCCAATGGGCATGGCGGCTTGCGGATCCGGAGGCTCAGGGGTCTGCATGTACGCGGCCTGGGGACTGGAGTCGGCGCGCTCAACGCATACCGATACACATTCACGGCCGGCGCATACCGAGGCTCTGGCTATCACACGAACCGAGGCCGCAGCTATGCCCTACTCGTCTTCACGATCTCGCATCGTGCGCCGCTGGAGACGGTCTTGATGCCGATCGCTGCGCGCGGGCCGGATGGGTGCGTATCCATGCTTGTGGGAGCCGATGCGCCGCGCTTTCGGGTTGTGCGCGATGCTGCCTCGCTGCGGGACGACGGTCGCCTACTCGCCACCATCAACGGGCAGCTATTGAGATACGGTTCCGCCCACATGTCAAACTCGTCGCGGTGAACGTCATTCCATAGGCGCACGCACCGTGCGCATCGACAGCCCACATCAGGAGAAGGACCTATGATCATCCGGACGCGAGGCTTGCCGGTCGCCCTCATCGCGCTGTTCACGCTACTCGTCAACGGCAGCCTCGCCCCGTTCGCGGGGGGCTCGACAGCTGCGGCGCAGACCGGGTCCGGTGCGCAACGTGGCGCTGCCCGCGCGCAGGCGGGGCAGGTGCGCCCGCACGTTGCGACATCCTCGTCGTCCGTCATCATCGTCACCACGAACGCCGACGATGGCCGCCCAGGGTCGCTCCGCGACGCGATATCGCACGCCCAGTCCGGCGATGTCATCACGTTCCTGTCGGGCTTAGGCACGATCACGCTTAATGGTAGCCCACTCGCACTTGACCACTATGACGCAAACCTCACCATCGCCGGCCCCCTTGGGGGCAGCCAAACCATTAGTGGTGGCGGGGCCAGTCGGGTATTTGTGATCGGCACGTACGCACACGTCACGTTCCGCAACCTGACGATCACGGGCGGCGCCTCCGGTACGGGTGCCGACGGTGGGGGCATCGCCAATGCCGGGACGCTGACCATCGTCGACAGCACGATCACCGGCAACGCCACCGGCGCGGGGGCCGATGGCTCCACGGGTAACGGCGGCGCGAACGGTGGTGCTGGGGGCGGCATCGCCAACAGCGGCACCCTCACACTCCTCGGCAGCACCGTCTCCGACAATCGCACCGGTACTGGCGGCAGAGGCGGCGATGGAAACCAAGCCTGTGTCTTCGGCTTTTGCCACGGCAATCCTCCTGGACTCGGGGGGTCCGGCGGCGGCGGGGGCGGTATCGTCAACAGCGGCACGATGACCGTCAACGACAGCACCATTACCGGCAACACGACCGGCGGCGGCGGCCACGGCGGCTGCCAGAACGGGGCGTGCTCCGGCGGCGGCGTGGGCGGCTCCGGCGGCGGCATCTCCAGCGGCGGGACGCTCACCGTCGCGAGCAGCACCATCGCCCGTAACCGCACAGGTGCGAAGAGCAACGGCTGCTGCCCGTTCGACGGACAGGGAGCCGGGATCGGCCTCACGTCCGGCTCTTTGGCGCTGGCGGATACCATTGTTGCCCTCAATGATGCGCCAACGGCTCCGAATGATGTTGCCTGCGACGCTGGGTTTCCCATTTCCTCGGGCGGCTACAATCTCATCAAGGATCTCGTCGCGCCCGACAATCGCTTCACGTGCGCCTTCACCGGCTCCCATAGCTCCGACATCACGGGTCAGGACCCGCAACTCGGGTCGCTCCAGAATAACGGCGGCCCGACCGACACGGAGATGCCCACGGGGGGAAGCCCGGCGGTTGCTGCCATCCCCGCCTCCGCGTGCGACGTGCCGGTCGATCAGCGCGGCGCGCCCAGGCCGGGCGCGACGGGGCGCTGCGACATCGGCGCGGTCGAGTCCACATCCGCGGCGCCACCGCGCATCGTGTACCCGACGATAAAAGAACTTGGCAGCAAGAGCACGCTCTATCATGTACCCTGCGGCGGCGACCCGGTAGACTGCGCCAGCGGCGAGTTCACGCACAGCGTCACCGATCTCTCTATCCCCGGCCGTGGCTTGGCGTTGAACGTCGTGCGCACCTACAAGACGCTCAATGCCGCGCAGGACGGTCGCCTTGGCCATGGCTGGACCGATTCCTACGACATGGGGCTCACGACCGACGCCTCGGGCACCATCACTGTAACGGAGGAAAGCGGGACGGCCGTCACCTTCGCCCTCTCGGGCACGACGTATCGGCCACCTAGCCGGGTGCTGGCGAGCCTCGTGGCTAACGGAGACGGGACACTCACGTTCTCGCGGACGGACCAGACGCACTACACCTTCAGCGCGCCGACGACCGGCGCGGCCGGGCACCTTCTGAGCGAGACGGACCGCAACGGCTATACCACGACTCTGGGCTACAGCGGCGGTCAGCTCACGACCATCACCGACCCGGCCGGGCGCTCGTTCACGCTGTCGTATACCGGCGCGCGTATCAGCAGGATCGTCGACCCCATCGGCCGCACCGTCGCCTTCACCTACAACGCGGCGGGCGACCTCACCGACGCGACGGACGTACGCGGCGACGTGACGCACTACACGTACGATCCCGGCACGCACCTCCTGCTGACCATGACCGGCCCCCGGGGTGGCGTCGTGCGCAACACGTACGATAGCGCCAGTCGCGTCGTGGCGCAGACCGATGCCCTCGGGCGCACGACAGGCTTCACGTACACGATAGACGCGACGGGCGCGCAGACGACCACGCTGACCGACCCCAACGGCAACGTGACCGTCGAGCGATTCCAGGGCAATCTCTTGCTCTCACGCACGAAAGGGTACGGCACGCCACAGGCCGCGACCTGGGCCTACACCTACGACCCGGCCACCCTCGGGATTGCGTCCGAGACCGACCCCAACGGCCACGTCACGACCAACACGTACGACGCGCGGGGCAACCTCCTCGGCCGTACGGACGCGCTCTCGCGCACCACGACCTATGCCTACAACGCGCTCAACGACACCACGGCGATCACCGATCCGCTCGGCGTCACGCTGGCGATAACCTACGACGCGAGCGGCAACGTGTTGGCGAGCGCGCGCCCGCTGACGCAGACGGGCCAGGTCGCGCTGACGACGTACGCGTATGACCCCGCGCATCCCGGCGATATGGTCGCGAGCACCGATCCCAACGGGCATACGACGACCTACGGCTACGACGCGTCCGGCGACCGCACGAGCGTCACCGACCCGCTCTCGCACACCACCACTTATCGGTACGATCCTATTGGCCGCAAGACGAGCATGGCGCGCCCGAACGGCAACCTGGCCGGGGCGAACCCAATCAGCTATACCACGACGATGACCTATGACACCGCCGGGAATACGACGGCGATCACCAGCTCGCTGGGCTATACCACGACGTACGGCTATGACGCCGACAACAATCGCATCGCGACGACCGATAGCCTGGGCCGCCAGATGATCAACGGCTACGACTTGGCCAATGAGCGCACCAGTGTGCAGCGTGCCGATGGGGGCGTTTTCCTCACCAGTTACGACGGGGACGGCAACGTTATCACCGGCACGGACCCTCTCGGCCATGCGACGACTTCCCAGTACGACCCGCTCAACCGGCGCACCATAACGACGGATGCACTGGGACGCCCCAGCACCACTGGCTACGACGCGGCCGGCAATGTGATCACGACGACCGATGCGCTCGGTCACGCGACGATCTACGGCTACGATGCGGCCGACGAGCGGACGAGCGTCACCGAGGCCGATGGGGGGACATCATTCACCGGCTACGACGCGGACGGGCGCGTGATCAGCACGACTGATGTGCTACGCCGCACCACCCTCACGAGCTACGACTCCCTGAATAGGCGGATCAGCGTCGTCGACCCGCTTTCGCGCACCACGCTGATCACCGACGATCTCGCCGGCAACGTAATCACGACGACCAACCCGCTCGGACGCTCCACCATCGACGGGTACGACGCCGCGAACCGCCTTACCCTGGTCAGTCGCCCGGATGGTAGCATCATCCACACCGGGTACGACGCGGACAACAACGTCATCACCTCGACCGACCCACTGAGCCATAGCGTGGTGGACGGCTACGACGTGCTCGACCGACTGGTGAGCAGCACGGACCCGCTTTCGCACACGACGACCTACGGCTACGACGGGGTGGGCAACCGCGTGAGCAGCACGGACCCACTCTCGCATACGACGACCTATGGCTACGATATGCTCGACCGCGTCATCACCTCGACCGACCCGCTCTCGCACACGACGCTCGATGGCTATGATCTGGCGGGCAACCACGCGAGTCACACCGACGCGCTCGGCCATGTCACGCTCTACGGCTACAACAGCGCCAACGAGCGGACGAGCGTCACGCAGGCGGACGGCAGCATCATGGGCACGGGGTACGACCTGGCGGGCCAAGTCATCAGCAGCACCGACGCGCTAGGTCGCGCCACGCTCTATGGCTACGACGCGATGAACCGGCGTACCTCCATGACCGACCCGCTCGGGCGCACGACCGCCTATACCTACAACCTGGTCGGCGACCGAATCGCGCTCACTGACCCCATGGGGCGCACGACGCGCTACGGCTACAATGCCGACGACGAGCCGATCACCCTCACGTACGCATCCTCGGCGACGCCGGACGTGACGATGACGTACGATGCGAGCGGGCAGCGCGCGTCGATGGCCGACGGGACGGGCACGACAACCTATCAGTACGACGCGCTCGATCGGCCCATCACGGTCACCAACGGCGCCGGCCAGCGCGTTGGCTACGGCTACGACCTAACCGGCAACCTGACCACGCTCGCGTACCCCGACTCCTCGGTCATCACGCGCACGTACGACGCGGCCAACCGCTTCGTCGCGGTGACGGACGCGCAGGGGCATACCACGCGCTTCGGGTACGATGCGGCGGATCGGGCCATCACCCAGACCTACCCCATGACGACCCCGATCACCGCGAGCATGGCCTACAACGCGGCGGACCAGTTGACCACCATCCAGGACAGCTCTCCACAGCGGACACTCCTCGCCTTCGGCTACGGGCGAGACAGGCTCGGGCAGATCAGCACCGTCTCCGACACAATCGATGGCCCCGTCCATAGTTATGGCTATAACGGGCTGAACCAACTCGTGGCGGACCGCCAGGGCACGAGCGCGGTGACCACGACGACGAGCTGGGCGCCGAACGCGGCCGGCGAGATCACGGGGACAGTCAACGGCCTGCACGGCTACACGGGGACGGCCACCTACGACCTCGCGGGCGAGGTGACGGGTCGGCGGCTGACGGGCGCTATCTCCACGACGTATACCTATCCCTACAATCCCGACGGTGATCGCCTGGGGACGCTCGACGCGTCGGGCGCGTCGGGCGCGTCCTACGGCTACGATCAGGCCGACCGCCTCATAGCGGCTGCTGTGACGGACACGACCGGCGTGAGACAGGCGACCTACGCCTACAACGGCGATGGCTTGCGCATGAGCAAGGTGGTCTCGGGGACGGCCGAGGGGTTCTCCTGGGACACGTCCGGTAGCTTGCCGCTGGTGGTGCAGGATGGCGCGGCGCGCTACATCGACGGCCCTGACGGGCTGCCGGTCGAGATGATCAGCGGGACGACCACGCTGTATTTCCTGCGCGATCAACTGGGCAGCACGCGCGGCGTGTTGAGCAGCGCCGGTGCACTTATCGCGTCCTACGCCTATGACGCCTACGGCGCGCTCAAGCTACGCCAGGGCATCATCAAATCGGTGCGCGCGCCGCTCTATACGCCGTTCCTGTACGCCGGGCAGTACACCGACGGCGAAACGGGCTTTCAGTATCTACAGGCGCGCTATTATGACCCCGCGACGAGCCAATTCCTCACCATGGACCCGCAGGTCGACCAGACCAAACAGCCCTACGCGTATACGGGCAGCAACCCGGTCAACGGAACGGACCCCACCGGCCTCTGCAACTTCCCACAAGTGACGTCCCCGCTCGATCCATACGAGTGCGTCGGATACACGACATCGCTCGCCCTCCAAGTGGCTCTCGCTTACCCGGACCAGGCGCACCAGGTCGCTCAGTGGGCGGAGACGACGAACGCGGACACGGAGCGGTGGCTGCTGACGACGCGGACGGGTCGCCTCGTGAACTCCTTGGTGGTCGAGCCCGCCTGCATCCTCGCTGATCCGAATGCGAGCGACGCGGAGAAGTTGCTGGCGGCAGGCGAGCTTGCCCTCTTCATCCCCGGCGCGGGGAATGTTGTGGGCGGCGCGGCGCGCTTCATCCTGCGCCCGGTGCTGCGGGGCGCTGGGAGGCTAGTTGGTCGTCTCCCAGGCCTTTTGCGCGGAACCACCGATTCTCTTTCTGCGACGGCTTTGCGTGGAGGAGGCGACGTAGTTGAACATTTTAACCCAACTATAGAAGGCCCTCTTGGGAATCCTAACGACTTCCCCGCGAACACCTTTAGAAGTAGCACATATGATTCTGTGACGCTAGGACACGATACAACGTTCTACAGGGTTATTGGCCCGAATGGGAACCCGGCTGGTTCCTTCCTTACACGCAGGCTACCTCTTGGTCCGACCCAAGCGACACTTGATAGCGCTTTGCATCCTTCATTTGGAAACCTAGCAACTTCCGTGGTAGAAGTCCGTATTCCAGCCGGCACAAGAATTTATGAGGGTATAGCCGGTCCACAGAATGGAATCGTCGACGGTCTGAAGGCCACCTTGATAGGCGGAGGGAACCAAGTGTACATCCCAAGCGTTAATCCGGCTTGGATCGTGGGAAGATCCGGCTTCTGATATGATTGGTGGAATCCGCCATGAGCCTGATGTTTGTTTCAAGATTAACGCAGAGGTAGTGAGCCTCCATTTGAAGGCAGATAGGTACGATGTGGGATGGACGAGTCGGTACGCACGGTGTCAGCTGTTGCATTGAATATTAACCATGCCCTAGGCCAGCTGCCGAGTGGGAGTTTACGTTTCTTCGGCTATTGGTTTGGGCGACCTATGGACAATAACCATGTGATAACCGATGCAATTTCCAAGGGAACGTGCCTAATCCTTCGGTTTGATCAGGGGGAAAGCCTTCGAGTATGGGATCCGCGTGAGCCTGCCATCGACTCACAACTCTTCACGATTGCCACTGCATCACGCCTACGGTGGGAATGGTTTCCATACGATGGTCTGCAGGTACCGGATCGTCTACACTACCGTAACTACATTATGAAGGAGAACGGGCTCTTCATTGAGGGCAATGACGGGACATCTGTTTTCAATTCGAGTCCCGAGATACACAATAGCCCTGCTGTTGCCCTCATCAAACATCCGGGTTAGAGCGCATATAATCTTGCACGTTCAATGGCTTGAGCGAGCCTAGGTGCTTCTTCAACGGCCCTCGATGCAGTAGGCAGAGTGTATATCGGTACTCGTACCCTGTCAGCTCCACCGCTTGGGCAATCAACGCTCCCTTCTCCGCGCGCGTCGCTCCCACGTACCGTCGCCTCAGTGTCTCGATGACCTCGTGCCGACTCTCCCGCCTCACATTCATGTTCCTCCCCTTTCGGAAAAGTACATTTTTCAATGAGGCAACACTATTCCTTCACGTACTTTATTTATGAGGCAATACGCACCCTTGTCATTTGCTCTGTCTCTACTGTAATATAGAACATATATTCTACTTAGTGCGTCACACTTTTCCGCAACACGTGAGAAGGAGTCGCACATGGGGTTCGCTGTTTAGGCTTCAGTGAGTGAAGCCTAAACAGTGACAACCGGACAGTCGGGGCTGCGCCTACGACGACTGCCGGTTGGGCATGTCTCGGCGGTACACGCGGATGGGCTACGCCATCTCCCGCGCGTGTCGTATCCCACAACGAGACGACTCTCTAATCGCGGGCGCGAGCCTGCCCGGCACAGCGATGGGGAGGGCCAACGTCGGCGCACGGCGCGATCTCTGAGGTCACGTCAACAGCGCTGTCTGCCTCTGTGGCTCGGGTGTGTTGAACTTAACCTATATATAGTCGGAGAGGCGCTGGCCGATGACGAGACAACCTAGCATCATCTTCGAGGCGTGCGCGCGCTTTGACGTGCTCAAAGCGATCGGCGTCTCGCGCTATCACCTGCGTCGCCGCATGCGCGCCGACGCTGCCCGTCGCGGCGTCCGGATGCCCCCGCTCGCCATCTCGACGGGGCGAATCCACGCGGATAAGACGCTCGACACCTACAAGGGCATCGCGCTCCGCTACGTCCACTGGGCGCGCGACGTGTACGGCGTCCGCCGGCTCGCCGACCTCGACGACGCCGCCGAGCGCCTGGTCGCCCTGTACCTCGTGGCGCGCCGCGACGCCGGCGACAGCCCCTATACCCTCAAGACGACGCGCGCGGCCCTGCGCATGTTCCATCGGCCGGCCTACGCCCCCGAGGAACGCGAAGAGCGCGTGCGCATGCTCGGAGCCGCGGTCGAGCTGCCGCTGCGCCGGCGCGAAGACATCACCCGCAGCCGCGCGGCCGTGGCCATGGACGACGAGATCGTGCCTGATCGCTACATCGGGATCGTCGCCTTCTGCTGCGCCACCGGCCTGCGGCGGCGCGAACTCGCCGCCCTGCTGGTCGATGATGTGTACGGAGTGGGCGACACCCTCATCGTGGAGGTGCGCAACGGGAAAGGAGGCAAGCATCGTTTGGCCCCGGTTCTCCCCGCGCTCCAGGAGAGCGTCTTGTGCGTCGTGGCGACGCGGTTGCCGGAGGACCTCCTGTTCCCGCGCATCCCGGTGCGGCTCGACATCCACGCCTACCGCCGCGCCTACGCGCAAGCTCTCTATCGCGAGGGCAACACACGGCTACTCCCGCCACGCGAGGGCCGTTTGCCGCGCGGCAGCGTCGACCAGGAGCGCGCCCTCTACGTGAGCCGTGCCCTCGGGCACGAGCGCATCGAGGTCGTCGTGCAGCACTACCTCCGATGACTCCGGACACGGACACGGACGCCCACTTTTACCGCCTGGAGAAGGCCCTCGTCGGTGGCCGGCTGATCCCCGTCGCGCGCGAGGACGAGGCGACGCACGTCGACGTCGCGGCGCTCAGGCGCGCGGTCGCCGATAGCGCGCGCGATAGAGTAGCGCTCGCCGAGCAGGCGACCGAGATTGAGCAGATGGGGCAGCGTCTCCGCGATCTGGAGCTACAGCTCGCCCGCGCGGTGCGACGCGACGAGCAAGCCGACATCATGGTCGCGGGCCATCAGGCCGAGATGGCCCGCTCTGGCGCGTCCGTGCGCCAGCTCCTAGCCAAGAACGCGGCGCTCATCGGCGAGAAGCGCCGGCTGCGCGATGCGCTCGTCGGCAAGCATCCGTTGCCGGCCGTCTATTACCGCGTCGATCTCGACCACGACGACGTGGCGCGCGAGAGCGTGGTGGTCACGCTCGACGCATTCCCGCACAAAGATCGCGTGCCGGAGGCCCTCGCCGACGCGCGGCGCGTCGCGGCACGGTACGGCGGCCGGCTGCGCACGCTCCGGCTCGACACCACCGCGTGGCGCGCCGTGGTGCAGCGACCGGTCGCCGTGGACGAGGGCAAGGTGTGCTGATTGAGGAGCCGTGCAGGACGATGCCGACGATAGCACGCGCGAGGATGTCCACCAGGACAAGCACGACGCCACCGAGGGCACGTTCGTTCATGACCTGCCCTGCCATCATTCGCACCCTATCAGATGCTGCGTGCGACGCGCGGACCCCTACGGGAAGGTTTTGAACAGGGCGCGCAGGTCAGTGGCATGGCGGGCGTCGCCCAACAGAGGTGTGACGCCGAAGATCTCCTGCACGGTGCGCAGGAGCGAGCTATGGGTGTAGTGGATAGTGGTCGCATAGCCGTGGCCCTTGGCCTCGAGCGAGAGCGCGAGCAGGCCGATCGGGCCATCCGATCCGTTCTCTCCCTCGTCCCACGTGATGAACACGACGCCCCCATGTCGATACGCCGCCGAGCGCAGGATCGGCGGCACGGCGTGGGATAACCAGGTATCCGTCTGCTTGACTGGATCGTTCAACGGAGGGCAGGAGTCATGGCCGTCGTCGCACAAGTTCGGCGTGATGACGTCGTAGCGCGCGACGGTATTCTGCCGTACGGCCGTGGCCAGCTCGGCGTACGGCCGGATATGGGCGATGCACGTGGCCGCGCGGGGGTCGTTGTGCGCGGTCACGTCGTCGAAGTAGACGAAGGGGTCATGCTTGGGCGCGTAGGGATAGGCGTCGACGAGGGGGCAGGACATCCCACTGATGCTCTCCTCATAGGCGCGCCAGGAGATACCCACGCGGGACAACAGGGTGACCAGGTGGTGCGTGGTCCCTTGATGGTTGCTGGACGGCGGCCCGTCGTCGAGGACGCCGCAGTTGCTGCCCGCCTCGAGCCACAGGTAATTGGGCAGGCTGGGATGGAGACCGGGCGGGTTATAGTCCTGTGCGGCGCGCGAGGCCAGCGGGAGCAGCGTGCGGTTGAGGTAGGGGCCGACGCGTTGCCGGCGAAGCTGGACCAGTTATGATTCTCCAGAACAATGAGGAAGACGGTGCGCAGGGTCTGCCGCCGGGAGATGGACTGCCGTGGGGCAGGAGCGGGCCGCTCGTTGCACGCGCTGGGGCCGGCGCAGACTCCGAGGGCGCACAGGGCCGGGAGGCGAGGCGCCGCGAGCCAGGGGACGGGACGACGTGCCCCGCCCATCAGGAACAGGGCGAGGATGCCGACAAGGATGGCGCGCGGGAGGGTGCTGCTACGCATACCCGCAGTGTCTCATATCCGCCGGGCAGCATCCCCGTCGCGACCGGCACGCCACGGCCGTAGACGCCGTCACGCATAGCCCGGCTAGAACTCCGACGAGTCAGGCAGGGACGAGGACCGTCGCAGCCGGGGGCGTCCGCCGGATGAGGCGCATCAGCCGCGGCTCGGCACGATACCCGTCAGGGACCTCTCCAACGGCCTCATGTCGCGCCTCGGGCGGGAAACGCGACGGGCCGAAGGTGCGTCGGAAGGTGGCGGTCCTGCCACTCACGTTCCGTGGCGGCGTCGGTCGCGGCGGTAAGGGCGTCGGTGGCGGCGTAACCGGCGTGACCGGCAACGTGGGCAGTCGCGGCGGCGTGACCGGCGTGACCGACGCCGCCACGGACCCCTCTGTCTCGGCTCTGCCGGCGGCGCATCCCCCGCGTTGATGTGACCGGGGGGTAGCCTCGCGCCTTTACGGCGTGCGTCCCAGGAGCGCGGCGAGGCGGTCGATCTCGGGCAGATCGTCTGCCACCGGGACCGGCGCGGCGAAGGCAGCGCCGGGCGGGCGCTCGCCCTGCGTGAACTGCGCGGCCGTCCGCACGACATCGGGATCGAACGCGGGGTGCTGCCCCGTGGCCCTGGCCAGGTCCCAGCCGTGGGTCACCGTCTCCACCAGGTGCAGAGTGACCGCCGCGCGCCCCGGCAGGACGCCGATGGGAAGCTCAAACGGTTGGTCGAGCAGCGCCGGGTCCTGCCACGCCGCGCTCACCAGCGCGGCCGAGCGGCGATACGCGCCCGCCGGATCGTCGCCAAGCAAGTCGGCGGCTGGTCCTCCTCCCTGTGCCGGCCCGCGCCGCAGCGGCTCCCCCCGCGCCAGGGCCGCGTACCGGGCGTTGCCGCCGACGAGGTGGGCAAGGAGCGCTCGCACGTCCCACTCGGAGCAGGGCGTGGGCAGGTCCATCTGGTCTGGTCGCACGCCGTCGACGAGCCGGGCCGTCTCGTCGAGTGCCTGGTCGTGTAAACGGACGATGTCCATGCGGATAGTCCTCCTAGTACCGTCTCCCTAGCCCATGGTCGCTGATGGAGTATCTCCGCTCATGATAGCAGGGGCCTGACCACTCTACCACGCAGAGGGCTGACACGCCTCCCGTATAGGCCGCGTGTCATAGAGCCGGAGGTCTGCTCGCCGGGCAGGCCGCGCGACATCATCGATGCTCCGAGCGACCACGCCGGTCCCACCATGCAGCCCATGGCACGCATCTCCGCGACGACCGAGTGGCACACCGATGCGGCAGCCACGGCCCGTTCATAGCGGCATCATCTCCCCTGGCACATGCTCATTCCCCCTCCCCGCCCTCGTCAGGCGTCCCGTATCTCGCCATGCCGTCACCGTAGCCCACCCCGTGGCCTGGAGCAACACCCCCAAGACCCGACACGCCGTGTCGGCACTGTGTTGCATCAGTCCGTGGGGCGTTCTGTGGAGTCGACAGTGGCGGACGATGGGACGCCAAGGACGAGAAAACCAGAACGGAGAAACCTATGAGCACCGTATCAGGAACAAGTTGCCTACTGGCCGACCCCGACGACCTGACTATCCCGGCGCGCCGGCTATCGGACGCCGGACGCCGCCCTCGCTGGATAACGCCGCCGACCGACCCGGGCGACGACGCGGCCCGCGCCCGGCTGGCGGCGACGGTGGGCCGCCGCGCCGAGACCTGCTGCATCTGCGGCGTCTTCCTGGGCGAGATGTTCACGCGGCGCTCGAAGAGCGGTAAGACGTTCTGCCGGGTCTGCGCCGATCGCGCCGTCGCCACCTACAACGCGGCGCACCGCACCATGCCTCCGGCCAGCTCTACGACCGCCCGCGAGCGGACGGGCACCGCCTACCTCCAGGAGCGCGAGCGCTACGCCGTGCGCTTCCACGCGGGGAACGGGCGCTGGCAGGTCTCGGATACCCAGACCCGGCGGTGGACGCGCGGCTGGCACGCCGCCGAGGGCGGGGCCATCGCCATCGCCGCCGCGATGAACGCGGCGTGGCGGACACAGATCGACAGCGAAAAGTATCGCTTCTCGACGCGGGTGTGGCTGAGCGCCGAGGGGCTCTAACCCGAACCAGGTCCAGGGCGCCGTCCGAGGGGCGGCACCCCTCGGCCCCGACGAACGATGGATAAGACGGCGGATGAGAAGGAGGACGACGATGGCGACGACACAGGCGTATGGCGCGTGGAGATCGACCGAGGAGCAGGATAAGCAACCCTCCGGAGACGCCGGCGCAATCGTGCCACCGGCCAGCCCCACTGTCGCGGACGCGCTGGCGCGCCTGCTGGGTCTCCCCCTCTCCGCGGCGGCGGCCCTCCTCGAGGACTACGGGTCACTTGCCGCGCTGCGCTGTGCCGATCCGGCCACGTTGCGCCGGCAGGGCCTCACCCCATGCCGCGCGTCCAGGTTGGTGGCCGCGCTCAACCTCGCATCCGCGCTGCTGGCCGAACGCCCTCAGATGCGGCCCCAGGTAACCACTCCGGCGGACGTGGCGCGGCTGCTCCTGCCCGAGATGAGCCGCCTGGAATCCCAGCAGCTGCGCGTGCTGCTGCTCAACACGAAGAACCGGCTCATCGCCGCCGTCACGCTCTACAACGGCACCGTCTCCGCGTGCCACGTCCGCGTCGCCGAGGTGTTCCGCGAGGCGGTGCGCCGCAACGCCACCGGGCTCATTCTCGTCCACAACCACCCCAGCAACGACCCATCCCCGTCGCCCGAGGACGTGGCTATCACGCGCGAGGTTGTCCAAGCCGGACGGCTCCTGGATATCACCGTCCTCGATCACCTCGTGGTCGGCGGGGACACGTACACGAGCCTGCGCGAGCGCGGCACGGGGTGGGAATGACAGGGGCGCCGGCTCTCGTCGCCCAGGAGAAAGAACAGCGCCAAGGAGGTCGATCAATGTCGCACCACGCTCACGCTCACGCGGCGGCGCGTCCCCCACCGCTCATCGAGCTAGTGACGAGCGTCCCAGTGCGCCCGTCTCCCATGCAGCCCGCGTCGTTCCGCGGCCCGCCGCGCGAAGCGACCGGCATGGTCGGGATGCGGACGCATGACGGTGCGCCGCGTTGAGGGAGGAGCACGGGAGAAAGGACTGGATGCATACACGACCATGCACCAAGGAGAACATATCCCCCTCGGGTTCTACACGAGTAGGGCCGAGGGGGTGTCCGGTACAGGGCGTATCGACAACACGGGGCGTAGCAAGGAGCCAAGGATATGACGGCGAGGGCGCGCCAAGAGCAAGACCCCGGGATCACACAGATACAGGGCACGGTCGTGAGCAGAGAGGCGGCCTACGAGGTGGAGAGCGCCACCCGTACCGGGCGCCTGCATACCGTCACGGTCACGGAGGATGGCCCGGACGACCGCTGGACGTGCACGTGCGAGGCGGGTCGGCATGCGACGCCCTGCTGGCACCGAGACTACGTGCGAGCCGTGCACTATTGGTATCGCTTCGAGCGCAGGCAACAGACCCAACGCCAACGCGCCTTGCAGATCGAGGCCAAGAAGCGCGGCCTGACCGAGGTTCGGCGACCGGAGGGCATGGCTGCTTTGCAGGAGGCATTTGGATGACCGCGGCCCCACGTGCCGCACTGGGCAGACGCCTCTCTCACCGCGCCGTCGCTAGGCGAGATGCCGTTCCCCATGGGCCGCGCGACGGCCACCCTCCGTACGCGAGGAGACCTGGCGAGTCACGGTCGACAGTGACGAGACAAAGGGACAAAACGGGGTGGACGTGTGAACGACGCCCACCCCACGAGAAGCCACGAAAGGATAGCGCCATGACAGCACGTGCCCTTGCCATCGCAGCCGCCCCCAGTATAGCCCCCCAGCGCGCGGATAGTCTCGGGGATATCACCGTCAGCGTGACCTTCAACCCGACCGACCCCGACGGCATGATCGAGCTGGTCACCTCGCCGGACCTTGTCGGAGAGGCCCTCCTGGAGACCCTGAACGCCCTGCTCACGCATGTAATCGTCTACCGGCGTGGCTACCGCGCCGAGATGCTGGCCGACCGCGACACCAGGATTGGGGTGCGACGATGACGCCGAAGCCCGTGACGAAGGAGCTGATCAACGATTGGCTCGGCCGGCTCGGCGCCGAGACCGACCAGGCAGCGCTCGACGAGACGTTCACCGCGTATCTCGGCACCATGTCCCGTTTCTGGCGCTACAGCACCCGGAACAGCATGTTGATCTTCGTGCAGCGCCCCCAGGCGACCCATGTGGGCGGGCGCACCACCCTCTGGGAGCCGCTCGGCTACCGCGTCAAAGCGAACGAGGTCCGGCACGGTATTTGGATCAAGCGCCCCGCCACGAAGACGGTCGAGGACGAGGCGACGGGCGAGACGCGCGACATCCTGCTCGGCTTCGACGACTGCATCGTCTACGACCGGGACCAGGTGGAGCCGGCGCGTCCCGACGCCCAGCCTCTCGACGCGCCGTGGGTCACCCTCACTGGCGACTATGACGACCTGTACGCCCGGCTGGTGCGTGCGTGCACGACCCTTAAGATCACCGTCTTCCTCCGCGACGACTTGCCGCCCGCCGTGGAAGGCTGCTCGAACGGAGAGGGGCGCATCGAGATCAATGCGCGCGCCGCCGTGGGCAACCGCGCGCAAACGCTCATCCACGAAATGGCCCACGAGGTGTGTCACCCACGGGTCACGCGGGCGCGCTTCACCTTGCAGGAGGTTGAGTGCCAGGCCGAGGCGGTGAGTTATGTGGTCTCGCAAGCGCTTGGCTTGCCGACGCCCAACGCCCCCACCTACCTCGCCCTGTACCGCGTGACGCGGAACGTGATCAAGGCGAACGCGGAGGCCATCCAGGTCGGGGTCAAGACAATCTTGAGCCAGGTCGAGCGCGCGAGTACCCCGGCAACGGAGGCGGCGTAGCCGTCTCGCCACGGGGGAGAGGTGGGCGCCGCTCACCTCTCCCAACCGGGGAGAGGAGTGCCTGTGGGTGGAGGTGGGCAACGCGCTCACCTCCACCCGCATACAGACGAATAGGAGGACGATATGGGACGCATGTGGGACCCGCCGCACCGGGCGTGGCGCTTCCCCCTCGGCGAGCTGCATATCACCGAGGGCATCGTCGATCTGATCGAGCGCCAGGGCGTCGACATCGCGGCGCTCATCGTCTGACATCTGAGGGGCGACTGGGGCGACATGGACAGCCATGACCGCGCCCACAACGACCATGCGCTCCTGACCGACGACCGACTCCTCAGCGCATATCGGGTAGCCGAGACGGAGACGGTCTGGATCATCACGGAGTCAGGCAGGTTGAAGACAACCGTGCTGGTGCCGGACGAGTACTAGGCGGAGGGCAGAGCATATGACACCCCTCACATCCGACCAAGAACAGGCGCTGGAGCGCCTACGGCGGCAGACAATGGCCGAGGCCCGCCGCATCAGGCGCGCCGTCGCCGCCGAGTATGAGATCACCGTTCGGCAGTTGTGCGGGCGTAGCCGCGTGGCGCGCGTGAACACGGCCCGGCAGGTCTGCATGTACCTGATGCGCGCCGACCTGTGCTGGCCGATGCCCCACGCGGGCATCCCGTTTCAGGCGGAGCGCATCGCCGACCTCTTGGGCGGGCGCGACCACTCCACCGTGCTCCACGGCGGGGGCGTGATCGTCCGCAGGTTGGAGGAGGACGCGGCGCTAGGTCGTCTGATCGAGGATATACGCGCCGGGCTGCGGCGCGCGGATGACACACACGAAGGAGGACATCATGGCACACCTGGACACCGTCCTGGTCGCGGAGATCGGCACGTCACCGGACAATACGCGCCGGTTCGACCGGAAGGACAAAGAGGACAAGGCCTCGCTGGAGGAATTGGCCGCGTCGATCCGGGAACTGGGGCTGCAACAGCCGCCCAAAGTGCGGCCTAACGCCGACGGACGCCCGCCCTGGCTGCTCGTCTTCGGCGAGCGCCGCCTGCGCGCCGTGCGCGACATTCTGAAATGGACGAGGATCACTGTCCTCATCGACGACGAGATGGCGGGCGAGGATGCCAGCGCCGCGACCGTCGTTGAGAACCTTCAGCGGCGCGACCTGCACCCGATGGACGAGGCGCGCGGTATCGCTATCTTGCGCGGCCAGGGCAAGACCACCAAGGAGATCGGCAAGAGAGTGGGTCGCCGCGAGGAGTGGGTCAAGGAGCGGTTGAAGCTCTGCGCCCTGCCGGCAGAGGCCCAGGACCTCTATCGGGGCTCGCCGACCATGACGCTCGGGCAGGCGCAGGACCTGCACGACTACACACATGGGGGCCGGGACAACACGGGCTTCCCGGCCCTCATCGTGGCGATCGCGCGGGAGATGGCCGCCGGGATGACGAGGAGCGCCGCGCTCGGGAGCTTCACCCACGCGCACCCCGATCTGCTTCTCCCGATGCAGCACGCCTACGGTGACGGAAGCGGCCGCTGGGGCGGGAACTTTTTCGACACGCGCGACATCTGCACGCGCTGCCCGTTCGCGGCCTACCGGCCGGGCTACTACGTCGGCGTGGGCTACTGCCTGATGCCGACCCACTACGCGGAGTTGAAGGCCAAGGGGAAGGAGACGTACGACGCGGCCATGGCCAGGCTCCAGGCCGAGGCCGAGGCGGCGCAGGCGGCAGGCGGCGGTGTGACTCCCACGACGAGGCCACCCTGGCAAACCCCACCGGTCGAGACGGCGGCGGAGAAGGGCAAGAAGACACGGCAACGGCATAAGGATCAGACGGCGTCCTACGCGCCGAACGTGGCCGCCATCGAGCGGGCCATCGACATGATCCCCGCCGTCGACACCATCGACGTGGCCGTGCTGTGCGCCTATACGCTCACGCTCAAGCATGTCGACCATGAGGCGATCACGCAGGTCATCAAGCGGCACAACCTCAGCAGCTTCCCCGGCCCTGAGCCGACGCCCAGTCGGAGCCAGATCGAGCGATTACGACTGTTCGATGGGGTGGCGCTGGTGCGCTACACGCTGGAGGCGCTGCTGCTCACGCAGGCCATGCGAGTCCGCGACTACGACCCTGGCCGGACGCACGCCGATCCGGCGCTGGCGCTGTATCTCCCGGGACAGGCAGTCCCCGCAGCGGCGGAGGTGATCGCGTCGCTCGCTGACGCCGACGACGAGAACGACGAGGACATGGTCGACCTCATGGGTGAGAGCGTAATCAACGAGGGGGAGGGCGCGGCATGAGCGGGACAGAGCAGGCGCTGCTGCCTATCACGGCGGCCATGTTCCCGTGTCCGGCCTGCGGGGCCAACGCGGTCGGAACCATCGACACGCTCGTCTGTCGCTGGAGCACCGCTGCGGACGGGAAGGTGACCGACTGGCAGGGGAACGACCTGGATACCCAGGAAACGCTGTACCGGGATGGCCGCCCGGTGCTGGTCTGTGAGAGCGGCCACGACTACACGCACGAGGACGTCACGGCTGAGGTGATGCTCTCGCTGCGGATCAGGAGAGGGCATGATGGCAAGGACGATTGAGCGCACGGAGCGCCGACAGGGCGCGCTGACGCGGGAGGCGATCGCGGCCCTCGTGCGCGCGGCTATCGACGAGGGCATCGCCTCGTACCGGAGACGGTACGCCGTCCAGGGCTACACCCTGGAGGCATGGCTGGCCGAGATCACGAAACGCACGACCGGCGAGTTGGACCTGCTCCTCTCTGAGGCCCTCGTGCGAAAGGGGAAACACGCCGCGTGGCCAGCGATGGTGGCGGTGGTCGAGGCCACGCATCGCCCGTCCAGCTACGTCAAGGACTTCTACTACCACGACCGCGAGACCGTGGAGCAGAAGCAACCGGCGGTGTTCGCCTGGTCCACGCGCGATACCGGCACCTGGCTCTTCGTACCGGGCACGGGCCGCGACTCGTGCCTGCCGTTGGCCGAGGCTGCGTGCAAGAGCGGCGAGGGTCACACCTGGTACTGGTGGAATGGGCGCACGCTTACGCCGGTACAGGCCGAGGACGCACTGAAGCGGCTGACGCGGGCCGAGCACGCGTTGGGACGACGACAGGACACGGACGCCGCGCGGACAGCGCTGTAAGCGCACGCACTGCGGCGGGGGCGGGGCACAGGATTGATGCGAGTGCCTTACTCCCGCAAGCCACGGACATGAGGAGGGACGATGCGCTACGGGGAGGATTGGTGGACGCCAGAGGAGGCCGAGGACGGCGTGGTGCCCCACACCGCGGTCTTCGATCCGATCAGCGGCGTCTACCGAGAGATCATCGAGGACGACGAGGATGACGTATGGCAAGGGCCGGCACCGATGGCGGTCGCTGCGTGGTCAGGCTATACCCGAGAGGAGGACAGGGAGATCGATGAAAACGTATAGAGGCTACACAGATAGGGGCGACGCCGGCGGCGGAGTGGTCGTCTTGGTGTTCGCCGACGGACAGCGACCCTACCGACTGCGGCACCTGATCGTGCACAGCCCCAGCGGCGTGAATTGGGGCTACAACGGCAGTGGACCGGCCGATCTGGCGCTCGCGATCCTGGCCGACTACCTGGGCGAGACCGCGGCGATCCCGGCACATGAGCGGTACGATCACGCCATAGCCGGCGTGATCCACGAGACCGGCGCGTGGCTGCTGCACCAGGAGTTCAAGCGCGACGTCGTGGCTCCGCTCCCCCAGAGCCAGGGGTTCACCATCGACGACGCCACCGTCGCGGCTTGGCTGGAGCTACGCCAGACCACCTTCGACCGGGAGATGCGGGAGCGTCGTCTGCTAGCCCTCCTGGGGCAGCGGGTGCAGCTCACCGACGGGTCCCTATTCGACGTGCTCGACATCACCGACAAGGCGCGGCCAACGGCGCTCCTGGTCTATGCCGCCGGAGACAGCGCCCTCCACCGGACGGTGCTGCTCACGGACGTGGCGCGGGCGCTCGGCCCCATCCCGGACGATGGCGACAACGCGAACGAGGAGGTGGGATCATGATCGTCCGCGTCGGGACGTCTCTCCCGCTCGACATCCGTGTCACCGAGCTGCCGGAGTATGACGACAACGACCAGTATATTGGCGCGTGCCTGATCAACGGCGTGCCTCACCATATCACCCTGTTCCGCGTGATCGGGGATGACCACGAGCAGGACGCGGCTCCAGGGCACCATTACCGCCTCGACGCGCTACAAGACTTCGAGGCCGACGTGGTGACCTTCATGCCGATCCATGTCGGCGACAAGGCCTATCTCTGCGTCATCACGCCGCAGAGCATCTGAGGACAATGGGAGGATGGAACAATGGCAGGGAGCTTCAACCGGATAACGATCGTCGGCAACCTGGGACGCGACCCGGAGGAGCGCATGCTGCCCTCGGGTGACCAGGTGACTGACTTCAACGTCGCCACCACCGAGCGGCGTAAGGACGGAGACGTGACGACGTGGTTCCGGGTCTCGACGTTCGGCAAGACCGCCGAGACGGCCGGGCAGTATCTCAGGAAGGGCAGCTACGTCTACGTCGAGGGCACGCTTGCCCTGCGCGCATATGCTGGCCGCGACGGCCAGCAACGGCAGTCGCTGGAGGTACGCGCCCGCGACCTGCGTATGCTCGACAAGCGCGAGGATCGCGTCGGTCGTGGGATATCAGCGCCAGCGCTACATCCCACGACCGACACGACGCCGAACCCCGACGACGTGCCGTTCTAACTCGACTCGCAGGGAGTGGCCACCGTGGTCACTCCCTCGCGACCGATGTCAAGATGATACGCGTGCCGAGCCGGCAAAAGGAGGTGCATGTTCCGCCCCATTATCTTCCCCTGATGGTTCAAACGTTACTTCACTACCTCGAACATCCGTTGGATATGGCCGCACTCTATGTACGATATGAGTATGTGCGGACCGCTCTACTTCGGTCGATGCAGTTTACTTAATCGTTTACGTCTACAGCTCCATCATGGTTAGCCTCAACTGATTCTGTCTCGGCAGACGGGGCCGGCGTGAGATCAGCAATGATGAGGTAGAGCATCACGAGGACGGTGGCGTGAAGAGCGTCGCACTCGTCCTCACTAACCAGCCCGTGGCCAACCTGATTACGCAGGTTCCAGCCCCACTTTTCAATCAAGACGGTGCGCAAGGCGCACCATAGGTCATCGCCAAGCAGCCGACGTAGGGCTTCGTGCTCCCCGCTGTCGTCGAAGATGACGTCTAGTGGCTTTTCGCGCTCTTTGCCGTTGCGAGTTGATGTCATCGCTAGCCCAAGTGTCGGTAGGATGTGACGGATGACGTCTTCCAATTGCGGCGTCAGGATGTGCACGGCACTGATGTAATCGCCGGCGTAATAGCGATTCAGCCCGTGACGGATGAGAGCTGCATTGCGCTCTTCCACCCAAGGGCTCTTAGCAATGTGTCGCGCCACCCGCCTCGCTGCTATCTTGTGCTCGGCCCGCAGGCGAGTGATGACGCGCAGCAAGCACAAGGCGGCGAATTGTATTTGCAGCATGGTATGTGACGTTACCTGAGCCTCGAACACCTCGGGGCGCGTGCGAGCAGCCTCCTCACGATTGTCGTTGCGGAGGATTTCGCGGCCAATGATCAGCGACAGGGGTGACTCTTGTGCCAGATCCTGAAGCTCGCTACGAACCGCTGACTGGCTAGGCATCCAGATGCTAGCTATTCCTGAAAGCACAGTGAGCGGCGGATGTTTGCTCAGTAGCTCATCCATATGCCTGTCGATCTCAGTAACTGGCAGAGAGCCGGTCACTTCTATTTCCTGAAACGCGCCACTTTCGCGGGCAGCAGCATGGGTCTCCTTGATGAGCAACTTGAGGCGGTTGACTTCGGCTTTGTCACCGATGCTACTGTAGACATCTTGGGCATTTCGTAGGAACGAGGCCGCCACCGAATATGACTTGGAGAGCTCTATGGCTGTCGCCGCTTCTTGCTCAAACCGTCGGGCAAGGGCACGACGACTTTCACGCCAATCGTCCTCGGGAGCTTTGCGTGTCTGCAACAGACGAGCCTTGAGACCGAGATAGGCAGTTTCAAACTGGAAGTACAACATGAGATGCTCGGGCCGCTCCTGTCGCTGCCGGGCGAACCATTCGAGGGTGCGATCCACAATGTCCCGCGTACGATCCCACTCGCCGTCCGTGACAGCAGCGGGCGCATGCATGAGCACCTCGATCAGGTCGATACACCAGCGGTATGCTTCGTTCTTCTCAAACATGGCCAGCGCATCGAATATCTGAACCTTCCCCTGATCGATTAGTTGTCGATCTCTCAGGCCGACTGCAATCATCCAGGCCCGGCCCAGTGCGTCGACTGCATCAGAATAGAACCGATCCTGACGCCATGGCTGTTGCTCTGGAATCGATGGTGCAGGTCTGGGTGAGGTTAGATACAGGCGAGTGCAATCCCAGTAGGCTGCAACCGCCTCTCGGCCGTATGCAGCCCGCTCTCGTCCTGGTGGGCTCTTCTCCCATAAGAAGTCGACATATCGTGCTTTGTGGATCGGGTTGGCGCTTGCCTTGAGGCGCTCAGCAAAGTACAAGCGCGCGTCGTCGGTCAACCACATCGACGTATCGGGATAGCGAGATCGCCCCTTGCCCCTGATGATCGCGCTAATATGCACCTGTGCGATGTAGAAGAGGGAACAATCCCAATCGGCGCGCTGTTCTTCACTAGCCTCACCGCGCTCTTTGTAGAGATCCCGGATGTGGGCGAACTGGCTGCACCGCTCACTCACGGTCATCTCCGGTGATATATTTGCCTCAAGGTCCGTTCGTAAGCGGCTAGGGTCTTGCATTTCTCAACTCTGAATGATCATGACGACAACGCCCATTAGGGCACCGAGCAGTTTAACGCTAATGCGTCACGGTGGAGGCGTGACGAGGAAAGGCCAACGCCTTCCCGAATTGTATCGACACATGCTTCATGCACCATCGTGAGGCCGTGTGCATCGAGATCGTTCGACGACGAGCTGTTAGAAGGCGATGTTGTAGCCTGACGTAAGGTATGCCCTCTTCAGCAACGTGCCGTCCCACAGATACTAGCCCACTAATGCACGGGTGCGTCCACCGCAGTCGCTGCAGCAAGTGCCGCGACTTGATGGCCTGACTCAACAGCACGGTCAAGCATCACCTTGGCTGCAGAAACATTGCCCTGCTCCTGCAATAGGAGACCGAGATAGTATGCAGCCATAGGCGCAGCGTCGGGATCACTCGAGTCAAGCGCCTGGCGGTATGCGACCTCAGCGCTGCGGTCGTCGCCCCGCTCGTGCAAGAGCCGGCCAAAGCCTACCCTCGCGGCGAGGGCGGCTTCAGCAATGCCTGATGCAATCGCTTGCTGGAAAGCTGGCTCGGCTCTTACAGTGTCACCTTCCTGTAACAGAAGCCATCCGAGGGCCGCGGCGGCTCTCGGGGCGATCGACCAGTGGCCTGAGTCTATCGCCTGTCGGTACGCTGTTTCAGCCCGCAGGCGATCCCCCTGCTTCTGATACACCTGACCAAGATACAAGGCTGCCTCTGCCGCAGAGTTGGGGGAGTCGGAGTTGAGGGCCTGCTGGAACGCCTCCACCGCTCCCGCATCATCATCACGCTCTTGGCGAAGCCATCCGACGCTGAGCCAGGCTTTAGCCGCAACAGCGGGATCGCCAGAGTCGATAGCCCGCTGGTACGCGACCTCGGCGTCAACCATGTTGCCCCGTTCCCGTAGGAGCCAACCAAGCCGTTCTGCCGACCGCGATGCAGCCCAGCGATCGCCCGAGATCATCGCCCGCCGGTACATTGTTTCGGCTTCGGAGGCTTCACGACGCTTCTCAAGCATGCGGCCCAGATAGTAGGCAGCCCTGGCAGTGGAGGTGGGCAGACCTGCGGCAACCGCGCGACGGTCTGCCGTTTCCGCGTAGCGTGCTTCGACTAGAGGATTTCCGTCAATGCAACTCAAGGCTTTCGAGAGCGGCTCATCGAACGCTTCATCCTGCTCGTCGCCGAATCGGTCGATGACAGCACAGTAAGCCGCTGTGGCGTCTGCGATGTTCCCAGCTCGGTTGAAGGCGTGGCCCCTGTTGATGAGCGCCTTCGCGACCATTGCACTGATGGGCATCTCTTGCACCTGGCCGAACTGCTCGATCAGCTCGCTGTAGAAGGGCATGGCCTCTGTATCTCGCTGAAAGTGCCCGAGAGCACACGCATGATTGTAGAGCGATGTACACAGGAGTACGCGGGCCAGGACATCGTAGGCATCGCGCTGCAGCATGTGCTGAGCCGCCTGGGTCAGGACGGTCGTCGCACGCAGGGCCAGTTCCGGGTGGGACGTTGTCCAGTCGGTCAGTGCGCCGATAAAGTGAAGGAAGGCGCGCAGTCGCTCCGCCTGACGCGATAAGTCCGGCAGCCAGATCACCTCGAGGTAGGAGATGGCCTGCGCGAGATCGTCGCGACGCAGGGCCTCCTGCAGACCAAGCAGGGCCTGGAAGGAGTCTGCAGGCCCCACGGTATACCTGCTCGAGACCTCGTACGTGTGCATGTCACCGGCCAGCCCTGTCCAGGAACTTGGGCCGACCATCTGAATCGAGGCACCATCGTGCTGGCCTCCCATCTCGGCAATCGTGAGGTGCCGTTCGCTGCGGATGCGCGACTGGAGCTTGCGGTAGCTCCGATCGTCGATGCCTTTCAGCTTGCGCTGGATCGCCCACGCGCAATAATCGGCGGCTTGCAGCAATCGCTCATCCTTGGCCTCCGCGTAATCGAACATGAGCGCAGGCATGCGATGAAAGGCATCCTTCGGCCAGTTAGTACCGACGCCGACGCCAGCGGCGGCCATGGCATCGATCAGGAGCGGCACATAGGCAACACCCGTCGCTTGGTTCACGGCTAGCTGGAAGGCCTGCTTGCGGGAATAGGCGCCCAACTCGGCAATAGTGAGCTGGATTTTACATGCGGGATTAAGAAGCCCCGGCAGCACGTGGATAATATGGTGATACCAGACGAGTCTATAGAATCGCTTGCCGGGCATGTGTGGGCCGCCGACGAGTGATGGAGGCACCAGCGCCTTCTCCACGATCGTCGCGTCGATGGAAATGTCATGTGACGCGAGCACATCGAACACACGATGCCGGATGGGCCAGGTATCTTCGCAGGCATGGAACGGCTGCCCCATAGTGAAGTCAGCTATACTGGCCTGCAGATCATCGGCGAGATTGTTTAGGGCATTGCGTAGGGTGTTATGCTCTGCGCCGACGGTGACGACGAGGAAGAATTCGTCGCCGACGCGACCGGAGAAGTCAAGACTACCCGATTCGTCGCCAGCGACATCTAGTTGCAGACGTGGATCAGGCTGTTGCGCCATCGATATATTCCTCGCCTTACCTACTCAACGTACGACTAGTATAAGGCGTATCGTCGCAAGGATAGATGCTCCGACGTTGACGACCTCTGGACTGGAGCGATAGTGGCGCTACAGGTATGCACGCAAGACATGCCCTCGTCGCGAAAGCCCCTGTACGCCGGGATTACTGTCCCCTATGTCATCCTGTAGCTGTGGGAGGGACGCCTATCCATGCTTGAGAACCACGATTCGATCCAACCGCTCGTCCCACATATGGGCACACAGATTTATCACCCGACCTCCTCCCGCATCAGGAGCAGGGCGGCCGGCAACATCCGGTTGTGGCCGGTCGCCTGCGCTCTTGTTCTCGCCGTCTCGCTCATCCATGGCCTGCGCTCGGGTATCGCGGCACAGGCCACCCCACTAACCATCCTCGTCTTCACGCGCACCACTGGCTACCGCCACGCCAGCATCCCGGCCGCCGTCGCCGCCGTGCGCGCCATCGGCCACCGCGACGGATTCGCCGTCATCGCCACTGAAGACCCCGGCGCCTTCACGGACGCTTCGCTGCGGCACGTCCGGGCCGTGGCCTTCCTGCTCACCACCGGGATGGTGCTCGACGCAGATCAGCGCGGGGCACTGGAGCGCTTCATCCAGCGCGGCGGCGGCTGGCTCGGCGTCCACTCCGCCAGCGACACCGAGTACGCCTGGCCCTTCTACGGGCGGCTCGTCGGCGCCTACTTTCGCCGTCATCCCGCGATCCAGTCCGCCACGGTGGATGTCATTGACCGGCGCAACCCCGCCACTGCCCCACTCCCGTCCGTCTGGCGCCGTGTCGACGAATGGTACGACTTCAGGAGCAATCCACGCGGGCGCGTGCATGTGCTGGCCACGGTCGACGAGCGCAGTTACTGGGGCGGGGGGATGGGCACGGATCACCCGATCGCATGGTGCCACGAGGATCTGGGGGGGCGTGCCTTCTACACGGCGATGGGACACACGATCGCGGCGTACCGCGAGCCGGTGTTCCTCGCGCACCTGCGCGGGGCATTGGGCTATATCCTCGGCCGTGGCCCCGCTTGCGTCTAGACGGGACGGTGAGCCACACTCGTACCAGCGCGTTCTATCGGACATCGAATTATCCGATGACGCGCTGTAGCGTACGCGCGACGAATCGGCTCGATGCCGGAAAAACGAGCGCAAGGAGAGGTGATATGACAACACAGGCCCGGTCGAGCGATTCGACGAACGTGTATCTCGAAGTCGGGGCGAAGCGCGTGTTCGCGTGCGCCGTGGAGTGGCCCGGGTGGTGCCGTTCTGGCAAGAGCGAGGAGCAGGCGCTGGACGCGTTAGCGTCCTACGCTGAGCGCTATGCGGTCGTGGCGCGAGAGGCCGGCGTCGCCTTTCCAGACGCCCAGACGGTCGCTTTTCAGGTCGTAGAGCGATTGCCCGGTACCGCGGGCCACACCGACTTCGGCGCGCCGGGAGAAATCGCGGCAGGCGATTGGGACCCCCTGACGGCCGAGGAGGCCGCGCGCCTCGCCCTGCTCGTTACGGCAGCCTGGGCCGTCTTCGATCAGGTCGCCGCCGACGCACCAGCTGACCTGCGCAAAGGGCCGCGTGGAGGAGGCCGCGACCGAGATCAAATGATCGACCATGTCCTCGGCGCCGAGGCGTCCTACGCGCGCAAGCTCGGGATCACGCACCGGCAGCCGGCACGAGACGACGCGCGCGCGATCGCTGTCTTGCGCGACGACATCCTCGCGGCGCTGGTGGCCCCCTCTGATGGCACACCACGCGTACCCAAAGGGTGGCCGCCGCGCTACACCGCCCGCCGCATCGCCTGGCACGTCCTCGACCACGCTTGGGAGATGGACGACCGGAGCGACACGGCGCATTGATCCCACCATTACCTCAGAGTCGCCTATATGACCGACAATGATGTGCAGGGGTATGGAGCAATGGTCACAGTAAGCGAGCGGTCCTCACCTGTCGTCATGAGCGGCCCACACCGTCTATGCGCCCCTATCAGCAGCATGGCAGTTAGGGGGTGGCCAGTCTGGGCAGCAACCCAGACTCCTTACTGCGATCCTCATGTGTTATGCATGGGTGTCAATGTATGCTGAGTTCAACATGATACCTAGTAATCGCACTGACGCTGTCACTCGACGATATCGTTCGGCACGATGCCGTCTTCATCGGCAACGTCGCCCCTATTCCATTCGTTTGGGCCGCACGCCCGTCGCATCGTCCAAGGCGGTACGATGACGGGGTCAGGGCAAATGTCGTCACCGCGTACGAGAAGGCGGCAGGGGACAATATGCTTCTGCCTCGTCCGGCCGCTAGCTCTACCTACACGATAGTCATCGGAGACACGTTATGGGTGCGATCGCCCCCGACCCCACCACGACCAACCAACCGCCGCTCGCGACGCTGGAAGCCGTGCTGGAGCGCATCACCTACGCCAACGAAGAGACCGGCTACACCGTGGCCCGCGTCGCAACGCGCGGGGGCGGCAGCGATCTCCTGACCGTCGTCGGCGCTCTCCTGGGAGCCCAGCCCGGCGAGAGCCTGCGCATGCACGGCGTGTGGAAGTCGCATCCCCAGTACGGTCGCCAGTTCGAGGTGCGCGGGTACACAACCGTCCTGCCGGCCACGATCCAGGGCATCCGCCGCTACCTCGGCTCTGGCCTCATCAAGGGCATCGGACCCAAGATGGCCGAGCGCATCGTTGACCGCTTCGGCGACGACACCTTGCGCGTCATCGAGGAGGAGTCGGCGCGCCTGATCGAGGTGCCCGGCCTCGGCCCCAAGCGCACGGCCATGATCGGCCGCGCGTGGGAGGAGCAGAAGGCCATCAAGGAGGTCATGCTCTTCCTCCAGGGTGTCGGCGTTTCGACGAGCCTGGCCGTGCGCATCTACAAGACGTACAAGGATGCGAGCATCGCCGTCGTCAAGAACGAGCCGTACAAGCTTGCCGGGGACGTGTGGGGCATTGGCTTCAAGACGGCGGACAAGATCGCCCAATCCCTGGGCATCCCCCACGATAGTCCCGAGCGGGTCAAGGCCGGCCTCCAGTTCGCGCTCTCCGAGGCGAGCGACGACGGGCACTGCTACCTGCCCGAGGCGGATCTGATCGCGCAGGCGACCGAGATCCTGGGCGTCGAGGCGGCGCTGGCCGAGGCGTGCCTGGAAGAGTTGTCCGGCGAAGAGGGGGTCGTGATGGAGTACCTCCCGGACGATAGCGGCGAGACGGTGACGGCCGTCTACCTCGTCCCCTTCCATCGCGCCGAGGTCTCCTTGGCGAACGGGCTGTTACGCCTCTTACACTCTCCGGCCGAGCGGTTACTCGCGTTCACGACCGTGGATTGGGACGCGACGCTCGGCTGGCTCCACACGGCGACGGGCAGCACGCTCGCTCCGGGGCAAGCGGAGGCGGTGCGCTTGGCGCTCACCGAGCGAGTCGCCGTCCTCACGGGAGGCCCCGGCTGCGGCAAGAGCTTCACGGTGCGCTCAATCGTCGCCCTGGCCAAGGCCAAGCGGGCAAAGGTCATCTTGACGGCGCCGACGGGGCGCGCGGCCAAACGCCTCTCGGAGCTCGCCGGCATGGAGGCATCCACGCTGCATCGCCTGCTCCAACTGCGGCCAGGTGGCGACGCCGCCTTCGATCGCGACACCCCACTCGACGCCGACCTCGTGGTGGTCGACGAGGCCTCGATGCTGGACGTGCTCCTCGCCAACACCCTGGTCAAGGCCGTCGCGCCGGGCGCGCACCTGCTTTTCGTCGGCGACGTGGACCAGCTTCCCAGCGTCGGAGCCGGGGAGGTGCTGCGCGATCTGCTTGGGGCGGGCACCATCCCGAGCGTCCGCCTGACGCAGATCTTCCGACAGGCCCAGGAGTCGGGTGTCGTCACCAACGCGCACCGCATCAACGCGGGACAGATGCCGGTCACGCGGGATCTCGCCGACTTCTTCCTGTTCGCCGAGGATGACAACGAGCGCGTCGCCGACCTGACCGTGGATATCGTGGCCAACCGGCTGCCTCGTCGCTTCGGGCTGGACCCGCGCCGCGACGTGCAGGTGCTGTGTCCGATGCACCGCGGACCGGCCGGCGCTGGCGCGCTCAACGAACGCTTGCAGGAGGCGTTGACGCCCGGCCAGCCGGGCGCTCCCGAACGGCGCTTCGGCGGCCGCGTCTATCGGACAGGCGACAAGGTGACGCAGATCCGCAATAACTACGACAAGGGGACGGCCGGCGTCTTCAACGGCTCGGTCGGGGTCATCACGGGATTGTCCCTAGAGAATCAGGAAGTGCGCGTCTTCATGGACGAGGAGGAGGAGATCGTCTACGGCTTCGACGAACTGGACGAGTTGACGCACGCCTACGCCATAAGCATCCACCGCTCCCAAGGCAGCGAGTACCCCTGTGTGGTCGTGCCGTTGACGACGAGTAGTTGGCTCATGCTCCAGCGTAATCTCCTGTACACGGCCGTCACGCGGGCCAAGCGCCTCGTCGTGCTCGTGGGCAGCAAGCGGGCGCTGGCGAAGGCGGTGCGGACGGAGGGTGCGGGGCGACGGCATACGGCGCTTGCCGAGCGCCTATGTCGTGGGCGGGCAAAGGGTACGTCGCCCCGACCGGGGGCACGGTATCCGGGCGTGCGCGACGAACGGCGCGTAGCAGAATCCCGCCAGCACTATACGTCCGAGCCCGGCTGACGGCGCCGCGTCGCCATCCCGTCACGGCAACGGATCGCGCCCAGGATGCATGACATAGGTGAGACCCTGAGCCCGCGCTCCGTTGTAGAAGCGCTCATCGATCGTCCACATCGTCGTTCCAGCCTGCTCGGCCAGCGCGGCGTAGGACATGTCGAAGAGCGAGCCTCGCCGACTCGGGTAACTCAACTCGATCCCGCGCGCGTAGATGTCCGGGCGGTAGTCGCGTATGCTTCCGTCCAGCGCCTGCTCCCATTGTGGCGTTAGGGCAATATCGCCCGACACCGTGCGATGTACACGGTCAACAAGGGCGATTTCGTAGGACGGCAGGGAGCGCACAAGATCGATGGCCTCGTCAGGGAGGAGCGTCGGGAGGGGTGGACGCGCGAGGCACAGATGATAGAGGGCGTTGGCGACCTCGGAATACAGGCACGTCGGGGCCAAGAGACGGGCATCGAGTGCTCCACAGCGATCGAGGAAAGCCTGGCATTCGTCGCTGAACGGCCCATCCACGAGCCAGCGCACGACAACAGACGCATCGACAACGAACCCAGGAGCAGGCACGGAGGCTTATGGCTCCCGGTAACCGGCGTCGCGCGCTTTGATAAGTTCCTCGACGGGATCGGGCAATTGCGAGAGGTCGACACCCCGTCGGCGAATCCTGTCATGGATGGCCGCCACGCGCTCCCGCGCGCGGCGCACCTTTTCGGGCGTCAGCGATCCGGGCACGTCTTCGGGTCTAGAGGGCGGGGTGTACGATGTATCCATACTCTTTGTCTCCTGCATCTAGTATACGATGGGTTGGAGCATTTTGTCGTGTCGTATCGTGTGCGTCTACCTGTCTGAGCCTTTCTCGATGCGAGCTGTAGAGTCATGATCGGGTTCGGGTGAGCCTGCACGATTTGGGCGTCGGCGACGCGGATCACGGCATCCTGCTCAACGACGATCTGGGCGACCCCTGAGATACTCGCCGATTCTGCGTGGCCAGGATAGCGACGTCGCACGTCTAAACAATCTACGCATGTGCGCTACCCGGAGGAACGTTCCGAGGGATAGATTGCTCCCATTCATAGAACACATGCACTATAATTAGATGCGACATGACCTCTTATGACTGCTGCGACGCCGATCTGCGACACATGCATCCGGGACAAAACAGGCGTGTGGGCCGGATAGCCTACCGGACGGCATCAGGATCGGCGAGAGGAGAGCATCCGTGGCAGATTGTACCTGCATCTATTCCTTCACCAGCGATCGGCACCTCGCCGACGGCTCGCGCGCACACATCATCCCAAGCGCCATCGGCGGCCGGCGCACGTCGACGACGATCGCGTGCGGCCACCACAACAACCTGACCAACACCCGTCTCGAGAAGCCGTTCATCGAGCACTTCACCTTCTTCAATTCCATGCTCTCGATCGTGCCTGGGCGCGGCGGCACGGTACCACCCCTGCGCGGCATTCGGGCACTGAGTGGTAAGACATACGACCTTAGGCCGGGCGGTTTCCCGGAAGACAGCAGGCCAACGGTCATCGAGCACGTCGACGACGATGGCACCATTCGACGGATCGAGCTGGGCGGCTATAGCGAGCGCGTGTTGCGGCGCATCATGGACAGCCTCAAAAACAAGTACCCCGACCTGCGGCTTGAGGCTGTCCGACGTGAGTGGGCACAGGATGAGATCGTCATCGCCCAACAGGTGCAGCTCGGACCGGAAATGCCGCGCACCGCCGCCAAGATAGGCTTGGAGTATCTAGCTGCCCGCTACAGTGATCGTGCTCTTCTCCTTGGCCCGTCATTTGATGCGGCGCGGCACTTCATCCTCGACGGAACGCACGAAGATGTCTGTCTCGCCTTCTATGATCCCCGCGCCGAGGTAGCAGTCTGCCTTGGCAACGTGGACCATAGCGTGACCGTCGCCTGCAGCCGCGAGACCGGGACGGCGTGCGCCTTCATCACCGTGTACGGGCGGCTGTCGCTGATGGTCCTGCTCACGCGCTCATGGGACGGGCCGACGATCGGCTACGAGTACGTCGTCGACCCGCTCACCGGCGCCCAGGTGGAGCGGGAGGCGCCCGAGCCGCACACTCTCTCTCTAGAGCAGGTGGTGGACCGATACCACGCCGATCGGGATGACTGGACGGGGCGCATGACCATGGTAGAGGGCACCCTCAATCACATCCTTGCCGTCGCGGAACGGCGCCGGCCCGACTTGGCGCGGCGTGATCTCGTGACGAAGGCGCTGGAGGAGGGTATCTGGGGCGAGAAGGGTGATCTTTTCACGCAGGAAGACCTCGACCGCGTCGTGGCCTATCTGGCGGACGCGCTCGCGGATCGCATCCTGGGACGCCAATGATGCTCCGTCGCCGCGCCTCTTCAGCGGGCACATGGGTACGGGTACAACGCTAGATGGCGCACCTCCCCGACCCGCGCCCTGAGATCTGGCTGGGCGGCGACGAATCGGGCGGCTTCGACTTCGCCGGCCGCTCCGGTGACGCGTACTTCTTGATCACCACCGTGGGCATGGTGGGAGACTCCCTGCGTCACGGCCTCGAAGAGGTGGGTGCGGAGTTGCGCGGAGTGGTCGGTGACCCGTCGATTGGGCGACCGTTCCATGCTAAAGACGACACGCCCCTCACTCGGGACCGCGTCTTCCGGCTGCTCGCGACACACCAATTGATGATCGATGTGTCGATTGTGGACAAGACCACTGTGCCACGCGAGCTGACGAGCGGCGGCGGCCATCCCCTCTATACGCTCTTGTGGTACCAACATCTCGCTCACGCGCTGCCCGGCATCCTCCACCCGGCGAACAAGGTGCGTCTGTCCATCGCGGAGATGGGCGCCTACTCGCGCAAGCAGGCTTTCCAGTCTGCCATCAACCAGGCAACGGCCGTCGCCTACATCCCTCTACTCTTGGACGCGATGGCCGTCTACGGCCCCGACCCGCCGCACGAGAACATGTACGCGGTCCCGGCCCTGCTGTTCGGCTACGGTGACGCGCGGCGGGGGCTCTTGGGCGCTTTTGATGCACCCAAAATGGCGGTAATCTGAGGCTCCAGAGGGCTGTTATCTCTGGGAGGAGGTCAGAACCGCCATGCTAACCAAGCTATTCTTTCCGATGAGCGTCGGAGT
>JAABUM010000647.1_pt1 | contig 58553 bp, 108 predicted proteins | sample 5559161 | NCBI WGS metagenome assembly JAABUM01 (sample SAMN10711868, study PRJNA513369) | rock metagenome | isolation source: Antarctica rocks | place: Antarctica: Victoria Land, Siegfried Peak nord
CTTGCGCTACTCCAAGCTGCTGCTGCAAGGTGGCTCTGCTTTAGGCCTGACGCTGATCGCTCGTGCAAGGGGGGCATGATGTTTCGTAGGGTTTATGGCTGGTTAGTAGAACATGTTGCAGCATATGTGAGGCGACATGTCGTGGTGCCACCTTGCTGTAACCTCCCCTGACTCCCTTTGACGGTGCCACAGCGGATGCTTGAGGCGCGTGGCGAGTGGACTCCAGGCCAAAGTCGAGGGGAATATCGTCTCATGTCCAGTTCTCACGTCTTCTGTCGGCAAGCGGCGGCCTGGATGAGCACACGCTGTCGGCGACGGTGGGCATGCTATCCTACTCGCACGTCGCCTAATTTTAATGAAGAGCCTTGTTCTTTGCATCAACAGGCGGCGGCCTGGATGAGCACGCGCTGTCGACGACAGTGGGCATGCTGTCCTACTCGCACGTCGCCAACGCGCTGCATCTGGCGGCCCACGAGTTCGCCGACCTGCGGGCGCCCACTGACTTCCCTTTCCTAGAGTCCCTGGGTGAGGGTGCTTTGTCGTGTCGCCATTACTCCTTATCAGAGCGTTCATGCCTCACCGCCTGGCAGGCGCCTCGCAGAGGATGCCTGTTGCCGGTTCCTGTGCCGCTGCCGAGAGCGCCATAAACTGCGCCGCCGGAGCTGCGCGGTGCATCCCCCAGCACGGTTTCGTCTGTTCTCCTGCTTTGACAAGAGTCATCTGTGTGCAGGCGAGCGTGTGGTCATCGTGTGCGCGCCGCGCGATAAGTGGTTCCCGCAGTCGCAGTGGCTCCGGCTCCAGCGGCGGCTGCCCGGCGTGCAGGCGAGACACGTTCGACCCTTCTGGGCTGGACCGAGCACCTGCGCCAGCCCAGAGAGGAGATCAATCATTAATAATGTCGTGCCAGCGCACCTGTGGAGCGGAGCTACGGGCAGCACCGTGCCGCTCCGCTGACAAGCACGGACTCCGACCAGCGCGCTCTCCTGCATGCCAACGCTCAAGCCCGACTCGGAAATGTGGGGGTTTGGGATGCTCCTCGGCAATTTAATGATGAAATTAGTTGGTGATTTTCACATCTATTTGGCAGGCGGTGATGGAGCGGCAGCAGCGGCACGGCTTCTGCGTGTCAGCAGGCCTGTCGCGGCAGCTGGCGGCGACGACGGTGCGGCTGATCGGCAGTGCAAATCCTGCGGACCTGGAAGCGGGCGCGCCTCCAGAGCAGCGGCCCAAAGCGCCAGCAATCGCGACGGATTCTGATCCAGCTGCACAGGCGGGAAGGCAGTGGGCCGGCGGGGACGGTGGCAGCAGGGCGGGGAGTGGCAGGCCATCGGTGCCGAGTCCGGCGCGGCGGCGGTCGCCCCGCCTGAGCGCCACGCTGGGCGCCTGAGCCTCAAGTCATCTCAGCCTTCTTCTTTTGTGTATTTACTGCAACCAGCACCGCATCGACACTGCAAGGAGCTAGCTGGGCTGGCTGCACGAGACTACTAGATTTGTAGATGCTACATTCAGGCAGCATTTGCCGAGCGCTTGCACACCATTCTGTGCTGATTTCTGAGGGATCCTGACGGCATTCATCTGCATTTGGCTTCTGGCACTGCATCCGCACCTGGGGCAGGGATGGCCTGGCACATATGCATCTGTGAACCGATTGAGAATTTGCGTTTCTGCAGTTGCGGCAAACCAGATTGACATTGCACATGCCACAGTTTCAAACAGGTGTTGTCAAAGTCCACATGGCGACTTGCAGACTTCAAGCCAACAACCTCCGCTCTGAGCACAGCGACCCCCGCAGTGCGTCGTCCCAAAACCTGAAGTCGTCACAAACGTGCAGCAATTTCATCTGGGACGAGGAAGGCTGACACGAAGGAATTGCAGCGAAATGCCTTTCCGCAGCCGAAGTGTCGAAGGCTGCCTGGACTCTGCCGCCTCTGCTAGGTATAGCAGCTGCCGCTGCTGCCGCCGCCGGCGTCGGTGCCACCGCCTGAGCAGCCGCCCTGTGGCCAGCAAGCCGCCGCCTGCATTGCCGGCTGCCCGTCACCGCCACCAGTGCCCGCCGCCAGCGCCCACAACTCCACTACTTTCGCGCCTTGTGGCGCGACAGCCGGATGAACTTGTCCGTGCGCGAGTTCTTCCGCGTGCGATAGCCCTTGGTCGGTATGCCCCACGGCGTCTGCGAGATGCGCCCCTTGCTCTTGCCCCTGCACGCGCAAGAGGGGCGAGACACTGACTTTTGGACATTGGTCATGGCCCGTGGCACTTTGACTGGCTTTCTGCTGACCTAGGCCACGAGGACATGTGTGGCCATGTTTTCGCGGGCGAGCCGATGTGAGACGAAGGAAACTGCACCCGTCACTGCCTTTAGGTGCTCCACAGAGTCCATCGCCCCGCTGCGCACCAAAAGGTTTCCAGATTGGAGTCTATCACAAGGCTACGAAAGTGGTAGCCTCACCGTCCGCCGCCGTGACGTTGGTCCACGGAGTTCATTGCCACGCCGCGCACGGCAGAGGCTCAGAAAAACACCAGCACGTAAACAGGGTTGCGGATCAACAAACAAGAATCAACAAACAACAACCGCACCTTCCACTGCCGTGTGCGTGGTCCACAGAGTTCATTGCCACGCTGCGCATGGCAGTTGTCGCGGGAGCAGGAAAGTAGTGGGGATCAATCTATTCAGGAAACAGTGTTATGCTGTTGAGCAAGCAGGACCTGCCGCCGCCGTGGGGGTGGTCCACGGAGTCCATCGCCACGCCGCGCACAACATGGATCAGGATTCAGGATTCAGGTAGTATTGGGAGCGTTCGTATGGGCCAAACGGCCGCCATATGCAAAAACGGCAGCATTTCCAATTTTGAAAGAACGAAAGGGAGTTGCCAGCTAGGCTCGGCATGTTTAATCGGACGAAAAAGGGCGCTCCAATCGTTTAAAACGGCAGCGCACAATTTGTCTATAGAAACAAAATTTTCGTGACTTGATCGTTGCCGTGGGCCCCTAGCAACCACTCCCACGGACTATAAAGTGGCAGTCCGCACCGTCCGCCGCCGTGGGGATGGTCCACGGAATTCATCGCCACGCCGCGCACTGTGGGGCGGCGGCCCATGTGCCGCGCAAAGCCGGCGGAGCCGACCTTGCGGTTGGCGTGCTGCGGGTTACTGACCACGCCGATGGTGGCGGTGCACACCGCCAGCACCGCCCGCTGCTCGCCGCTCGGCAGCCGCACGAGCGCATAGCCGTCCTCGCCTGCAGGATATTGACATGTTTACATTATTGATAAGTTGGTCAATTCAAGAATCACGAGTGTCAGGTCGACGGTGGCGTTGCACACCGCCAGCGCCGCGCGCTGCTCGCTGCGCAGCAGCCGGGCCAGCGCACAGCCGTCCTCGCCTGCCCGGGGTCAGAATTAACAGCACGGCATGACCGGGTTCGTGTCAGGCAGAGGGCAAGAATGCCGGTGCCGTCAGCTGTCTCCTCACAGCAGAGTGCGTTCTGCAACGGTATGGACACCATGTACCTGGCTCCATCGCCGGCTGACAGCTGCGCTCTCTTGCATGGCCGACTTGAAGCAGTTCGAACAGGTCGATCGACGGCCGGGGCCGAGAATTCGCCTCGTGTTCTGCAGCGCACCTTTTGAGACGAGGGTGGCGGAGGTTCCAGCTGCACGCACCATCTGCCCGCCCTTGCCCGGCCGTATCTCAATGTTGTGTATCTGCACCCAGCAGGGTCGGGTGCTGAGGAACCGTGCGTTTTCCAGGTAATGCGATCTATCGGACCTGTTGGCATTGCCGCTGCCTCCGGAGCTGCAGTGCTTTCAAGCACTCGTTGAGTATTCCAGCAGACTTGTCTGCTTTGCCAAGCAAAGCATGAGGTGAAGTAGTGCATAAACATGCGCTTACAAAAGGTGAGCGTTGGCTGTCTCTTGTCTTTGTTTCGCACCTGCGTGCCGGCAGGCATGCTGGCCAGCGGCAGCGTATTGCCGACGGCGATGGGAGCGCCATGCCCCGTGCGCAGCACCTGCCCCGCCGCCACCTTCTGAGGCGCCAGCATGTACGAGTACGAGCCCTTCGCCTCCTCTGCGCAGCCAGGAAATCGGAATGCCTCGAACACGAATGCAGCAGCGGAACTTGGCCTGCTGCAGCGCCTTTCAACATGCGGCATGGCCTTCGAAGCCAGCCATGCCGTCTTTCACTCAGTTCCTTGTCCATGCCATGCAAACCATCGTGACCATGGGGGTTACTTCTCTCAGACCGCTGCTGAAACCACCTTCGTTGTACTTGACCAGGGCGAGTCGAGCGGTGGAGGTCCTACTAGAAGTGCTGTCCGATGCCCTCAGTTGTTTGACGGTGCACATTGCACTGCACAAAATCACGACTTCTCCAAACGACCCCTGTTTGCCATGCTTAATGAGGGCGATGCGCGCCAACTCTGCGCTGCATGGTGCTGTCAGGGCCCGCTGGTTTGCTGCACATGCATGATCAGAAATCCCAAACGACCCACCGTCGCTGTATCTGACGAGCGCGATGCGCGCCGAGCGGTTGGGAAGCTTACTCTATGCGCTGCACAGCGCCCTCGACGCGGCTTTGGACGTTTCAATGTGAAGAACGCACACGGAAGCTCCAAAACGGCCCACCTTCGCCATATTTGACGAGCGCAATGCGCGCCGAGCGGTTGGGGTCGTACTCTATGCGCTGCACAGTCCCCTCCGCGCCCGCGCGGCCGATGCCACCGCGAAAGTCGATGAGCCGCAGCAGCCGCTTGTGTCCGCCACCGCGGTGCCACGCCGTGACTCTGCGCTCATTGTTTGTCGATGTTCACAAGCTTGCGGAGGTCGCTTTCTGGCTGGCAGTGTGGCAAACATCCACCGGGACAGAGTCTGATTTGGCGGCAGCACGAGGCCATCTGCTCCCTTCTTCTGTCTCAAGTCAACTCGAGGCCCAAAAGTCAGTACTAGGGAAAGATAGCAGCGTTGGGGCGCGGGAGCACGCACGTGCCAGAGCTGTTGCGACCGCCGGTCGACCGCTTGCCAAAGGTGAGCGGCTTGTACGGTCCCTTTTTCCACAGGTCATCCCGCGACGTCGTCACCCGGCCCCGCAAGCCTGCCAGCCCAAGACCATATGACAGCAATGGTGGCACCGCGAGAGGACATCAACTTGATGCCCCCAGACAGGGCCTTGGAGCTGGAGAGCGTTCGACGCCGAGGTCAATCTGCGGCTGCTGGCGCCACAGAGCACTGTGCAAGGCAGTCCTGCACAATGCAAGATGCAAGAGCGCCCAAGGTTCAGTGGTAACTGTGCGCACCTGGCGTCACAGGCTTGTACGTCTTCAGGCCCTGATTCGTCATGCTGGATTTTGAGCGCGCTGTCTGCTGCAGCCATGCCCAAATGACACCTGCGGAAATCAGCTCATGATTGGACATACCTCAATTTCGTGCTGCAATCCGTCAACCAGGCAGCGGTGGGAATCGTGCTTTGGCACATCATCCTGCGGCATGCATTGAGCCGAGGCACTGGCATGGCAAGCAAGCACAGTATGCGAACGGACCTGGTGTGCTTTGGGCTGATCCGGTGGCTGGAGACTGCGCCGACCGCGCGACGCTGCTGGCCTGCACAGAGCATGTGAAGTGGCCGAGCACAAGTGGCATGGAGTGCCGCCCCGTGGCGACTTTTATGTCCATTATGTGCACCAGGCGTATGCTACCAAAAACAATGAGCCCATGTCCCATTCAGAGAAGGTTGTCGGACATCCGATCATCGCTGGTCTCACCGCTACATCAGGCAGGAGCTGGGAAGGTGCGGCACGCAGCCCGCGCAGCACAGAGGACGCAGCCAGGCGGGCTAGCATGGAGTTGTCTGTCCCGCGATCACGCTTGCTGCATGCGTTTCATGCGCTGCAGCAGGTTGTGTTGCTTCCGTTTTCCGTCGTTCACAGACTGGACGTGACCGACGCCAAGCTCGATGCACAACTGAAGCTCAGGTCAACAAGAGGCGACCCGGCAGTCAGCAAGCTTCAATCTGAGGTCAATCGTTTGCATGTGTGATGTCAGCGTGAAACGGTGCTTGTGAGGCTTCGTTGCAGTATCGGCGGTGCAATGCCTTGCGGCAATTCAGCGACCCTGCGCTTGGGGATTGCCGTGAAGTCACGTGACCTGCTTCCACAAACGCGCAAGTGCAAATGCTGCTTTATTGAAAGCCCTTAGCGACCGGATTGAAGGTCTACTGTGACCTGGAATGGTTCCACAAGGCTGCTACCCAATCGTCAAGTAGCATAGCAGGATTCGTTCATGCGCAGCGGCGCCGCAGAGAATGTGCTTTGGATGAAGCTACCGAACTTGAATCATTCGCGCATGCATGTAGCTGCTGATTAGATTTGATGCAGCCGCACCGCATTAGCCGTCATGAAGCTGAAAGAGCTGCAGTCGCTCATGCAGGTGCGCCGGCATGAATGAACACTTGGACACACCGATATGACTGGAGTTTTCACCATGCACAAAAAGCTTGAATTCACGCTTTTAGGACATCGCGCCTTTCACCAGCCCAAAGGTGGATCTGGAGCAGTACCCCACGGGGCCGCACCTCGCGTCCCGCCTCCTGTTCACGGTGCGGTGTGCTCCTACCACTGTATAGCAGGCCGCCGAGCAAGCTTCCGGCCTGTAAGGAGGCTTGCCGTAGTTGCAACTGCGCGCCGCTACAGTGGTTCTCTGATGCCGGTGCACTGTGCTGATGCACAGCGTCGCGGTGGCAAGCGGCTTTGTCTAATGCTGCTGTGATGCCCTGCAGGTCGACAGCATGTACAATGAATTCGAGGGGCGGACTGTGATCGACCTTGGCTGCGGAACGGTGAGCGCTGGCACAACAAGAACACGTTAATGCAAAGTCAGCCCATTCAGTGGAGTCCGGGCTGTGCGCGCGCTGTCGCAGTGACAGGCCGCATGCATGGTCACCGCAGGCGATGCTGGCCAGCGGGTCTGCGATGCTGGGCGCCAGCCACGACACAGGGTGCTCGCTGGTCATGAGTTGATGCCGAGTTCGCTAGTATTTGCCCTGCAGGCGATGCTGGCGATCGGGTCCGCAATTTTGGGCGCGGCGCACGTGCTGGCCATCGACTGCGACGCAGACGCGCTGGAGATCGCCGCGGATAACTGCGATGCATTTGACGGCCTCGCGGTCGGTTCCCTGTCAACCAACGTTGTCAAAACAACATAACTCACGATTCGGCTGCTGCTCTGGCATAGCTCTGGAGCCATCCGAAGCCCTGCAGCCGCAGCCGCGACCAGCCGCTTCTGCATTGTCGTCCACAGGATGTTCCACAGGATGTTTGTTTACTGGACATCCGTCCACGCCAAAGCATATGTCCAAACTGCCGCCGCAGGTGGCCTGCGGCAGAGCGATGTGACGGCGCTGCCGCTGCGGGCGGGACTGGCGGCGGACCCGCCATTATACAACGTTTGCCCACTACAGATCGTGCTGTCATGCATTATAGTGCATCATAGGTGGACCTGCTGCAGAGCGACGTGACAACGCTACCGCTGGGGCCGGGCTGGCGGCGGACACGGTGGTCATGAACCCGCCCTCGGGATGATGCAATGCATTGTAGTGCATCACAGGTGGACCTGCTGCAGAGCGACGTCACGTTGCTGCCGTTGCGGGCCGGGCTAGCGACGGACACCGTGCTCATGAACCCGCCGTTGTAAGTAACGGATTGCATTCTATACATCACAGGTGGACCTGCTGCAGAGCGATGTGACAAAGTTGAGTTGCCGCTGCAGGCCGGGCTGGCAGCGGACACGGTGGTCATGAACCCGCCATTCGGGGATGATGCATTGTATTCGTCACAGGTGGACCTGCTGCAGAGCGACGTCACAATGCTGCCGCTGCGGGCGGGCCTGGCGGCGGACACAGTGATTATGAACCCACCGTTCGGGACGCGCACCAAGGGCGCCGACATGGCGTTCCTGCACGCCGCCTTTGCGGTGTCGCGCGGCGCCATCTACTCGCTGCACAAGAGCTCCACGCGCGCCCACATACAGAAGGTGCGGCGGCGACTCCCGACTGCGACAGTGTGGCAGTGTGCGGCTGCACAACAGCCCAAGACTCGCTCAATTCCCTGTGCCACCAGACCCTGGCAAGGCAGACTTCACAACGATGGCTCCAGTTGAAGGAGTACAGACACGGTCCCAACTTGCAGACTTGGGGCCGCAGGTAGCCATGGGGGAGCTGCGGGCCAAGTCTGCGGAGGTGCTGGCGGAGCTGCGGTATGACCTGCCAGACACCTATGCCTTTCACAGGCGAGTGCCGTTCCCCTTTCACTCCCATGTGGTAGACGTGCTTGCTTGCTGGGTGTGGAATCCACCAGGCATGCCGATGCAGGTGTGTTTTTGTTAACTGAAACTGTAATGATCAAGACCATTCTGATCCTGATGACTTGTGACATTTCTGTCAAGCTGGCGCGCCACCGCGTGACCTGCTTGCCTTCCATCACAGAAAGAAGTCGAAGGACATCGAAGTGGACCTCTGGCGGTTTGAGGTGGGGGGCGCGGCAGCGGCAGCCAGATGACATGTCATACACGTTGCTGACGCCTCAGCATCGGGACACCAGCTGCAGCGCACTCAGGGAAGCACACGAATGCGAGCTTGGTTTGCGCCCCAGAAAGTTTCAGGCATTCTGACGGTCAATCAATTCCCCGTTCCAACGTCTAGCCTTCGAAGTGAATAGTCTTCAACCAAATCGGACGTGACTTCGAGCCACATGTGTCTCTTGTACACCGAACTTGCCCATCGAGCATCGCCTCGCAACAGCCACTGTGCTGCCGCTCAGGCCGCTGCACCGCCGGTCCCCCCTCCACCCCACAATCCAGCCCTGTGGCAGGCTGTCATGGGCGCCTATGTGGTGAAGCTCTCCCCGCAGCCGCAGCTTCCCTTCGAGTTCGGGTTTTTGAACACGAATTCGGATCTGCAAGGAAACAGCGCACGCGTGTCAGACGGATGGCCTGCATGCCGGTCACCGATACTGCCACTTCCTACACAGATGATGCGGCAATAGGTTCGCAGGGTAGCAACCGCCCATCCAAGCCTCCAACCATGGAGGGAATGTCGCATGACGCAGTGCAGCGTGTGATTACGTTCCTGACGAAGCCCTGCAACCCCTGCTTTACGTTTTTCCAGGTTCATCTTTTCGATTGGAGACTCACTTGATGCGGTCCTCGACAAAGTCCATGGTGGTGCCGATGACGTGCATCAGCGCCGCCGGCTCGATGAGGATGCGCACGCCCTGCTCCTCCACTACCTCGTCGAATTTTCCCTTTTCGTCTGTAGGCGCAGCAGAACAAGCGCTCGAGGTGTGACATGATGTGCTGGGGCTTGGTGTACTAGGGTCATGGCCATTTGTGTGCATGGTGTGCATCACGCACGATGCAGCATGCACATGAAAGGCGCATTGGTGCATGTCCTTGAGAGCACCGCAGTGCAGGGCTTGCCTAGACGGTAGGTTTGCAATTCACACACCTGCATAGTTGAGCGTGTATGACAGCCCATTGCAGCCCCGCTGTTTGACGCCCAGCCTCAGAAATTCCTGCGCGTTGGAACATATCGACGGTCATACGATGGTCACCTAGCTTCTACAGGAATGCACAGAGTAGAGACTCTGTCAGAATGCCACAGTGTGAACCCACACCCCGCCTGCACCGCGGGCGCTTAGCCGCTGGCGCATACGAGCCATAATGCAGCAGCAAGGTTGCTGTGAGGAGAAGGCACTGAAATCATGCCAAGAAGGAGCACCAACCTTATGCCGCTTGGAAAGTAGCGCCTTGACACGGTCAGCTGCAGTGTCTGTAAGGTTCAGCGGTGACCGCCGGAGCCGCGGCGATGCGCGGGCCGCCCTTCCGGCTGCAGCGGCGAGGGCGGCGACGCTGAACGAGACCATACGCTAGCAGCCGCCACGAACGAACTCTGGCGTCTTCTCAGAGCAACTGCTGCAGCATAGAATTCCTGCCAGCAGTGCTTGTACCAAGATTGCCTTCTGGCACCGTCGGCCAAGGGCTAGGGAACTGATGGCAGATGAAAAGCTGTCAATAGCTAAACCGAGAGCTGTCGTTCACCCAAGCGTCAGCTGCGCTGCACACTGCCAATCTCTTGACCAAGATGCGCTGTGCCCTTTGCCGTGATGCAGCTCGCGACCTCGCCACGCAACACGAAGGATGCAGTAATTTAATGTGATTCTGGGACAACTTTCAAGCGTTCGTTGCGACCAGGAAGGAAGTGAGTGCGTAATAAGCTTGCCCCCCGTGCAGCTCGCCCCGTGGGGCTCGGCGAAGCTTGACGTCACGGCGTGCTCGAAACCCTCTGCTGCGCCTGCTGAGCAGCAAAGCTTGTCTGCCGAGCCAGCATTCACCTCTTCAGTATCACTTGCCACAATTGCATTGCTTGCATCTCAGTCGAAAGCGTCCACCCGAGCGGCCTGCTTGCCGTTGGCTTCGTCCAGCGCTGCTGTCAGTAACTCAAATTGCAAGCGAGGTTTCCGCGATATCCATGGCGCGTAGGGCGCTGCGCTGATTGGATAGAGGTTGAAGCGCCGACATGGATGACAGCGACGATGATATGCCTGCGTTGGACTTCGATCAGCTCGACCAGCTGGTGGCCAGGCACAATCAAGCGAAGCAGGTGCAGCCTCGACACAGCTCATGAACAACTGCCTGCGACGACGGCCTTTCAACTTTGTATCGAATTTGACCGTTTTGCCCAACAGCGTTGTCGGCTGGGCTGGGCAGATGCTCCATGTCACAATGCGCTCAGGTTGCAACCTATCTTGGCGCTCGTGTGCAGGCGACAGAGCAGCAGCAGCAGCAGCCTGGCGTCAGCCCTCACCCGCCGCCCTCGCCCACAGCAGGTGCGGGCCCTGCCCCGACCGCCGCGCATGGCGCAAAATCGACGCCAAATCGCCAGCGTGCCGCAGCTGCGCCGGCGGCGCGGCGTCCGCCGACAGGTCGCACGCCGCCTGGCAGGCGCTTTGGCGGCCTGCAGACTGCGCCGTCGCCCAGGGGCGCCCAGCCGGGCGCACATGGCACCGACGGCGGCGGCGGCGACGGCGGATTTCCAAACCACGGTCCTCCACCGCCGCATCCTCAGCACCATGCACGCGTGCAGCCGGCACACCAGCCGCAGCAGCCACAGGGCATGGCGCAGCACCGACAGCAGCCACAGCAGCAGCAGCAGCACCGGCAGCAGCCGCAGCGGCCCCGGCAGGTGCCTCCGCATCAGCAGCAGCAGCATCAGCAGCAGCAGCCGCACCAGCACCAGCATCGGCAAGTGCCCTTGCCACAGCCGGCCCGGCCTGCTCAGCAGCAGAACACAGGTGGGCTCGCAGCCTGAAGAGGTCACTTGTGGGGCACCTGCATGCCCTGCTGTGATGCGCCAATGATGCATCAAACCTATAATGCTGTGAATGGCGACGTCTGCAAATGTTACGAGCTGTCAACCACACAGGCACCGAGACGCATGTCTGTCCTGCGTCCTGCTGCACAGGGCCGGCTGGACAGCTCGGCCATGCGCATGCAGGGCGCCCGCAGCAGCAGCTAGGAGCGGGTCAGCAGCCTGGGGTGCCTCAGAACCAGCCGCAATCGCAGCCGGTGCCGGCGCAGCCACTGCAGGCGCCAGACTCTGGCGAGCTCGTGCGGCTGCGGCAACAGCTGCAGGAGGCGCAGGAGAGGTAGGTCCTGTCAGCTGTTAGGGTGACTGCAGCTGGTCGTTCCATGTTGCCACATGTCCGGTCTGTGACCCACAGCATGGCGCAATGCCGCCGCATTGCCATGCGCCTGCTGCATGGCGCTATGGTGGCTCCTGTGAGGCCGGCGGCGGACCGGCATGGCAGATCCTCAGCATCGACAGATCGACAGGTCCGGACCTACAAAGCCAATCGAAGATTTGTGTGCGCCTTTACAAATGATTGAGGGTAAAAGTCGCTTCCTCGAGCAAAAGGTTCCTCCCCTGCCGCAGGCTGGCGCAGGAGCAGGGCACCGCATCGCAGCAAGCTGCAAGCGGAGGAGCAGGGCACAGTTTCGCTGCTGCACGGCAAATACCAAGCCAAATCCCAAAGCCGAAGCGCCTTCTGTGACTCAGGCTGGCACAGGAGCAGTGTACGCGTCGCTGCTGCGCGGCAAGGTGGAGCGCTACGAGCCAACCACGCATTCTGCAACGCCTGTTTTCAAGAAACATAGTTCTTCCCCTGACGCAGGCTGGCGCAGGAGCAGGGCACTGCGTCGCTGCTGCGCGGCAAGGTGGAGCGCTACGAGCGGGCAGGCGTCGGCGACATCTCGGTGTCGCAGGCGCCGCCACCGCCGCCGCAGGCAAATGCCGCAGCCGGCCGCGCCGGTGGGCCGCTGGCTGCGCTCGGCGGCGCCGATCTGCAGAGCGAGCTGTCCAGCGCGCAGACCAAGCTCGCGTTCCAGGAACAGGAGGTGGAAACAAATCGAAGTCCCTGGGAGCAGCGTCTGGAATAAGAATGTCAGTCCATGATGCTTTATGTCAGATGCAACTGCACCTCCCCGCGCTGGGTATCAACTTCATGTGCGTCCACGCATCATGCTTGGCTGCAATGTGCACGACAACAGAAAGCCGGTGAGAAGCCACATCACAGCCAGTGCTGTGCGAACCAATGCAGATGGAGGAGCTGCGGCGGCGGAACACGGAGCGGGCAACGCAGCTGCGCGATGCGGAGGCTGCTGCGGAGGCCGCCCGCAAGGAGGCCACGCGGGTCGTCATTCCTTCTTTCGCAACCTTTCTACGTGTCGGAAGCGCGCTCTGCATAGTATGGCATGCATGTCACCATGGCCCGCTGCTATTCTGGCCCAGCTCCTCCACATACACCTGCGTGTTTTTGCAAGACTTCTGTAGCTTGTGATATCCATGTTTAATGTGTATCACAAACTACACAATAAACATGAATATGATACACATTAATGTGTGTCAATTTGCTCCTTCCGGCTGTGCAGGCGGCGGAGGCGAAGGAGCAGCTGGAAGCGGAGCTGCAGGCGGCGCAGCAGCGGCAGCGTGCCTCTGGCGGCGCTGACTTGGCCGCGCAGCAGCTCAGCCCGCGGGTGCCGTCGCCGCAGGAGGAGAGGTGTGACATCGCAACTGCAGCGAATCTGAAATGCTACCGGTTTGCCGGTGGCACCCAAACGACATGCATCTCGGACTGCTTTTGTTTGCACAATGCACCGGGACACTCTTTTTGTTTGGGCCGTCACCGTCTGTGCGAGTGCAAGGTCCCAACAGTGACAGCTCACACCACGTGCTGCTGATGCCATGACAGGCGCTCCGCCTCGGCGGCAAAGTCGGGGCACAAGCGGCGCCTGGGCGCCGACGGCCCCGCGCCGCAGCTGCCGTCAAGTGGCGCCGCCGGCAGCGGCAGGGGCGACGCCGGCAGCGGCTCGGGCCGGCCTGGCACCGCGGGCAGTGGCGCCTCGCGACCATCAAATGGCTCTGCCGCCGCCGCCGCTGCCGCGCCAATTGCCGAGCCGAGGGACTTTGGGCGGGGGCTGCTGCCGCTGGACGCGCTGCGGCACTGGGCCGCCGCCGGCGCCGCGCCGCTGCCGCACATAAGCAGCATGGCCGCTGGCTCTGCGGCCGGCGGCGTCTCGGATACCTCGGACGGCGCCGCCGCAGCGCACGTCGCGGGCGCGTCAGCGGTGGCGCAGGCCTGTGCGGGTGCCTTCCGCTCCGGAGTTGCGCTGGGCGGTGAGGACGGCGGGTCGCTGCTTCAGCGGCTGTGGGCGGCGCGGCCGGGGGCGCTGGGCGCGCTGCTCGCGGCGCCGACGACGGCGGCAATGTCGTCAGATCCCTGGGCGCCGTGCGACCGGCGGCCGCCTGGCCTCGTCGCAAGGCAGTGCGCCGCCACTGCAGCCGTGCAGGTGCGCTGCAGGCTCAAAACCTCCACGTTGCACAGGTGGTCTTGGGGCATCCGACATGCTGTCGTTACCTCTCGGAACAGATTCAGGCAATGTCCATCATGCAATTCCTCTTTGTCCAGCGGACACATAGGTGAACCATCCCTTGCAAAGCCTTTTGATTGGACGTTGCTTCCTGCACAGGCGCGGCTTCGGACGCTCGGCACGGCCGCAGGCTTTGGCGGTCGCGGCGCGGCGCTGCTGGACGCGCTGTGCGGGCTGCTGGTGGCGCTGGCACCGCTGCCAGCCACTTCTCAAGCTGACAATACTGCTGCCGCTTTGGGGGCCACCGCGGCGGCCACTATGGACGCTGGGACGGCAGACCTGGCGGCGTCTGCGCTCGGAGCCGCGGAAGCGCTGCTGCGGCATGACGCCGGCGCACGTGCAGCGGCGATCGCGTCATGTGCTGGCGGCCCGGACGCTGTCAGTGCGACGGCTGCAGCGACACCTGCCGACGAAGCGGCCGGCGCGGCGGTCGACGACGGCGCAGCTGCAGGCGCGGCAGGTGCAGAGGGTTCCAGCATCCCGGAAAGGGGCATGCTGTCTACGAACGTCCGGCTGGTCGGTCCTGACGGTGCGCTGGTGCAGCTGCCGCCGCCGCCGTGGGGCACGCTGTCGCCAGCGCAGCAACCGCCAGCCGCTCTGCCGAGCCTGAGGCGAGTGGGCTTGACCACTCGAGTTCAGCTCGCCACCCCTCTGCCGGCTTTCTTTTCGGTTGCGCTGAGTTTTGTTGCAGTGCATGCAATGCCAGCCTGCAAGGCAATGCCTGGGAAAGTTCCTCAGTGCGCTGTGCTTCATTGAGCTATACCATCCCTGATTGGCCATTACTCCAAGCAGCAAACACCTAGAACAGTGTACTAAAAGGACACATGACCGCCATGCAGCAATGAACCGGGGCGGCATGGCGCGGGCGGCGTGCTGGCGCTGCTGCTGCGGCTGCTGGAAGCAGCAGATCTGCCAGACGCCGCCGCCGTCGCCGCCGCCGCGGCGCTGGCGGCCCTCGTCGCCGCCGCGCCGCCCGACGCCGGCCGCAACGCGATGCTGCCCGTCATGCTGTCGGGTGTGTGGGCTTAGATTACGCTTCCTCTGGATTGCCTTCTTGCATTCTGCCGCATTTTCTATGTATCTCGTGCAGCCAGCACAGCTGTGCTGACAGCCTTTGATGTGAAGGAAGTGTGATGTCAGAGAGAACTCTGTCCATCGCGCGCTGTTGCCGCCGGAAGCACGAGAGTCTCTGCATCCATGCGGATCAGCAATACAGTCGCTCTACACATACTGACATGAAGCTTTTGGCGGCGCAGGCGTGCTGGAGCAGGTGTGCTCTGGCAGCAACGGGCAGCGTGTGCTGGCGCCGGGCCTGCTGGCGGACCTGCTGGCGGACGCTGGAATCACTGCGGCTCTGCAGGCCAGCCTCGCCGCCGACGAGTCACTGACACAGGCAAGCTCGCAGTTGCAGGGCAGGCTAAAGCATCACCTAGATGTGGGTAGACACAATAGTGGCATCGTGCAGCATGTGTGCTGACGGGGGCAAGACAGCCTGCAGCTGGCAAGGGCACAGAGAGCAACGTTTGGCACTGGAGGTGACAACACCCTGGAGAACAGACCTATCAGCGGAATCCTCGACAATAGGAACACAGCAGCCGGGCAAAGGCGGGAGCGGCGGCGTGTGGCGAAGCCGCGTGGCTGGGCGTGCTGGCATGTTGTCCTGACAACAGCCAACCGTCTTGCTGCGCAGACTCAGGGCGCCACGCAGCAAGCGGGTAATGCCGCTGGCGGCGCGTGGATGGGCAGCTGGCAGCTGCTGCGCGCGTGGCTGGGCCTGCTGGCGCTGCCGGCGGCGGCGCCGCCGCCCCGCACCCTGGCCCAGGCCGTGCGCGGCATCCGGCTGGACGAGCGGCGAGCTTCGGAGTCGAATCTTTCAGCAGGGTCTGGGACCCCCGTCGGCATCGCGGCAGCTGCGTCTGCGGCAGCTGCCAGCGGCGGGGCAGGCATTGGCGGCGCAAGTGCTATGGGCGAGAGCGCTGCAGGGTGGGCGCACCCGCGGGACTTTCCAGAGGAGGATCCGGAGGCAGAGTGCGCGCTCGCGCGTGGCGCGCTGGCCGCGGCGGCTGCGGCCCTCGACCGGCGGCAGGTGCGCTGCGCTACTTGGCGGCCATTGGCAGCATTGGTCTCTTGCACGGAGAGGCACTTGGTAGTGCGGAGAGGGATGCGCATTGCTCGCCCCTTGTTGTCTTCTCTATGGAAGCCTTTGTGCTGCAGACGTGGCTGGTGCTGGCGCTGCTGGCGGACGACGGCGGCATTGGCCGAAACCCTTGTCAAACTGATGCGCAACACCCTGTTCCACTGATTCAAGTTCAAAATCACAAGAGATAAGCACCCTGTGCCGCAGACGTGGCTGGTGCTGGCGCTATTGGCGGACGACGGCGGCATCGGCACCGGCGGCGGCCTGGCGCAGCACCTCGTCGGCCTCATAGACGCCGCATCGCGTGACACTTCGGGTGTGTGTGCGTGGAACTGCATCATCGATCAGCCATGCCTTTTCCCTGCTGCAGACGTAGTTATGGACAGAAGGGTTGTTTCGTGCAGCAAGTCCGTTCGTTTGTCAATGCGCAGGCGGCGTGTTGGAGGGGCTGCAGGCGGCGCCGTTGCCCGGCGCCCCCAACGTCAGCAACCCGAGTGACTCAATACCTGAAATGGTGGTTTGTTTAATCTGCAGGGGCCGTGCTGGAGGGGCTGCAGGCGGCGCCGCTGCCCGGCGCCCCGGGCCAGCCGCCGGCGCCGCTGCGAGACAGCTCCGCAGGCGCTGGCGGCGACGCGTGCAGCAGCGCCCCGCATGCGGCGGCTACCGGGCCGGCCGCGAGGGCCGCGTGGGCGCGGCGGCTGCGGCTGGTGCAGGAGGGTTTGGTGCTGCTGCGCGCGCTGCTCATGGACCCCGTGCTAGGTATGGGAACGCTCCCTTTCACTTCTTCTTGCTGCGGCAGCAGTCAATTCCTCGGCAAGCTGGCACATGTGCCCTTGGACGGCAGCCCAGGCAACAGCATCACATCACTGGAGATGTGTCACAGGCCACCTTGCTCGTGCACAGGATTCTCACAGACGGCTTGGCAGCATGAGCCATGGGCACCAGCGGACGTGCCCCCTCCGCGTTTCGCAGCAGGCTTGTCAGCGTCACGCTGCGGGGCGGATCCTGCCTGCTGTGTGTTCGACCTCCGTGAATGCCGAAGCCCGGAAATTTCTGCAGGCGGCGCGACGACGGCGGACCTGGCGGCGAGTCCCACGGCCGCACAACCTGTCGAATTCATATCATGCACTTCAATTTGACCAACGCCCACAAGAACCTGCAGGCGGCGCGACGATGGCGGACCTGGCGGCGAGCCCCGGCGCTGCGCGCGAGGCGCTGGTCGTCGCACACCGGCTGGTCGGCTGGCGGCTGCCGCCGGGACTACTAAACCCTGGCGGCGGCGCAAACCCTGGCGGCGGCGACGGGCAGGAGGCGCTGTTCCTGGCGCCGCTGCTGGCGCCGTGGGCGGCGGCGGCGGGTGCAGCGGGCGGCGTCGTCTTCCGCTCCCAGCCAATCAGGCGAGTCGCGGATCGGGAAATGGCTGATAGTTTTGTTTTGACAAGTGTGTGCGCATCAGCACATCTGGTGTAGGACTCCACAACGTGACAGAGGTGCAATTAGAGTGCAATTCTCCGAGTCAACGTGTCGCGACTGCAAACCCTGCTTACCAGACTGCGAGCACCCCTGCGCCACATGTGGCGGTTTAGGGTTTCCAAGCGGTGCAACAGCCTGGAGGAAAAGCACGTGGTCGTTTTAAATGGTCATCTCCAATCCCAAACCCTCATTGTGCTGTCGTTGCACAGGGGCGTCCTGGCGCGGTCCGGCCTGGAGGATGTGCCCTTGTTCTGATCCATCGATGTCTGAAAGGGCTGCCTCCGCTGCTGTGCAGGGGCGTCGCGGCGCGGCCCAGCCTGGAGGACGTTCGCTTCCTGGCGCGCATCCTGCGGCAGCGCCTCGTCGCGCACGCGGACGCCGCAATGCGAAGCTGACGATTCGATGTGACGACTTGCAAGCCAAAGTCTCCAGGACCCGGGCTGCTGGTATGAAGTCACAACAAGGCAGAGAGCTGAACACCGGTATGCCGCCTCTGCTGCTGTGATTGATTACAGTTCGGCAGTAGGCTCATGTAGCACTGCACAGTCTCCAGGTGACGCATATTTGTGATGAGCACCGTAGTCAATACAGAGCCCTCCCCTGTGTCACAGGCCCAGTGACACAACCCATTCCCGCGCAAAACTGGCTGCCTCCATCCCCCTGATGGCGTCTCCGGAAAGCTGCAGATACACTTGTCGACTTGTGTACACAACGCTGATCTGACTGGCGCGGGTGTACACTGTACTCCCTCTCAGATCCATATACAACTATCCCCCGCTAGAGACTGCTTGGTCTCTCGTTGTCTTCTCATGCCAAGAAACGTAAATCAATCTACGTATATTCGTGAGTTGTTGCTGAGCGACTCTGCTGGAAATGCTGGATTGGCACACGCCGTTATGGTCCCAGGCACCGCCTTATGGATTAAGCAACGCCGCTCGTCCCTGAACTGTGAATAGTGTGGGCAGTGGGCCTGTGCGGCAGCCGCAGCGTTCATGTGCGCCCAGCTGCCCCACCGCCGTGGCCGTCCGCATTCACCTCCCCCCGCAGCCTGCCAGCATTCTCCCGTCCCAAGGCGTCTGCTGCCGGATGCATGCACGCCACAGCCGCTCCGCCTGCTGCCGCTCGCCGTACAGTCTTCACATGTCTTCATGTACTTAGGAGACCCACTGCGCCGGGTCATCGGGCTGTGGCGCCGAGCGCGACCGCTTCGCCAATGGCACCTTCTGCAGCGGCCGGGTGGCGTCCATGGATTGGCGCTGCTGCAGCGGGTGCCGCCCGGAGCCCTGCAGGCGTTCGATCGAAGGTGATCAATCCACGGAGAGAGCAGATGCGAGGTGTGCAGGAGACAGGGTGTGGAATGCACAGCCCAGCGGGACTCGCAGCAATCGTCAATCTATTTTGCTGACGAGATCGTGCGCATTGGGCGCCGCGAACATGCTCAACATGCGTATCTGAACAAGCTTTAGACCGCCGCGTTACCTGCTGTCCCGGCGGCATGGATGTGGCGCAGTATCTGTTGATGCGAACCATATGCTGAACTCAAGCGATGAAAGGCCCTTGGACTGCCGCTCACCAGCTGTCCCGGCGGCATCGATGCAGCGCAGGCGGTGTGCACGGCCGCCGCCGGCGCGTGCCATGCCTTCACCACGGTGGCGCTGCCGCTGGTGAAAGTCACAGGCGCCGCGGTAACATCGCCATCGCCATCGGCGACGACGACCAGGCTGTGGGCTCTGCGTGCAGGAACGGCCGGAAATCAGGAAAAAACACTCTGTGCCCTTGGGCTGCTCGGGACTGCAAACCCATACGGCCGGACGGTGTTCACAACGAACGGTGTTCACTACCCCACACGCGAAAGCGCGCTGCATGGTACATTGGGGTAAGACTGCAAGCCAGCCTTCAGCTGGCCATCACACAGAAGCTAAAATGGTTCCTGAGAGCAATGTCACCATGCTGGTTATGCAAGATGCAAGTTTTCGCAAGGCCGCAGGAAGCACTGGTTGCAACGCCGCCCTGCCATAAGCTGAGAAGATGACGCAGCCCGGAGGGACGTTCGGTCCTCTAGATGCGATTCATATAGATTGAAACTTACAGACAAAGCAGCAACTGCGGCCGGTGCCAGTCGTGGCAAATACCGTGCCAGCTAGGTTCGGGACAAGATTCGACCAGCGGTCCGGCTGGAGACTCCACAACTAGCGCCAGGGTGTCTAACAACGGAAGTGGCAGTTTCCTGCTCTATCTTACGAGAATCGAGCGCATTGGTTTGCAGGTTGGGAGGTCCCCGTTACAACATCGCACACCCGCGCCTTCCGCGCATTCTGGCGATCGAGCCTTGCAGCAGGGCTGTATGATGATGCGCTTGAGGACGGGGAGTTTATTTTCAGGCCGAAAGAGGGAAGCCCGCGCCCGCTGTGCACGGGATTGCGGACTGCGGTTGCAAGTTGTTGCAGAGTCCAAACAGGCACCTGTCGGGCCGCGCCGGTAGGTGTTGCACAGACCGCAGCGATCCACCTCGCGGCACCCTGCTGATGACGCCTCCCATAGCCCGCGATCGTATGCTCCCGGCAAAGCTAGTGCCGCGGACTGCGGGGGCAAAACTGCGTCTCAAGCTCGGTGGCGGAGGCACAACGTGCTGGGGCTCTGACGATGTCGATCGCTTAGATTGTGTTCGAAATGGGGTGATGCACACGGATGTTGCTGCTGTGGACGAGCTGGCGCTCGTGCCGTTAGAATCTGAGCTGGCTTCCGAAAGCAAGGGAAGTAAAATACTCCGAGAGATCGCCGCTGGAAAATTGCACGAGTTTCTAGGACGCCAGGCATGAATAGCCGGAAGTAGAGAGAACTGCTTGTTCTCTTCAAAGATATAAAGTTACAATTGCCATACAAATGCGCCCCACAACATGTGACCTTCAAATCCATTTATGCCTGCGTTCGCACACCGTTCACATGCAGCCCCGAGTTGTTCCATTGCTTCGAGTCTGGCCAATTTCGAAAATCGAATCGAAAAAATGCCGCCAACGGATGTCCACAACACATGCCGCCACCGTTCCAACAATTTTACCACCACCACCTTGTTCCGGCGTGTCTCGAGGACAGACGCGATCCCCCCTCGCCGTTCCCTGGCCGGCGAGGCATGCAAACAATAAACCTGCCGGTCAGGCAAAGCCGCCCTCGCGGCCGCCCTCGAATTCTGTCACCGCCTCCCAGCGGTCGGGGCCCAGGACATCGCGCGCTTCTGCCAGCGCCGCCGGCTCGTGCGTGCGGCGGAAGTCGGACAGTGCGGCACGCGCCGCCTGCATGTCAATAGAGCTTAGTGTGCGAGGCATGTTGGGCTGATTTCTTAGACACTTCTCCGCCTTGGTACCGCCTCGTGCGTGCGGCTTGAAACCGACAGCGCGGCGCGCCGCCCAGATATTCATGCAGTCGCATCGAAGGGTGAGACTCCGAGCGAGGTCGAACCGGGACGAGCGCACGCCACCTCTAGCGACGCGTCCAAGACAGCAGCGGAGGGTTTTCATGTGGTCAGACCTGCTAGGAGGCGGGCAGAATCAACACCAGCCCATGGTGCGCGACAGAGTTGACGACTGCAACTGTGGCACTTTGTCTGCGGCACCAGCCAGACGGGTCCACATTGCCAACGCAACCGCCGCCGCCGCAACAGAATGGGTTGTTCTCGCAAGAAGCAGGTTCAGATGCACCTTGCCGGTGGGCGGCGGCGCGGACGCCGCAGCCGCCAGCGCCGTCAGAACCTCCGGCAGCCAGGGCGGCACGTCGTATGGCGCCGTCAGCGCCGCGGCCTTCAGCCCCAGCACCGCCGCATGCAGCCCGCCACCAGCCGCGACCGCGTCTGCGCCGTGATCAGCAAGTAGCTTCAAGATTTGCTCGCAGAACAACAGAGTGCTCGTCAGCTGTCAGCGCCGCGGCCTTCAGCCGCCGCCCGCTGCCACCGCGTCTGCAGCGGCAGGAGACGTGTGTGATCGTTCCATCAACCTACAAGCGCAATCTGAGACTTCCAAGCTAAATGAGCGCCGCAGCCTAGAGCCCCAGCACCGCTGCTTGCAGCCTGCCGCTTGCCGTCACCATATCTGCACACGTCAGCAAAGGTGTATCGTGCAACTAGCGGAAAACCTTTGCTGGTTGTCATGCATCAGCATCGCCAGCATTGCAGCGTGCGTCCGCCGCCACCGCGCCTGCACTGTTGATCTACGAGCCATCAGACGCTTGTGCAGATTTGATATGCCGTCCAACTCAAAAGCCCTGCAAGTCGTAACAGAGACCGCATTTAGTACTGCAAGCACCTCCAGGCAACTAGGTGAAGCAAAAAAAGGTGGACGCGTGAGGTGAGGAGGAAGTGCGGTGGACTGACCAGCGTCCATCATCGAACCAGTCCCTGTTTCACAGTGAGAATGGGCTAGAATGGAGGAGGCCCGGTGTTCTGGCCACCTACCCGCAGCGGAGACGCCGCTGCAGCATGCCTTGCGGCGCAGCTGCGTCATTGCAGATGCGGCGTCCAGAAAGTGCTTCTTGCGCGGAGGCGGCGGCGGCGGCTTGCAATAAGACTCCACTATACTAAAAAAGCGCACACCTGCGGACGAAGCACCGCGGCGGCGCGCCTTGCGGCGCGACTTCGTCGCCGTGGACGCGGCATCCAGGAAGCGCTTGCGCGCGGCGGCGGCGGCGGGCGGCGGGGCGCCCTTCAGCAGCCCCGACAGCATGGCGGCGGCGACGTCCGCGACTTCCAGCTTCCCGTCCGTCAGCATGCCCTCCGCCATGTCCTGAGGCGAATCAGTCATCTGAATCACGCATGACCGCCAATAGTTGATGGACGTTCAATTTGCGAGTTCCAGCTTCCCGTCCGCCAATATCCCTCTGCCACGTGATGGGCAAAGAGTTCTACGAAAGTCTGACGGAAAAACAGAACACATGCAAGCTTCGTGCAGGACTATGGCGGCAGCCGAGCTTGCCGTGCTCGCTGGGCGAGTGACAATCGTTCGTTTTGCCAAGGGGGCAGCTCGCCGGACTTGAAGCGAGACTGCGCTTTGCATGCATCATCAATCCAACAGACGAGTGCCACCTGCTGCAATCAAGGCACCAGGCGTCACAAGACTCGGTACATGCTCGAGGATGTGGACGACAGCCACAGCCAGACAATAGGCTTTTGGCTGCCGACTGACATCCAGTCTGCATGTGCCCTCTGCTCTGCTGAGCCTGGTGCTCAACATGGAACCTGGTATCCATTGCCATTAGTTGCCACCAGTTTGCTAGCCTGTGCGCACCTGCAGGCCGGCCGAGGCGGCCGGCGGAAGCAGGAAGGCGTGGCGGAACCAGAAGTAGCCCGCCCAGACGAGCGCCGCGGCGCGCGCCGTCCACAGGTTGGCGGACCGCCCACCCTGCAGCGCCGCCGCGACTTGCACCGCGCCGGAAGCCGGAAGCGGCAGGTACTTGAGCAGCGCCAGCGCTGTCTTGGCGGGCACCTCCAGCCGCTGCAGCTCTGGCAATTTGAGCTCCTGCAGGTGAGGCAAGTGACCAAGATATCAGTTTTGGAAGGACACATCTTGCTTGACAGACGGCTCAGTGCCGTCTTGGCGGGCACCTCCAGTCGCTGCAGCTCCGGTAGCTTGAGCTCCTGCAGTGTGAGAATAAGAAGAAAGAAACATGCTTTGCAGGACAAGATGAAGAACGACGCGAACAGGTCGCCAAGCCCGCATCACGGCGATGGCGCGGAAAGCAGATGCGTGGGCAGCATCCAAACCTGCGGGACATCCGCAGACACCCAACACTGCTTGCTGGACAACCGTCCCGCTTGCCGAGAGCCCGGCTGTCATCTCGGGAAGCTCACCTGCAGCTGCAGCAGCGGCGGCAGCATGGGCAGCAGGCGTGTCGCCAGCGCCGGCCCCTCTCCGCCTCGCAGCGCGTCCATCACAAACTGCAGCGCAAACGCCAGGTGCCGTGTGGCCTCCACCTGCGCCGGTGCGGCGCCCGTTGCGGCAGCGGCGGCATCTGCCATGTCGGCGTTTGGGGCAGCGCCCGCCGCCGCCTGCACCGCATCCGCCGACTCCTGTGCAATTCAAACCTGGCGTCAGCTACGGTACACCGGCGCGACAAATGAAATGTTGTGGCCGGTCGGGGGACCTTCAGTCCAAGGTGGATCCTTGTCCAATGGCGTGGACCCACCAAAATATTTTCCTGTGTGTTGTGGTGCAGTGCCCACGCTCTCTGTCATGGTGTTCTACAGGCAGAATCATCTCAGGCTAGCACACTGCGTCAGCGACAAAGGCGTGCACGAGGGACGCAAGCCCGCCAGCAGGACGTCGCGTCCTGGCTCTGCACCTCCCCATCGCTGCCTGCAGCGGCTGTCATGCAGTCTTGCGACATGCGCTCGAGTCTCCAAGTGCCGCGGCTTCCAATCCGATTCCACTACAGCACGCATTAGGGATTGGCAAGACTGCAACGCGAAAAGCACATGCAGGCGGACACTGTCACAGAATGGCCACAACCGTTACAGGTTGATACAAAGCTTCGGTGCGCGCCTGGAGCACGGACAGGCTCCAGGCGGACAGCTCGTCGACACGTGCCACCGCCGCCGCGCCGGCATCCGTGCCCAGTGTCAGGCCGCACGCGAAGACGGCAAGCCTGCAGGCGATCCGCAGGGGCGAGGTTTAGCACTGTGAACCATGCTTCAGGGGGGTTGACTGCGGGGTGGCCAGCCCTGCCAGCAGATGCACATCTCGAGCAGAGGCGAACGAGTCGTACACAACGACAGAACAGGCTTGCAGGCGACTGTAGTCATACCGGGTCCAGCCGAAGGACCTTGTACTGTGTGTTGAGCCCAAATGTCCAAAACGATTTGCTGCATTAGCAATCACAAACCAGGATTACCCAAAAGACAAAACCTCACCTGGCGGCCTCCTCCTGCACGGTCTGCGTGGTGACCGCCGCATAGCCCGGCAGCGCTTCCAGCACCGCGGCCAGGAAGCCGGAAGCAGCTGCCCGGCTCGCCGCCGAAGGCAGAGCGTCCGGGTCGTAGGTGCCACCGCTGCTGCTTCCAGGGGTGCTGCCGCCAGACATGATGCTTCCTGCTTCCGGTGCCAGCAGCCCGGAGGCGCCCACCTCCAGCAGGCAGCGCCGCAGGCAGCGCACCTGCTTGATGACCAGCACCGAGGCTGCACCTGCAAAGCAGAATATAGTTCAGATTCGAGAAAGCACATGAAGCGTTCCGTTTCCAGCTGCAGAGTCTGCGTGGCGATGCGGCACTGCAAGCATTGCCAATTGATGCGGCAATGCTGTGATGGGGGCTGTCGCTGCAGTGTTTCAACCTCGACGCCCACAGGGCAGGCAGCACGCGGCCGCACAAGCAGTGCACGGCCAGCTTGGGGACCCCTGCAGCCGGACTGGACTGGACATGCAGCTGGTTTCCTTGCCATGCGTCGCAAATGAGGCCAGCAGCGTAAGCCGCGAGACACGCTGTCTATCAGCGCATGAGATTCACCCTGCTCTACTTGCAGTTTCAAGGTGTGCATCATGAACCGCTTGTCAACCAAGAAGCGTCACCTGGCGTGGCCAACCCGGTGATGCGCTCGAACAGCTGCCGCAGTCCCACGCTGTTACCAGGCTGTGCACCCCATAGCGCAGCGCCTGCTCTACTTCAGGCCGTCAATGTATGATGCACCACTTGTGAACCCAAAAAAGCTCACCTGGCGTGGCCAGGCCTGTGACAAGCTCGAAAAGCTGCCGCAGGCCCGTTGGCGCTGTCACCAAGCCGTGCACCCCGTAGCGCAGTGCCTGGCTCCAGGCGTCAGCCATGTCCAGCGGGGCACCCTGCAGCGCCTTTTCCAGCAGCGGCGCCACCCACTCGCTCCACGCCCCGCCTTTGCCTGTGGACACGTATGCGCATCGTTGAATCCAGAGTAGCTCAATGTTTTTGGATTTCAATCGCTTTTGGAGCACCCAGTAGCGCTGCACCCAGCAAGGGTGGCACCACTCGTTCCACGCCTCCCCAGCGCCTGGGGAAGCAGCAGCATGCTTTGAGACACCCTGGCAAAGGCTTTGAGCATGGAGGTGCACATCGTTTTCTTAAGGATGGTCGCTCCATTGTTGTATTGTGTACAGTTGCAAAACATGTCGATTGCATCAGCTTTCTGAGGTGTAGAGCGCATCACAATGAAGGGCTGGAAGAATCGATATGTGCAAAGCATGCGATCTGTATGGCACCCAGTCACACGATATGCCAGCTTCAAAACGCTGCGTGCAGGCGCCCGAGTGCACGCGGATCTTGAAACTGCAAAGCTGTGCATCTCAAGCTAAACTTAGAGGTGTTTCAACTCAAGGAAGCTGTATTGCGTCTCTGACAGGCGAGTTGTCGGCATGCAAGTCAAAGCACTCCAAGCACCTGCAAATGGCGCGCCGGACGCCACGAGGCCGCCCAGCGCCTCGGCTGCGGCAAAGGTCGCCGGGCGGTCCGTGTCCTGCGGCTTTGCGAGGGTCTCCTCCAGCCAGCCGCGCAGCGCTGCCAGGCTCTCGGCCGGCGCCGCCAGCGCCAGCGCCTGGTGCAGCAGACATTGAAACAGCGATTCGCTCGTCGCATTTTTGAGTTGCAATCTTGAGCGTCAGCGGCTTTGCGAGGGTCTCCTCCAGCCAGCTGCGCAGCGCCGCCAGGATTTCTGCCGGCGCTGCCAGCGCCAGCGCCTGGGGACAACAAAAGCTCAGGTGCTTCAAATCAAGGTTGTACCTTGAGCATATGCAGTGCAGTTGCGCTCACACACGCACGTGCGAATGACCCGGCTCCACCTGGCCAACATGTGAGGTGGCTGGACAGCCAACAGCTAATTTGATTGCATATCCAAGTGGTGGAACATGCAGATGAATCAGCCCTCTTCTGCCCGACCATGAAACAAGCGAAGGTCTGCGGAGAAGGTTCCAGGGCGGCACACAAAACGAGCAACTCGAGTGGCGCACAACTGCCCCTCCTCGTCTCTGGCAATCTTCTTTGTGGCAGTTTTGTTCAAACAGCCACCTGCAAGTGAGGCGCACGTGCGACTGCAGCACCTGGGAGGTGGCGGCGATGGAGCGGTGAGACCACTTCTCGGTGCGCGCAAGCATCTTTGAATCAGGGATCGACGTGATAATCAAATTTTTACGAATCCCACCTTGACAAGGCGCGCGTGCGACTGCAGGAACTCGGAGGTGGCGGCGTTGGAGCGGAAAGGCCACTCTTCGGTGCGCGCCAGCATGCTGGCCACGGTGCGGGTCGCCTGCTCGTCCCGCGACATCGCCATGAACTGCTCCGTCCTGGCAAAGGGGCAAGACGTGGTCTGAAAATACATGTCGTCAGAGGTCTCAGCTCAACGGCTTGAAGAAATTCTGGAGGCCACGATATGCAGAAGCTGGTCCCGCGACATCGCCGTGACCTGCTCCATCCTGTGGTGGGCGGAGAGCATGTCAGGTTTCAATCTCCGACACATCATGAAGGGAAGAAGCAGAATTTGCCAGTGCATGTGTGCAGTCGGGCCAACACCCAAACGTGAACCGTGGCCGCCCCTATCTTCGAATGTCAGGAGCACCGGGCTCGTGTGCGCAATTGATGCGGCCAACCAGCAGCTCGGAGGCGAATTCGGCAACAAACACGTGTTTGAGCATTGAGTGCGTCCTGTGCATTTCTGAAAAGGGAAAAGGGCACAGCAGGAGGCCAGCTGCCGGGGACTGGAGCGAGACGACCAGCAGCTGGGGAGACAAGCGGCGGGAGGCCAGCACACACGACGCCAGCAGCTGCCACCCAGCAGCTACAGGAAGCAATCTGACGCAAAACTGCACTATGTGCCTTCGGATTGCATCAAAGCTGCGCCAAAGCTAAACAAAATGGAGCATTTGCTTTACGTGCCAGCCTCGCCGGAAACCAACAGAGGGTGCGGGTGCGCCATGGGTGCCATGATCGCAGCTCGAAGCCTACAGCTTGAGGATGGAGCTCATTCGAAGCCCATACGCACCGGCTGTTGTTGCCGGCCTCGCCGGACGCACCGGCCGGGTGTGCGTGCGCCAGCTGTCCCATGATGGCGGCGCCATAGCCTGGCGCTGCAAGCGCCGCCCGCGCAACAGCCACTGCAGCCTCGCCCCGCGCATCCTGCACATTCAGCTAGGGCTTCAGGCCATGTGTCCGGATGTGCCGATCATGTTTCAAGTGTGCATGCGTCAGTCGTCCCATGAAGTGGAAGAGAAGGTGTCCGTGCCACGCAGCTGTTTCTGGCACAGGCACTGCAGACGAGCCTCAAGGAGGCCTGGGACTCATCAGCTTCTGCGCCACGGCCGCTGAAACCCCAGCACCTCCCTCGGCAGCAGCTGCCAGATGGGACACTAGCCTTCCTCATTGTTTTCCCTCAGAGCTGGAACTTTCCGTGATGCACCAGGTTCTGAATCGCGGCCGCAGCAATTCGGCAGCAGCGTCTCCAGCCCGCGGACTGCCAGTGCCCGCAGTCCCAGCAGCTCCCTCGGGAAACCTTTCTCCAGAAGACATCAAGAGAAAGGAGAACGCTTTGAGCTTTGGACGCACCAGCCTCTGCGCCGCGGGGGCTGAGATGGGCAGCAGCGCCCCGAGGCCTCCGATTGCCAGCGCTCGCAGTCCCGGCAGCTCCCCGAGCAGCAGCCGCAGCAGGTGCGCTGTCAGTCGTGCCGTCCCCTCCGCGTCCGGCGGCGGCGCCAGCAACAGCAGCTGCGAGTTGCATATATAGGTCACGTAAAAGAAGAACATACATTCAATTGTATAACGATCAATCTCTACTGCATACCGGGTGAAAGTTTGCTGTTTCAGCGTGCCTCGTCAGCAAGAATTTGAACTTCTGTTGTGTCGAAAGAAATTTCGTTCTGTTTCAGAACTAAGGGATTGCTGTTACCTGTGCATTGGCGACGAGCGCACGGCGCCAGTGCAGCGGCGGGCGATCGGGAGATGGCGAAACGAGGGCTGACAGCTCGGCGACGAGCGTCGCCACCGCTGGCGGCATCGGCTGCAGGCCCGCCTGAGGACAGCATAACACAGCGTCAGCTTCCAGGACGCCGGTCCATGCATGGCAAGAGAATGCGGTGGATGGCTAAGAGAAGCGTCCGCTGACCTGTTGCCTCTCCATGGCAGCGGAGGTGATGGCAAATGCCAAGTGAATCATCTGACAATTGGGATGCAAGCAGTTGAGGTCAAACCATGGATGTGCACCCACCTGGGCGGCCCGGATAGCGGATGCCCGGATGTAGCGCAGGCTGCTGATCAGGAATGCGTTGGTCGTTGCCGCCGCCGCCTGCACACATTTTAATTTGGTTAACATTACAACAACCAGTCTCTCCTCAACATCCATGCACTCGGACATGCGCTCGGACAGAGACAGCATGTGCACTCGACGAGCCACCAGGGAAACATTCTGGGTAGACAGATGACCAGCAGTGCAGTAGCAGAGTAGCAAGGGGTTTACATCCCTAGAAGACATCCCTAGAACAAACGCCCACCTGCAGGCTGCCCTGGCGGCAGGCCGCCACCAGCGCCGCCGCCGTCGCGGCTGCTGCTGTTGGATCCTGGCACGTCACCCGCCACACGGCCTTGAGGCCCAACACTGCCGAGGCGCCGTTCACCAGGCCGTCCGCCGCCAGGTCATCTGCACAGGTCAGCAATCCAATGTTAATAGCGTTGATGAGTGGGGCTCGAGTATGGCACACTTTTTGTGTCACCTGCCAACAGCGCTTCAAAGACTTGCATGTGCGCAGCAATTGCTGTGGAGTTCCAAACGCCACATGCGAGTACAGGTGCACCGCTCGCATGTCCGCATCCCGTGCCAGGCCGCGCTTCCAGGAAGCGAAGAATTGCAATAGGGGCACCAGGTGTGGTACAGCACAATGTGATCCTGAAGCTTCATGCGGCGCCGCAAGCAGCGTGGACCTCGGCGTCGCAAGCAGCGTGGACCTCGAATTCATAGTCTGCAGACTGCTCCCGGTGCAGCGACAGACTAATATATGTCCAAAAATGTATCGGGCGGATGCCTCGCCCCGCCTGTGGGCGCAGCCTTGCTGCCGATGCGCATCTTGTATTCATGGTGGTGGAGAACGATGACAACTCACATTTGCGTTGTAATCTAACTCTGGTTTTCCAAGCTCACCTGCGGGCGCGACCTCGCCGCCAACGCGCATCTCCGCCAGCAGCCGCCGCAGCAGCGCCTCGGTGATGCCGTCCTCCGCCAGCGCCCTCCCCTCCTTCCTGCTTCCGGCTGCCAGGACGCCGCCCGCCGCAGCAGCGCCTGTGCCACCGCCGTGGGCACTGCCGTCGGCAGTTCCATTGGCGGAATTCTCTGCGCCTGTGCCAGCCGAAGCAGCGCTGCTGCTACCGGAGAGCGCTCCGGACAGGGCCAGCAGCACCGGCGGCAGCGCCGCGGGCGCGAGCGACACGTAGCGCTTGAGGGCGCGCTCCAGCACAGGGCGCGCCAGCTCACGGGCCGGGCGGTAGGAGCACAGCGCCAGCCGCAGCAGCTGGTTCACCAGCGCCTGGACAAGAAACAAGACATATTGAAATGAGTATCACTGTGCATCTTTTTGACATCATGGGGCGTGCCAGCTTGCGCGCCGGCGGCACAGCGTCAGCTGCAGCAGCTGGTTCGCCAGCGCCTGCAAACGTGAATGAATACATGTGGTTAGGGTTGAAGAAGTTTGACATATAAGGTACATGTGGGCTCCAACACAGGGCACGCCAGCTCGCGGGCGGGGCGGTAGGAACACAGCGCCAGCCGCAGCAGCTGGTTCACCAGCGCCTGGGACAGAACACATGTTTCTTGTTGATCATGCAATGATATATGATTTGCTGACTTTGATAGATGATGGTGAGTTTCATAACAAGTCCTAGTCAAGCTGGACTCGGATCAAGTTGGGGCCCTGCAAATGATGTGCCAGGCTGCGAGAGAACGTTTGTCCGTGTGCATCTGTTTTCAGGCTTGACGCGTCAATCCGCTCCAGATGAGCTATCCTGCAATGTGAGCAGCATTGTCTCTGCACGCCACACATGCACAAGAGGCAGCTTCCTCCGTGGGCATCGGAGCACGGAGTAGTATTGGCGGACCTCATACCTGCTTTCGCGCATACATTACACGAGTTCAAAAGGCTGGCATGCGGGCTTGCAAAAAGTCTAGCAGCCGCCAGCTCCCACACTCGGTGCCGGCAGCTATTGCGAACCCGACGTTGATTCGGTGGCGCATCGGCACTGGCACTGCGAACCGCCGTTGGGTGAACAGGCATGGGCCAGGCCAGACGATGCTGCAAGAGGCTGCCAGAGAAAAGATGTTGCCAGAAGAGAGGGATGTCAAGTGCGCTCAAGTGTAACGTGCGCACCTTGATGGGTGGGGGCATCGCCAGCACCGAGTGATGAGCACGAGCCAAGTCCTGCTGCAGGATAGTGTCAAGAACAAGGTGGCTGATCGGACGTTAAAGTCTGGTGTGAGGGTATTTCTCATACCTTGACGGGCGGGGGCACTGCCGCAAGCGGCGGCACCGGCGCGGCCGTCGTTGCCCAGGGGCGGTAGGCGCGTTGCGAGTCGCGCCACATCGCGTCCAGCGCCGCCCGCTCCACCAGCAGCCACCTCGGCCGCCGCACCTTCCACCGGCCAGTCGCTTCATCACCCTGCGCCATGTCACAGTGCTTCATTGTCTCCGGCTGAGTGCGGGACATCAGCGACATGAGAACAATTGACCTGCGCTCCACCAGCAGCCACCTAGGCCGCCGCACCGTCCATCGCGCAGCTGCCTCACTGCGCGTCTGCACAGGTTCACAAATCTTGACTGTGATCCTATCCAATCTGAGCTCATATGCAGGCCGCCCGCTCCACCAGCAGCCACCGCGGCCATCGCACCTTCCACCGCCCGGAAGCTTTTCCGTCAACCCTGCGGATGGTTTGAGGTGACACGTCATACAAAAGGTAGATTGACCAAAGCTCCACCAGCATCAACCGGCACCTTCCATAGGCCGGCTGGTGCATCGCCACCCTGCAGATGATGGACAAATGGGGTCAGTGCATGAGCGCCAGCAACAATGGCCGCCGCACCTGACGCCAACGGCCCGCATCGCCTCGCCCCCTGCACAGTAGGCTATTCCAGTCCAGCTGAACAGCTGCAGGCAGGCATAGGTATTGACGGTGTATTCCTTGAGCCTGAGCATCAAGTCCGCAAGGCTGACTTTTCAGGAAGCTCCCAGAACCGTGCCTCGAACAGGGTCACATCTGCAGGCCAATGATCCACAATTCACGAGTCGTGCCGCCCGCAGGTGCGCCTCGTCAGGCTTGTGGCAGAACTCCTGGACGCCGTACCAAGCAGTGCTGCTCACTTATTCCAACCGATTGATTCATCCAGATTCAGCCAACAACAAGATGAGAGAGTCCGCAAAGTCAGACTCACCGCCAGCAGGCGCGCCTCGCCGGGCTCATGGCAGATGTCCTGGTCTGCGGCCCAGGCGGTGGCGTTGGACGCCTGCTCCGTGTGCTGCAGCCCTCCAGGGCCCAGCATGAGATCCATCGCGCGCGTCAGCCCCCGCAGCGTCTCCGCATCCTGCAGAATGGACATGTCCATTGTATCGATCCACTTGGGCAGCAGGTGCTATTGAATGCCTGCTCCGTGTGCTGCTGCAGTCCGCCGGGACTGAGCAGCAGGTCCATTGCGCGCATCAGCGCCCGCAGCGTTTTCCACATCCTGCAGACGAATACTCAAAAGGCCCCGTCGCAATCCTACATCTTGCGCGACGTATCAATTCATGTGGTGCAAGGTCCAGCGATGGTATGGGCAGGCTGGCGACGATGCCTTGCCGAGACCGCAATGTGTTTCTCAGATGACTGCTCGAGCAGGCCTGGGACTGAGGAGGAGCTACGTTTCCACGACCAATACAGCGCCTTAGACCATAGCCACGCGACGTTCCTCGCCCAGTTACACAGCCGACACACAGCTGCAGCAGCACTTGGGAGGCGTCCGGGCCGTCATCATGTCAGAACTCCACGTTGAGGGGGCCACATGGATTCTCACCGACTCGGGCACCGCCTGCGCAGCCGCAGTGATTGCCGCGGCAGCAGCAGCAAGCGCCTCTGCGCAGCCGAGGCGCTGCCCAAAGCGGCCGTGCACCGCCAGGCTCTCGCCGTCCGTGCCTGTGTTGCATGGGGCGGTGTCAAAACTCACTGCATGACACGATCGCCCGGGGTGCGAGGCCTTAATTCGGCAAGGCGAGGCAGCAAGAAGCAGCGCCCAAGATTCTTCCGACCAGGACGGACATCCTGAAGCCTGCAGGTGCTGCTTCCTGCAAAGCATAATCAGACTCAAGCTCGAAATTGGCAAGGCGTGGGCCCATCCAGGCGTCAGACCAGCGGCCTCTTCAAAATCACAGATACGGAAGTTCAGCCAATCTTCACTCACCCAAACTCTTGCAACCGGTGAGGCAGGCGCGGGTACTAGGCAGCAACCCCTCCAGCCGCCACACTGGCGACCTCTCCAGATTCAGTATCAACTCCGCTAGCCAAGGCCTTCAAGCCGAGTGCATTCCAGGTGAATTCCTCACCCTCGATGTCGAAGTCGGCAAGGCAGGCGCGGGTCCCCGACAGCACTCCCTCCAATCGCCACACCAGCGAGCGCACAGCCCCGCGGCGCTCCAGCCACGCCGCCGGCGTGTTGGGATCGGCGGCGAGGTTCACCAGCTGTGACGCCGCGCCCGCGAGGTGCTCCTCGATCAGGCCGCCCGCAAACTCCAGCTGCGCAGGACAGAAAATCGCGAGTGAGAGATTGAAGATATGAAACTGAGCATTGAGTGCTGGTTCCACTGCATTGGTACCAACACTGCGGCTCTGCCCTGTGACGCACGATCCAGCATGAGCCGTCAAAAGCAACGAGAAGGGTCCAGCAGCCTGCGTTGTTGGATTGCGACATCCCGGGGGCTGGCGCTGGCAAAACACAGTGCCACTTTGGCGGCTGTACGCCCGCAACCACCTCGTGCTGATCATCAGAACGTAATATCGTTGCAACAAAGCAGTGCGTGATACGTGGTGAGTAATCAGCACCTCCTGGGGGCTGGCGCAGTGCCACGCGGGCGGCGGCACAGCCGCCACTGCCTCACGCTTGTCGTAGAAGCGTTCCAGGGCGCCGTCCGCCGCGGTGGCGTCAAACTGGTCGGTGGGATATGCGGTGGCAGACGAGATGAGGCACGCCGATAACAGCCGCGCCGCCGACTCCACTACCAGCTGTGCATGGTGTGGAAAAACGGGTCTGTCACAACATGTTCGATGGGCACCGCAGAGTCCACCTCTAGCTGCGAAAGTAAGAAAATAGAGTGGTCGGGTTCAGGCTGATTGACTGAGATGCCGGGACATCCAGCGATGTGGGCATGCCACATCGCTTGGCATACCAGCACAGTGATGTGCACATCGTTCTCGTGAAGGCTCTACGCACTGGTTCAGGAAGCCTTACCTTCGAGGGGCAGGCGAAGGCTGCAGACATAGCAGCCTTGAGGCGCGTCCCCAGCGGCAGCAGCTGCGGCCCCAGCCTGAAGACGGAGGAGGCCAGCAGCCCGATCGTGTAGCCCATGGCAGCCTCCTGTGCCTGCAAACACAGAAGAAAGCCGATCGTGAGCGTTGAAAACAGAAGCACGCTCAGTTATAAGGAGTCCAACAACCTTTCTATAAGCGTCTTATGCAGGATTCAGCAAGGGCGGGATGACCTGAGAGGGCTGGGATGTGCCTACGGAGTGCAGCTCCCGTTCCAGGGCCTCCAGCAGCAACCACAAAAGCTAAGCATAGATGCCTCCGTACTGTACTGCTCTGTACTTTGGCCAAGCACATAAAGGCTGCCGACCTTGGAGAGCTGTGAGATGCCGAAGGAGTGCAGTTCTCGTTCCAGGGCCTCCAGCAGTGGCGCCGTCAAATGCTGTATTTTATTAAATTGGGCAGTAGTCAGAGCTCTGACAATCAGAGATCACACCTTGGAAGGCTGGGAGGTGCCGACGGAGTGGAGCTCCCGCTCCAGGGCCTCCAGCAGCGGCGCCGTCAGCAGCTCCGCGGACGCCTTGGGGTCCGCCAGCGTCGCGGCATTCACCAGCATCGTCGCCTGCACGAGGTCGGAAAGATTACATATTCGTACAGACGCAGTTCCATTGTCCCTATTCGTGCAGAGGATGCCTTTTGGTCTGCCAGAGTCGCGGGCCTATGTGTGGAAACAACAAGAATGGCTGGACATGTTGTTTGCGACTTGCTGTCTACGCAATCAGAGAGTGTGGTGGCAGTGCGGCGGCATTCGCCACCAGGCTCACCTGCGCGCTGTCCGCAGAAAACAACACACTTACTGACGGTGCCTGGGCTTCTGCACAGGCATGGGCAGGCGGCGCTGTAGAGGAGTGTGGAAGCAATGCGCAGGAGACACAGAGTGTCCATATGAGAGCTGGAAGAAGCTAGCATGCGCTCTGAAGGCGCAGCATCCGCAGAAGCACATGCCCTGTCTCCTTCTTAAACACCCTGGAGAAATGCGGACCTCGGCCAGGATTGAGGGCAGCGTGCTGTCAGCCGCAAAGCGCGCGACGCGTGCAATTGCGCGTCGCCGCATGCTCGGCGCCATGCGCGCAAACAGCAGCTCGATCACCGGCCTGCGTATGAGCAAGGGGACTTGTCATCGCTGTCATAGTGTCGCACCACTACTCAGAGTGTCGCGCCAATGCAACTGACCAAACGAGCACCCAGGGAGTGCAGGGGACCTGAGCACGACGCCCTCTCTGTCAAGTGATGGAACTGCAAGGCCATGCATCGAGTACGGTTCCAGTTTCTCGATGATACAAAGCGAAATTGCATGTTTTAGGTTTCGTCGCACACCGGTACATGGACTGTTCCGACAGCAGGAAGGAGCCGCTGGTCTGCATGCCCGCAGCGGCGCCCTGAAGCACGACAAAGAGTTCAGACAGCTGTTCAACAAGAATCATGATCCTTTCGAAATGCCTTCTTCGGCGGCATCTGGGCCTGCTGCAATGCAGAAGGGTTTTGCTGTAAGGCGTTGCGCAATTCGCAGCGAGTCCCACGATTGCCCGAACGCCTTACCTGGTCGCTCGCCCGATGGTCTGGCGCCTCCAGGTTCGTCAGCACCGCAAAGATGCGGCTGAGCAGGTCGTCCGCCCAGGCTTCGGCCGCAAGAGGCAGCGCCGACGGAGCGGCAGAGCCCTCCTCCTGCGGCGAAAGGTCAAAATGTTGGGTTCGGCACGAGTAGGGTGGACGAAGATGCGACTGAGTGAGAAGGTCGTTCGCCTACGCGTCGATCGCGAGCGGCAGGGCCACCGGCGCGCCGGAGGCCTCCTCCTGCGGCAATGGCTTGGATTATGAATGATGTGGAGTGGCAGCACCACGAGGATGCGGCTGAGCAGGTCGTCCGCCCGGCTTCTCGCTCAGGCGCTGTGGCACAGGGCAGACAGCAAGGGGAGGCAAATGTTTCGGACAAAGCATCACCTCAAGACGCGGCAGGCTGGACAGGACGATGCAGAAGAAGCGGAAGCAGGCCAGCGTCTTGGCCTCGTCATTGGCGTCTACCGCCGGCAGCAGCGCCTCCATTGCGCCTGCCACCAGCCGCCCCGCGCGCTCCTGTTCAGTCAGGCAAATACAACACAGATTGACACCAGTTTCCACAATATATGCTGTCATGATGGCAGAGCGCTCGTCAGCATCCTCCCAGTGGCGGCGTCATCAGTGCCCCGGTGCCAGCCATCCCGCCCTGTAGATTGACATTGCGCCAACTGTTTCCGAGCACTGGAATGCAGTCGGATGCTGTGTCAAGTGTCAGACGCAGACATTTGGACAGCACAGGTGATGCATGAGTTGAAGCTCCGCGCAGGAAACGTCGGAACTGGCACCAGCCATCTCGCTTGCTGTCAGGCATTGATGATTTCGCCAAGATAAGACAACAGGGAGCTAGCCAAAAGAAGAGATTGCACAGTCCACCTTGTGCTCCGCCGCTGCGTCTGCATCGCCGTTGGCCGCATCCGCCTCCATGACGTCTGCGCCCGGCGGCGGCGGCAGCCCCGCGGCCAGCAGCGGCCGCGCGCACATCGCCAGCGCAAAGATCGCCGGCACCAGCTGCTGACTGGCGGTCACCGCCTCCAGCGCCGCCTGCCGGGATAGGCACGTTGATGTCAGGTGCATGAGAGCTGAAATTTGACAACTCAATCGAACCCCACAGCGAAAGTACGACGCGAAGATCACCAGCGCCAGCTGCTGGCTGGCGGTCGCCGCCTTCAGCGCCGCCTGTCAATAACGGAATGTGAGTATGGGTTGCACGATTCTAGGGTTTACTACAGTGCTAATGCGGAAGGCACCCACGGCCGAAAATCAGCTACTGCCAAAGATCGTCAGCCACGAGTGAGGCCGCTCGGATGAGCCGCAGGTCAGTGTGGCGCCTTGAACTGGAACTCAAAACTGCATGGTTTCACACCTCGAAGCGCTGGCAGATGAGCGGCAGCACATCGCCGGGCGCCAGGTACGCCATGTGCCCCAGGGTGTAGCACGCCGCCGTGACCGCCCGCCCATCCTGTGAATGACAACTACAACCAGTGGATTTGGGGCAAGCTCGACTGTGGAAACTCTTGTGTACAAATTATGCCCAGCGTGTTGCACGCCGCTGTGACCGCCCGCCCGTCGTGCACGGAAGGAGCGAAATTCCATATGCACTGATGAGAAGCGACGCTGCGACCCATTCGTTCTCGGTTTCGATTTTGAGCACATTCACAGAGGAAAGCACATTTGAGTTGCCAGTTCCCGTTTTCCAACTATCCTAAAAACCCTAAACTCACCTTCGAGTACTGCGCACTGGCAGCCAGGCGGGTGACGATTTGCGCCGCGGCGCGCCGCACATCCGGCGGCAGCGGCGGCAACACATCCTTTGCGTCTGCCGCCTTTGCCTCCGTTATATCGATGTCGCGCGGCATGCCCGAGCCGCTGAGTGCTGCAGCGGAAGCGGCGGCAGCCGCAGAAGCGCCCGCCGCCTCGACCTCGCGGCAGGTGCGATACGCAAGCTGATTGCTCAGCTCGTCCAGGAAGGTGGTCAGCGACGAGGTCCAGCTGCGCAAGGGACAGTTTTTTTGCTCATATTGGAGGTTCTCACATCGTAGAGATTCACACGGTTCCAATTGACGCCGTACGCCAGCTGGTTGCTCGGCTTTCCAGGAAGGTGGTGAGGGACGACGTTCAGCTGTGCAGGCACAGCACTTGCAACATCGACAACGGGACAATGCGGGGTCTACTGCAGAAAGGCTACCTGCAGCCTGTGGCCCATTTTCTCTGGCTGACTGCAAGCTTTTGGCAATGCACAATTTTGAAGCATCAACGTCGTTCCACTTTGAGGAGCATCCGTCTTGATAGTTGGATGCGCCTCTGGCGAGCGGTCACAACATTGATACTTCAGCACTGCTCTGGTCCGGCCTTGCAGCAGATTGCCTCCTGCCCGGAAGTGAAAGTGCCAGCAAGTGCTCGCTGCATTGCTCCTAGCATTGGGCAGCCCGCGACGCTGCCGTGTCGATCCAATGATATCTTTCCGGAGCGGACTTTCACTTCCAGCTGTCGTTGCTGTTTCACTAGCAGTGCTCGAGAAGCACCGCGCCAGCTTCATGTTCTCACACTTCAACATGAATGAGAATTCAGGGACAAACTACAGATACAAGTTTGTGCAGACCTGCCTTGGTTGCTGGGGTGGTGGTACAGATCCAGCAGCCTCCTGGACATGACTAGGTAACAGCCTTCAGGATCAAGATTTAGTCGTTCTTTGGGCTCCGTCACCTGCCGTGGTTGCTGGGGTGGTAGTACTGCTCCAGCAGCGCCGCAGCCCGGCGCAGGTGCGCCAGCGCCACGTCCTCCCCCGCTTCCTCTGCCTCCTGCTGCCCGCCAAAACCCTCCTCCTCTGCTTCCGCCGCGCCATTGGCGTGCCCATTCGCCGTGACAGCGCCGGGCCCCGTGGCCTGCTGCACGTCTGAGCCGCCACCTGGCGAGGGGGCGGCAGCGCGGCCGAGCAGGTAGGCGGCGAGCTTGCCGGCGGAGTGCGCAGAGTTGGGGCTGGTGTTCAGGAACGCACGTGCCGGCAGGCCCGGCGCTTTGCGGCCTTGCAGGTGAGACAGGCACGTGTAAGTGTGGTTGAAATTTTGCAGTTGTTATATGCGGAATCAGCCATGATTACGGCCTGTCGACGAGACCAACTACATCAGCTGCTGTCACGCCACGTACGCAATACTTAGGTCATTGGCAGCCAGGCAGACGATAGTGGTGCAAGAGGCTGGCATGCCGTACTTGCAAAGTTCATCTAGCTCTCACAAGCCGCTGCAGTACCTGTGTCTCACGCGACCCCGCGAAGGGCTGGCAGTTGTTGCGCAGCAAGCACCGACCGTAGCTGGGACTGCTGACCACGCCTCAATGCACTCCTTTCACACCGCATGCATCACTACTCCGTGGCACATGGGCCCATAGTGATAAGTGAGGAGCGACGCACCAAAGGGCGGCTCGGCGGTGGCGGAGCCCACCGGCAGGCGGAACACCCACAGCAGCCGCGTGTACAGCTGCGGCACCAGCGGCCCCCAGTCCACAACGCCTGCAGACAAAAGCGATTGAGACCCATCGTTGCTTGTGTTCACAGCACCCTCCGTCAGCTGAGCAGGCTCCATGTTTGCTTGGCACCTGCCGGCACAGATGCGTGTTCTGTTGGCATCAAGGCAAGTCACTACAACCGTTGTTGCGCTTTTGGTCATGCTCCCACCTGTGGTGTCGTGCTTGGCGAGGCGCGCGAACAGGCCCAGCCAGTGGCGGTCCCAGTAGCTGCTGTGCGCGACGTGGGACCAGGCGTCCAGCCACGCGGGCGCCCAGGCCCCCCAGTCGCCGTCGCGCCGCCCCGCGCCGTGCGTCGGCATGAACAGCGTGAACTCGCCCAGCGCCTGGCACAGTAGTAGGGGAAACAACGTTGAGGACAGAGAGATTTGCTGCCAGACGGCAGATTGATAAGGCGCCCCAGTCGCCGTCGCTGCGCCCCCAGCCATGCGTCGGCATGAACAGCACCAGCTTGCCCAACGCCTTCAACGCAGCACACAGCAGCTCGGTTTGATCATCATGCGCGGACCTGTCGATGTCTGCAAGCCTGCCCTGATGGATGGCTCGTGTCTGGCACCTATCTGGCAGATGATTGGCCAACTGAATGAAGGCGAAGATGCGCTTCAAGCCTGCGCAATAGACGTGCCGCGATGCCGATGACTGTGTCGCTGATTAATACCGTGGTTCAACGAGAAGCGTACCATGAAAGCTTGGGGGCGCAGCGGGTCACGCAGCGCCGGCTCGAACTCCTGCCACATCTCGGCAGCGGCGCCTGTGCCACAGCCGGCGGCACATCATCAGGAGATCTGAAGGCACGATGGCTAGTGGGAAGGGCCTCGGACTTGGCATGCTTGCCAATTGCAAATGAATGCTGCAAGTACATGGTGTCTGTAACCGCGGGCTGCGGAATCCTGCAGAGCACATTGTGCAAGCAGGCGGCTGCGATCGTGCCTGAAGCAGGCATCAGAGTCTATGATGCGATGTGAGAACACAAGGGTCGGCGACGCACCGGGCGGGAAGTAGCGGCGCAGCTTGCGGATGAGCTTGGTCAGGATCTCGCACACCGTCTGCAGCATCATGGGGCCTGCAGCAACAGGGGAAACCTCAATCACGTGCCTGCTTCATATGTGGACATACGTCAGAGGATCGAGAAGAAGATGCACCACAAAGCGCTCCCAAGTACATGGACACTGCCAGGTGGACGGCGTAGGTATTGATCTCACAGCTCAGTCCAAATCATGTTTTGGAAAAATCCGCACTCTCGTAGGACTGCGTGCGCGTGAACAGGTAGCCGCGCAGCAGGGCCAGCAGCGGCCGCCAGGGCGCGACCAGGCCCATGCCGCGCGCGTGCCGCCGCAACAGTCGGCTCATGACCATGCTCCATCGGGTCGTGGCCGCCAGGTCCCATTGCGACGCCAGGATGATGCGCAGCAGCAGCTCCGCCAGCGGCCGCAGGTCCTCGTGCGCGTACTTCGTGCGCGTCTGCAGCAGCCTGCAGAACGACACACAAGCATCCAGTCACATGCTCTGGAGAAGTTGACATTCGTGCGATTGGAATGATGCGCAGCAGCAGAGCTCCGCCAGCGGCCGCAGGTCCTCGTGCGCATATCTTGTGCGCGTCTGCAGCAGCCTGCGGCGAAAACAGTCACACACGGTCACACCAGCTCTTGGAAACTTGGTGTTATTATGAGCACGCTGCAAAATGTTGCGCAGCAGCAGCAGCTCCGCCAGCGGCCGCAGGTCATCGTGCGCGTACTTTGTGCGCGTCTGCAGCAGCCTGCGGAAGCGCAGGCATGCAAGCTCGTGAGTCTTGGTGCATTGAGATATTGGTGTAATGTGGGTACGCTTCTGAATGATCCGCAGCAGCAGCTCCGCCAGCGGCCGCAGATCGTCGTGCGCGTACTTTGTGCGCGTCTGCAGCAGCCTACGTAAACAAGTGCGAAACCAGTCACAAAGGCTCCTGAAATTTTGTACATTACAACACGACGCGCAGCAGCAGCTCCGCCGGCAGCTCGTGCGCGTACTTTGTGCGCGTCTGCAGCGGTCTGCGTGGAGCGGACGAGATGTCAGGGCGATGTCTGACTGTCGATGCATCATGTGGGTGCCTCCCATGGCGCCCTGGTATTCCAGATTTTTTCGGTGCGCTGGGCTGCGAGGCACGCTGGAACCATCACGCAGCGTGCAATGTAAGGCTTCGGGTACTGTAAATACGAGTCTACAATAGACGAAACGCCACATGCTGCCACTGCACGCTCTGTGAATATGCGCTGTGTGATATCCCAGGTGCGGCGCTGACGCCGGTGACAGCCTGTTTGCGTCACGCAAACGAATCTCGGCATCGAATCGTGCATGCGGCAGAGTGCAGCTGAGCACTGATTTCGCTCGCCGAGCCATGATCGGAGGCCCAGGGACACTTCGAGCCATGTGCAGCACGTCAAGTCATGCATTGCAGCCCCACTGTTAGTCACAAACAAGCGCCGAATTTGCAAGCAGAGTGACAGATTGCGTGGTGAAAGGGACAGCTCACGCGCTGAGGAGGGGTATCCACTTGAGCGATGCGCCCAGCTGCTGCACCACATCGCCGTCCAGCGAGTTCCATTCGTCCGAAAGCGCCTTGCGAAGTGCTCTCAATTGCTTTGCATCGCTCTCTGCATCCAGCGGCTCCGGGTGCCATGTTGCCAGAACGTTTTCAGCCATGCTGTCTCGATTTCCACAACCTTGATGTCACATGCAACCTTGCTCGCGAGCTGCAGATGTTGAGAGATGCAACATCATTTTGTCGCAGACTAGAATCGGAGAAGCTGCTGTCTGATTCGGAACCAGCGAGAAGTTCTTGACATGACCTTTCCTCGCCATGGGTGGGCCATCCTCCCCCTCCCCAGCTGGCGCACAGCATGCAAAGCACACGCCTGTCTGTTTCAGCCAGCAATCCAGTGCCACATTTAATGCACATGTGGCATCAACAAGGGGTCAACTTGCATGTGCAAGTCACCAGCAGTGTTCCAACGTAAAAGCCGCCCACATGAATGTCCGGCCAATGGTCAAGGCGCACATACATGTGCGCTCGCGCATCACGAGCGCCGCGTGCTTAGTTGTGATCATGCATCAAATCGTGTACACCGCCCGCCGGCCGCAGCCCTGTCGCTTTGCAATCTCTCTCACGGCCACTCCGAGGGGTTGGATTTGATTTGGTAGTGCATGAGCGCCGTTGTAATTGAGCGCTTGCACTCGGGCAGCGCCGGGCCGCCGCCCTTGCAGCAGGCGGCGTGGAAGCCGAACATCTTGTCCCTGCGGCAGCGACAGCATCATCGACGTCAGAAACCGACTTTTCGATGCGCAGCCAGCTGCCATGACCCTGGATGCATGGATGCTGCAGCAACCGCATCACCGCACATGGCTGAGAAGCAACCTCTGCCAACTTATGTTGATTGGGGCTGGAGAGCTACAACACTAGCAGACCGCACTGAATGGAAGCGAGGCAGAGCTGCAAGGTGGTGCGAACTGCGGCCGCACCAGTTGTCGAGCTTGTCGCTGGTGGAGGTGAACAGCTCGCCGAACTGCCGCTGGTCCGGCAGCACCGCCCGCGCCTCCAGGTAGAAGCACCTGCGGCATTGCACGTCGCTTCCGTGTTTCAAAGCTCAGGTCACAGAACATAGCATCAAACATATCCGCTGCAACCGAAACCCCCAGCGCCTCCAGGTAGAAGCACCTGCAGGATGGGAGGGCGCTGCTTCTCAATGGGCGACGCGCTCAAGACGGTATCTGCACCGCAGCAACTGAAGGGTACACCCCGCCATCGCCACCACCTCACACAGCAGACACAGGACGGTCTGAGGATGCAGCAGGGAAGCGGGATGCTTCAGGCGAGTGGTGCAGGGGGCGCACAGATCCGGGAACCACTCCTCGTCCAGCGCCTGCCACTTCAGCTCCGGCATCGTCGCGTGCGCGCCCTTCAGGATCTGGTTGAACTCCGCCTGCAGCAGGCATACATGGTTGAAATTGTGGACAGGGAACTCATGGCAACGATGATGTGTTTGCATATGATGTCGTTTCGTCGGATCCTCACTATACACGCCATCTGCAATGTGGATGTGGCAGCAAAAGCCATCAGCTCAGACACAAACTCCGGTGCGTTTCATAGTGAACAGAAAACACACCTGCTCCCAGATGTCGTCTGACGCCTCTGCGTTGAAGCGCCCCAGCCACGTTCGCATGAAATTATCCGTCTGCGCACACAAGGGAAAATATATGAAAGTGAAAGGGGGTTGTTAGTCCAGAAGAAATAAGGAACTGTGCGTCCACACAGTGTGGTTGACGACCTGAAGTCCAATGGCATGCCAGCTTCTGTGATGGAGGCGCGCAGCCACACGTGCCCGCCCCCCTTTGCATATGTCCGGCATGAACGCCTGCACGTGCAGTGCTGGAAGGCCGACCAAGCAAATCAACAGCTGATTGCCCCAGCTGAGATATGTCACAGGTAAGGCAATTGCGCACCGGGTCTGTGGGCCGCACGAAGTAGAAGCCGCAATTGAGCATGCGCCCGTTGTCGATGCCGGTCCAGATGTCCAGCTCCCGGTTCATCCAGGGATTGAACCCCGGGTCCAGCGGGTTCTTGAACAGCACTATGTCCGTGTCCACGCTGAGAACCGAAAACCCCTGCTCCGGCGGGGAAGATAAACATTAACATCTTACATATTTCGAATCCTGTGAATTTTCAAGTCCTGCGCAGCGACGGCGAGAAGGGATGTTAGTGGTCATGAGTATTGAGTCCAGCGGGTCCTTGGACAGCACTATGTCCATGTCCATCATAGAACCAACGCCCTGCATGGCGGCGCCAAACATGTGTGGATGCCCCATACATTGCTGACCCAGCCTCGTGCGGATCGGACTTGCGTACTTGGGAAGCACCCGCAGCTTTCCATGAAAGATGCAGTCCCTGCCAGGATGCGAGAATATCGACAGCAGCAGAGACGCCGCAGTGTTCACAAGGGAACGCGTGTCAGCGGCGATTGGGAGTACAGACCACCGAAAACCCCAGAAAAGTGCGCGCCTGCAGCAGGATGTCCTGCACCAGCTGGATCTTGCGCCAGGTGATGCCCTTGAACTGCTTGGACCCCCAGCCTGCAAAGCCGTCTACGTTGCCGACGTTCCCTGTGCCGAGCCCGCCGGTCTCGTAGCTGTCCAGCACGCAGTGCGCGTGCTGGCGCCGGCACGCTGCCTGCAGAGGGGAATATGACAATGGAAATGGAAGTACAGTTGAAGACTGTGCTGCAGCGGTGCGTGCAGGGTGCAGATTGCCAGCTCTGCAGGCACTGGCCTACAACCTGCTGCAGCACTGTCTCCTGCAGTGCTGCTTACAGCAGTATGCATGCCGCAGCTGTGCCTCTGCAGCCGAGGCTGTCGGCACCGAGCACCGCGTCAGCAGTCATCTGATGGGTGCCAGTGTCCCGTCCACCAGTCTCGACTGACCCGGACCCACAGCGGTCCTGCACTGCTGTCACTTGGACGAAACTTCGAATATAAGCGGCGGCGTGCCCCTGCACTGCTGCCAACAGTGCACAAAACATGTTCCAACAAAAGCGGCACCTGGCCTGGCGCGGAGTAGCAGACGACGACCAGGTGTCTGGAGGCATCCTCCTGCGGCACCAGCTTCAGGCTGGACAGCAGCTGCGGCAGCTGGAACAGCGCGCCATCCCTGTTGGTGACCTGCGGATGCCTCACAGCATATGGTTTCTGAAGGGTTCTACACAGCAAATCAGCTGCGGCAGCTGAAACAGCGCGCCGTCCCTGTTGGTGACCTGCGGGCGCCACAGCAGCTGTTCTTGAGTAATCTTGAGTAACCAGGGGCTGGCTCTGGGAAGTTTCTGCGGCACCAGCTTGAGGACAGCGTCTGCGGCAGCTGGAACAGCGCGCCGTCCCTGTTCGTGGCCTGCGGCGGCCACAGCATATGGTGCCAGAGGTTTGCCAGAGCAGCATCTGCCGGGGCAAGCCTTTGACGGGGAAGGACCCGGAAAATGTGCATTCCCACCCAGCACAGTGTCGTCCGTTTCTGTCCTTGTGTCCTTGTGTCCACCCTTTTTCTGGAAATTCGTGTGGGTGCACAGGAAGGAGTCTGTTCTGAGGGGCCAACAGCAGCGCAGGGCCAGAAAACCGTCAAAGAAACCCTCACCGCCAGCATGATGGCGCCGTTTGCATTTGATTCAAGGTTCAATTAGGTGTTCTAACAAGATTCAACCATAGGATTACTTTCATGTAATAGTTGGGTCAGAAAGTGTCTCACCGCCAGCATGACGGCGCCGTCATCGTTCGCGGCCGCCTCCACCGCCGCCAGCAGCTCTGCCTGTATCGGGCCGCGGCTCGCCCGCCGCCGCCCCCATTTGTGTGCCTGCCTCTGCCGCCCCTTTGAACCCGGCTTCTCTCGCTCGCCGCTGCCGTTCTCTGCGCTATTGCCATCGTCTGTGGCCCCGACTGCGCGATCAATCGCTTCCGCGCCTGGCTCGTCGGCCGCTGCCTGGTCCGGCGTGTGGTCCTGCCTTTCTGCAGCTGCCTTCTGCGCCTCTGCGCTGCTGCCGCCGTCGCCGCTGTCGCCATCAGCCTCGGCTGCTGAGGCCTGGTCCTTGCCATCGCCGCCGCCGCTGCTGCCTCCGCCTTTGCCGGCAGGCTCCGCAGGGGCGGCATCACCCGCCTCGCCGTCGTCGCTGCTGCCGTCCGCTTCAGAGGCATCAGCCTCACCGGCGTCTTCTCTGCTGCCATCAGCCTCGGTGCCGCTGGCGGCGCCGTCACCTGCTGCTGCCTCAGCTCGCTCGCCATCGTCAGCAGAACTGCCGTCTGCTGCACCATCTGCTGCGTCGACCGGGCTGGCGCCAGAGCCGGCTTGCGCTGTTGCAGGCTGCCAGGCGAGGTCCGCAGGGTCAGCCGTTCCGCCGCCGGCCGTCTGCGTGACTGCAGCGCTGCTGGCTTTACTGCTGCGCCGGTGCGTGCGCTTTGGTACGTCTGGCGAGCCACCGCCGCCGCCGCCGCCGGTGCTGACGCCGCCGTCGCCGGTGCTAACACCGCCGCCGCCGCCATCGCTGCTGCCACCAATGCCGCCGCCGCTGTCGTCCCCCACGTCGCCCGCCGCCTGCTGCAGCGCTTCCCGAGCCTCGATGTGCCGCTGCGCTGCCCTGCCAGAAGCCACGTCTTCCGCAAAGTCCTCATGCAGAGCGTCTGCTGCGGCGGCTGCGCGCGTGCGATAGGTCCTGGACGCCACCCATCCGGGCCCGTGCCGCCGGCTGACAAGCGCCGTGGCGAGCAGCACGCCGATGACTAGGCCAGCGACGATGATGCCGCGCCGCGACTGCGCCCCGTGCCAGCGCGGTGACAGCGAGTCGCCAAGCGCCGAGCCGCCCATGTTGCTGAACGAGGACTCTCAAGATCCCCAGGTCAGAAATCAAGAGCCGGCATGACCAGAGACGTGGTCAGCCTGCCAGCCAGAGGCAGGCAGTGCAGTCACTGCTAAGCGGCGCTCCGCCGCGACTTGAGAGGTGGTGGACAGGTAGGATCGCCGTGATGTCTGCAGTCAAAAGATCATGCGCCAGGCCATGCAAGCAAGACGCAGTGCAGGACGCGATCGCTGAGTGGGGCGTCCAGCCACCCTCACTGGCTGGTGGTTGGTTGGTTGGTCAGTGCTGGATTGCAAGCCAGATTTTCACGAACTGCCGTGCGTCTTCTGCAGCGAGCTGAGAGTCGAGACGGATTCGATGAATAGGTCGACATTTACAAAAGTCGTACACCGGCGAACGGAAAGTGAGATTGCCGTTGGCTGTGTGCTGATTAGGTGCTAACATGTTAGTGAGCACTCAACCGCCTGTCGACCCTGGAACAGGATCTGCGCTTCATCTTGCTCGTTCCCGGCCAGCGGACCTGTAAATTGCAGCAAATCACCTCGTGAAGCTGCAAATCGTCAACGTGCAGTCTCATTCCCGGACAGAGCTGAAGATCGGCTGCGCAATGGCTCTCCAAATGGCTAAGATGGCGACCGTTGTCCCGTGCGCGGTGAGCCGGCCCCGCTGCACCGCTCCGGCGCCATGCATGGCGCGCATGAGCCTGGCGTCTGGCGCCGCCCGCGTCTCCGCGCCCTTGCCGGCGCTCAAGCGGGTGTCCGTCGCCAGGTACACGCCCGAGCCAGCTTTCAAGTTGAGGGGCTGACTCAGCCCCCTCGCTGCTGCCCGGCGCGCGCCGGCCGCCCCAAGTGCAAAGCTTTCGTACTGGCTGAGAGCGACCCCAAAAACAGGCGTGCGTACGTCTCTATTTCAGCATTCTTTCGCAAAACGACCGGTGCGACAATTTTCACAACGGCCGGAGGTGTGCCTCGGGCTCGGCCCGCCAGCTTGCTTTGTTGCGTCTGTTTGAAAATACTGCTCATTGAACTTCCTCGCCGGGCATAGCCCAGCGCACCGCACCGCACAGCTGCTGTACGGTGCCAGGTTCACGCCAGCTGCATGACAAGGGGTTTCTAGGAGCTTGTCACGGCGCTGCGTGGACATCAGCACTGCCCACCTCATGCAACACGTTCGAGCAGTCGCTCGTTGTGCGGAGGGCCGCGGTTTCTGCTAACACTGAAGATTTGCTATTGATCTGGCGCCAGTGATCTGAAACCTCCAGGCCTGCCTGTTCGCGCAGAAGTCGCGGTCGCAGGGCAAGCTGGCCTTGCCCACATGCAGCTTACAAAAGCCGCAGTCTAAGCCGTGCAGCGTCCCCAAAGTCAGTTACCAGCATGCGCCGCAGCGTGCGGATGCGGCGGCGGGCCGCACACATGCCTGCAGCCTGAATATCTCAGGGTATGCTCAGACTCACGCGCGCCGCTTTATGTGCTACCGCAGGCCTGCACGCGGCGCGGTGGCGGTGCGCGCGTCGGAGGTCAAGTACGAGATCGCGCCGGAGGGGGCACGCGACTACGCGCCGCTGCTGGGCATCTTTGGCCTGGTGGCCTACATCTACAACAAGGTCTCCCTCAACGCGCCGCAGCTGCTGAAGACCATTGCTTGGTGCGCGCCACATGCCATGCGCTACTGGCATCTGGTGTTCAGCCCTGCGCCCTGGCACAATGGACGCAGTCCTGTGCATGTCGTTGCCTGTCTGCTGCCTGTTGCATCCGCCGCATGAAATCATACATCCGAGCCGGCCCTGTGACTGACAGCGAACATGCTGTTCGGCTGCAGGTACCAAATCTTCGTCGCCGGCATTGCGGTGCGTGTGTGGTGGTGCCGGCTCAGCCACACGCACCTGCACACCAACGTGCCTGCTGCTGCATGGCTGCCGTTCCATTTGCATGATCTCAAAAGGCCCCAATCCACCAAGCCGCCCAAAAGCAATCGTTCGCGCTCTCACCCTGCTTGCGCAGCTGCTGTTCCGGCGGGCGGAGCTGGACAATCTGTCGTCTGTCGTTGCGCCCGCAATCTTGGCGGTGTACAGCCTCAACCTGGCGCAGATCAGCTACATGGACGCCGCCGTGGCGCTCTTCGGCTACTACATCAGCGAGCGCCTGGAGGTGCGCGGCCCCATTTGCGTCTTTTGAACTTTGCAGCAGACTCGCAAGCCTGCAAGCCATCTGCATCCTTCGACTTGGTCACGCCCTCCGACTTCTATACCAGCGCTTGGAGGTGCGCAGCTCCTCTTGTTCCTGATGTGAGTCTTCGTAGCATGCTCACAAGTCTACAAGCTTTTTGCATGTCTCTGACGCGTCGCGCTCTTCGGCTACTACATCAGTGAGCGCCTGGAGGTGCGCGCGGCTCAAACAACAAATGCTCTACAGAACCCTCAGAAGCGGTTGCCTGAGCTTTTTTGTTTCATAGCGCTGTGACCGCTCAGAGACGAACTTCGGCGACTACATCTCTGAGCGCCTTGAGGCGCCCGCGCCCCAGGAAAAAGCCCTTCAATGTCCTCAGAAGCCGCCTGCCTGGACCTGCATCGCGAGGAGTTTTTGACTGAGAGATGCTGCGGCATGGAGGGAGGGGTCGGCATCAGCCGCAGGCCTGAGGTTATTGCGCTGTGCGGGTGCAGGGTCCCTTCTGGATGTGGATTGCGACGCTGGCGGGCGCCATCTACGCCGGCTACCCCAGCCAGTGCGTGCTCCATAAGCCCTCAAAACCCCTGTTGTCCAATGTCCCATGCTTGCGCAACCTCGCTGCTGTTGCTGCTTGGCCGTCGCAGCGATGGCATCGCTGTCCTGTCACCACCCTGCCGCTCGAGCCGTGCCCGTGACTCAGCCGCTGCACGCACGCGCCGCTGCCGCCGCTCTGGCACCCTGCCTGCTGCGTTGGATGTTGCAGATCTGCAACCGGAAGCCTGAATGACGCCCTGCCTACCCGCGCAGCTGGTACGTGGCGGCGGTGGGCGTGGTGGCGGCGACGCGGCTGGTGCGGGGCGGCCAGAACAACCGGGTGCCGGTGCTCACCATCCCGACGCTCGCTGCCGTCGCATACGCCTACTGGAAGAACCTCACCCCCACCTTCACCATCGCGCTCATGATTGGGCAGGTAGGGAAGCCCCTGAATGACCCCACTGATGCGCAATTCCTGCTCGGACAGCGGTTCTGCGTTGTGCGCTGGGAGCCATTGAGAAGTGTGAGGCCTCGGAATGAGGGAGCATGTCCCCAGTGCGCTTTTGAGGGTGCTTTTCATCAAGCATCAAGTATGGCAATAAACCTGAACACTGTCCTTCTCGTCTTCAGATCGTGGCCAGCGGCATCAAATACGCAGAGAACGTGTCAGACTCTTCCTGAAGCCTGCCTGGGTGGAGCAATGAGCTGAGGTGGACAGTGGAGACGGGACGGAGAGAGCTGTGGTCGCACCACTTGGCGGCGCCGCTTAGCCTGATCGCATTGCACTGGCAAGCTGCATTGACACGCAATGTTGCCTGCCATTCGACACATGTGAGTGGGCATTGATTGGACCGATGCCGCCGCATGCATTCAGCATCGCATTGGTTTCGTTCCATGTTGATGATTTCGTTTGCCCTGTCCTTGACGTTGGAGATGTTCGCAAATGCGTCCCCAAGTCAAGTGAGTTGCATCTTCCACTCGAAAGACCGTGGCACTGCTAACGCTGCAGTTTTGCACGTTACATATGCTCGCTGCAGAATTTGACGAGCCGTGTCTGTCAAGCAGAAGTCATTTTGTGTGGGAATCTCAGCACACATCACAGCGGCACGCCAAGAACCAGGCAGGCCGCTGGGTTCATCGGCGCGTAGGTACTTCAAGAGCTGCAGTCATTCTCTGCCATAAATCCTTCTACGATTTCCCTGCCAGACACAGCCGCTGCATAATCTTACGCTGGCCCCGCAACAGCGGCAGCTTCCACAGACGTCCCGGCCGCTGTCTACACAAAATCCAAGTGCTCTGAACCAATGAATCCATCTTCTGGCCTGCTCTGAGCCAAATCCTTCAAGTCCACGCATGGTCCTCACTATCCAGCAGCAATCCCGAGTCAGTGCCACGCCGCCCCCTGATCCTGCGGCTGCGTCTGCTGCACCGCCGCCGGCGCATACTGCGGCGGCGGCGGCGCATACTGGCCGCCGGCTGCCGCAGAAGCATACTGGCCGTCGGCGCCGCCGGGGGCGGCGTACTGGCCGGTGACGACCTCGGGGCTGCCGCCGCTGGGCGGCAGCTGGGTGTTGCCGCGCATCGATGCCGTCGGCAGCGCGTCGGCACCGTTGGGGTCGCCGCCGGGGCCCGCCAGGTGGCGCCACGCAAAGTAGCTGCATCTTGTCAGCAGCCGGTGTCAGGTGCCGGCCTCAACAGGACAGGAGGCATTCCTCTGACAGACATTGCACGCCGGGTTGTGATTTGGTACAGTACAGCAATAAAACCCCATCTGATCCTGATACTTCGACCCTTGTGAACGAGCACGGCAGTGACATCGCAGCAATGGTGAAGGTGCTCACGCAAGGGCGGCGAGCAGCACGGCGCCGACGAGAGAGCCGATGACGATGCCAGCGATGGCGCCGCCGGAGAGGCCGCCGCCGCCGCTGCTGGGCGCGGCCGCCGGCGGCGGAGGCGCTGACAGGCCCGGCAGCACCGCCGCCTGCAGCTGGGCCTGGGAAGCGGATACATTGGCAATTGTCGTCTTGCAGCGGCTGCAAGACAATCTTGTGTGGTCGCAAGAAATTAGGAAGAGGCGCTCTGGCAGCGGAAGCACAATTCGCAGCGCTGCTCATCGTGATGAGGTCAGGCGCATGGCTGCATACGCACGTTCAGCTTGTCGGGGCTGGTGTTCTGCGAGAACGTCGCCTTGGAGACGGTGCCGGAGCCGAGGCCTGCGACGTTCTTGGACAGCTCGGTCTGTGCCACCACCCCCACCTTCTGCGCGCCCTGCACGCCGAACGGAAAGAAAATTTGATCACCCGGCAGATGCGTCGGGTCAGTGAACAGGAACTGTCAATCGCTGCTGCAGCAGCCGAAGAGCTTGGCGCATGGAAAACATGCAGGGCTGCAAGATCTAAACGAATACAAAAACAGAATCTCGAACGAACGAGGGCACTTGCAGTAGGCAAGTGCACACACTGTGGCGGAGGTGGCGGCGGCGGCCATGGTGTTGATGGCGGAGATGCCGGCCGCCGCGGCGTTCAGCTTTTCCGCCGGGATGGTGAAGGTGGCGCCGGGGCCATACGCCGAGGGGTCGTTGAAGATGGCGGCCACGTCCGTGATCACCGCCTGAGGTCAAAAAACATACCAGAGTTGAATGCACTCGTCGAACGAGCTCCCTTTTGTTAGATTGACAAGGAACGTGAAGAAACTCCGTGGAGGGGCCACGCATACAGTGAGCATGCCTTGATGGTGGCCGTGTCCGTGAGGTCAACGGGCGTGACGGCCGACAACCGGCGGCGGCCGCCGGGGGCGTCGGTCATGCGGCTCGCCAGCGCCTGCGCAGTGTCACAAGCAGATATCATGAGAGGTGAGTAAACATAATCTCTGGTGGTGCATGTCAGGGCTAGCCAGATGCCAGAACGTCAGCAGCAGGCGCGATGCAAAAAAGCGGGAATGGAGACGCACAATGTAGACATTGATGCCGAGCGAGTTGAAGTCCAGCTTGGCGGAGTCGTTGGTGGGCTTATACAGCAGCGCCGCGCCCAGGTTAACCAGGTTCAGCAGCGCCACCTGTTTGAACACACTTCAATGATTGTCGACTGCACATACACGAGTGTGCAACTTTGTCAGGGCTTGGTCAGCAACGCCGCCCAGGTTGACCAGGTTCAGCAGCGCCACCTGTCTAAGAGCAAACATGACTGATTGGCGAATAGGCACACATTGTTCAAAAAAAGGATTTGAACGCTTGTCAGCAGCGCCGCGCCCAGGTTGACCGAATTCAGCAGCGCCACCTGAAACCACATTGTCTAGGGCGTCAGCACGTGTCCCAGGGACTGCAAGTGACGTGTGCAACAGCAGCATCACACAAAATGCCGTGCATGCAAGCGATCAGCATGCAGTTTGTAAATTCTGCGTCGCCGCCTGTCAGTCGCAAGTCGTCCGACAGCCGATGGCCTCCTTCTCTGCAGCCTGAGTGCTTGGGTACATATGCGCACCTCGGTGGTGTAGACCTTGCGGCCTGAGCCGGTAGGATTGGCGCTGAAGGCGGCAAGCGCATCGTACTGCCCCAGCTTGATGCTGGAAGGTAGGCCCAGCGAGGTCTTCACAGCCTGTGGATTTTGACCAAGGGATGTCAAGCACGGTGTACTTGTGCGCATCCGGCGGCACGCCAAAAAACGAGCCACCAGTGCACCGTGGGAAGGCTTGCCGCAGCATCGCAGACTGACGACCGCAACCTGCATGGGCCACCAAGCAACCGGCTTTGACCAATAAAAAGGCATCTTGAGGCCATAATCTCACCGCCTCGGAAACGCCGACGATGGAGGCGACGCCGGCGAGCGTGGACAGCGGGCTGAGCACGACGCGCGTGGCAGGGTTGGACGGCAGCAGCGCCGCGAGACCCACAAACAGCTTCAGGCCGGTGGTCCCGTCGTAGCAGTCGGTGTCGGCGGGCGTGCCATCGGGGCCGAAGGTGATCTGCGCGCGCCACAAGTGACATGTACCGTCAGCAACGGACAGTCAGCATAATGAAGGGTGATTGCCATGCGCTGGGGAGGCAGCCGGAGAGGGCTCCGCTGTGACACTGGTCCGGCGAGAATGTACATGGCGGGTGAGGTGAGGATGTGAGCACACATGGGCCGTTAGGTTTCACATTACCACACAGAACAGCACGACATCTGCAATCTGACCAGTTCGGTCACTGGCACTCGAGCTGGCACTGGCACTCGAGTCTGGCCGTTTGCGCACCTTAGGGTTGGCCGTCTTCGGCGCAGGCGAGATGGCCAGGCTGGGGGAATCGGTGTTGCCCTGGCCGTTTGTGGCGGCAGGGTACGACAGGGTGAAGGTGCCGCCAGTCGTGATGTTGCCGCCGGTCTGCTCGCCTGCAGCATGTTGGGTGTGTCGTGTGATCTAATATGACAAAAGCGGGTCCCAGGCCTTGCACAGATACCGGCGATGGAGTCGCGAAGATCTGCGCATAGATGTTCAAAGAAGATTTGCACATGTGAACAAATCCTTGGTGGACATGCTCTGGAAAGTTTCTCAGTCCATCCACCGGAGATGAGAATGCACGGCAGGATGTCATGGCATGCAGGACAGCAGGCACGGCAGGATGCCTGCCTCTGACTTCAGGTTGGAGGAGGCAGCCATCGGCTTGGGTGGTAACGAATGACAGAAAGGGTGCGCACCCGCTTCCGGGTTCAGGTTGGAGGGGAACACGAAGCAGTTGGCCAGGTAGCCGTCGTAGGCGATGCCGTGGTAGGTCACCAACGGCACGGCTGTTGGCGCGGGCGTCGGCGCAGTCGGTGCCGAGGGTGCACCAGTTGGCGCAGTCGGCGCCGTAGGAGTTGGGGCGCCAGTGGGCATCTTGGCCGGCGGTTGGGAACGCATCGTGGATGGAGGGCTAGCGGAGGACGGGGGCGGCATCGCGGTCGGCGCCTTGGCCGGCGGCGGCGACGTGATCAGCACCGGCGGGCGGGCTGGCATTGGCGGGCTGGGCGGCGGGCTGGGCGGTGAGGGCGGCGGCGGCGGGCTGGGCGGCGGGCTCGGCGGCGACGGCGGCGGGCTGGGCGGCAGCACGCACGACCAGCCGGGGTGGGAGAAGCCAGAGGCGGCGCGGTCCTCGGGCTGCAGCACGCCGTTGGCCGTGCAGGTGGCGGGCACCGCGCAGCCGGTGTTGGGCCACTGGAAGTCGCCGACCCAGCACGGCTGGTCCTGGTCGGCGTCGACGCCGGGCAGCGCCGTCCAGCCATCGTAGCCGCCGCAGAACAGGGTGGGCGCGATGGTGGAGCCGGCCGTCGGCCACGTCAGCGCGGCGTCGGGGTTGTTTGCGCACTCGGTGGTCACGTTGCCGCAGCCGGTGATGCAGCGGGACGGCGGCGGCGGCGACGGTGGCGGCGAGGGGCTTGGCGGCGGCAACGGCGGCGGGCTGGGCGGCGGCGAGGGGGGTGGGGGGGGGCGGGCTGGGGGGGTCGGGGATCACGGTCGCGGCGAAGGCGGCAGCCTGCACAGCACAGCGCAAGGTCAGGTTTCCGTCCGACGTGTTCAAGTTAGACATGCGGCACAACAAAACCATATGTACCTGGTAGGGCTGCAGATCATCCGTAGGGGTGTGCTAAGAAGGAGAGCAGGCACAGATGACAGGGGATGCGCATAGCAACCCTAACTCAGGGAAAAGGGTACCTGGACGGCGGAGGAGGACGTCTGATTCTGGAAGGTGCCCGAGTCCAGGCGGCCAGCAACGAGGTCGTCGATCGAGAAGGACTGCCGCTGCGCCACGACGGACGACTGCTGCACGGCCTGTATTGATACACCAAGGAAAGCCGTTCAGGGCCGCCGCTGCCTTTTGTCAATCAGCTCAGGCTGCAGGCTTTACAAGTGAACCTTGTCAAAATCCACTGAGACACATCAAGTCGAGTCGCAGTGACAAAGGGGCTGCAAAATTTACCGTGACGTTGGTCGCAGAAGCTGCAAAGGTGTTGACATTTGAGATGGCGGTCGCGGTCGCGGCGATGGCGTCGGTGCTGTTGCTGGACGCCGAGGTCAATGTGGAAGCCGCCTGCGGGAGTTTCCAGGTGATATTTAGACCGCAAACATCAACGAACGGGTGCCCACAGATCTGTAAAAGCACAAGCGGTATTCAAGCTTCAGATATTGTGGCTGACACGGCGCGGCCTGACACACAGGATCTGCCTGCCGCTGTGTGTTAGATTGAACGCGACACACAGGCCTGGAATCCATCCACGTGCAGGCTGAAAGAGCATTTCTGCGGCAATCTGCCGCACCGTGAGGAGCGAGGAGACGGTGGAGGAGCTGGTGAAGTCCAGGGGGGCGGCGGTGGCCAGCAGCCGCCGGTTGCTGCTGCGCATGCCCATGATCTCCTGGACCACCGCCTGCAGGAGCCAGGCGCAGACCGTCGTCATGACATGCAAGTAATCGTGAGAAGCGGCGTCTGCTTGGACAGCTTGTCGGAATGGGAGCAGACAGAGCCGCTGGGGGAGGGCACATGTCCTCGCGGCTGTGCTGTGTGGCTCGTCATCATGAGTGGCGAATGCGGTGTCCGCAAGTCACATGCATTGCATCAATCGCATCAACACAAGGATGCTTTAGAAAACATGTCGGGAGAGAGAACAGGAAGCTGGGGGAAGATGCGCACAAACATGACGAAGGTGGCGGTGGTGCGGTAGGCGGCGGCGTCGGCGCCGGCGGGCGCAAACAGCGAGTTGGCGGTCAGCAGGAAGTTGCGCAGCAGCGCCTCGGCGGTGTACACCGCCAGCCCAGTGCCATTGGTGATGCCCTGTAGTGATAACATGCGCACTGCATCAGGACCAGCTTTGATCCTAGTAATTCGTTCTACATCAAGCGCCTCGGTGTGCACCATCAGCCCGGTGCCGTCGGTGATTCCCTGTAATGATAACAGGAGAAGCACCGCGTCAGGATCAGCTTCGAGACGGTGTCGTGTGTCTTCTAAAAGCGCCTCGGCGGTGTACACTGCCAGCCCGGTGCCGTTGGTAACGCCCTGCAGGGGTGGCGGCAGCAGTATCAAAATCGGTCCTGCTCTGTTTTTGCCCCCCCAAACTGCATGAGTCCTATGTAAGGGGGCAGGGAGCGCGATGCCGGAGCCGGTGCTGCTGGTGATGCCCTGCATTGGTCCCAGATGGCAGGAGCGCCGCCTCAAGAGCAGGCTCCATCCTGTTTCGTTCCGCAAACTACTTGCGCGTCCGTTGCTGGGACATCTGGCGTAGTTACGTGGCTTGCGTCGCCATGGACACGCAGAAGCACATGGATGTGTGGGGTCTCAATTCGCGGTTGCAACTCGGAGGAGAGCGTCAAGGTCAACTCACCGCGGCGCTCTCAGCGCGCGCAGCCGCCAGGGAGTCGTAGCGGCCGATCGTGATGTTGGTGTTGCCGATGCCCAGTGCCACCAGGATCTCCTGCAGTCAAGAAAAGGCAACGCATTCTTCTCAGTATGGCCTCGCTGAATGAGGCCTTGCCATGTTGCATGAGTGGGGAAGAGCTGCAGATGCTCAGCGGTTTGCAGCCCTGCAGGGTCGCCTATGGACTATGATGCACTCGCGAGTCCCCTTAAAATACTGGCGCCGTTAACCAAGCGGGTGTTCCGGCAGCTCAAACATGCTGCAGCAGGCGTCCGAGCGGCTTGGGTCGTCAAGCGCTGGTTGGCAGAGTCACACGCCTCACATCAAGGGCATGGGACGGCTGAGTGCGCACAGCGGCGTGCGCACAGCGGCTGCAGGATCATGCAGGGACAGTGGCAGACTTGAGCGGGTGAGCAGGAGCGGTGCTGACCTGCTGCGTGAGCGGGGCGGGACCAGCCAGCAGGCGACGGGCGGGAGCCGAGCCGTCGCCGACCATGCCGGCCACCACCTGGCAGCGTGCAGCGAGGCGTCAAACGGAAGCTGGATGCACAAAGGATGAGTTGCGAAGAACTTCTTGCACATATGTGGGACCCGGCAGACTATGAACCCTCTGCAGGGCTGGCCGCGGCGGGCACCAGGAGGGTGCTTAGGTCACAAAGGGGCACAACCGTCAGGGTGATTCCGCTGGGGACCATCACTTCTGCCCACGCGGTCAGGGGCACAGTTTGTACCTGGAGGGTGGACAGGGGGCTGATGATGACGGGGCCAGCGTCGGTGGCGCAGTTGCGCGCGGACGCCGCCATAGGCAGGTACTGCTTCAGCCCCGTGTTGATGTCGTGGCAGGCGTTGACGGTGCCGTTGGCGGTCGTGAACACCTGCGAGGATGATTTGGGTTTGAGCTTGTTATACAAATGTCCAGGACAGGCAGCTCAGCACATGTGCGCACAGCGTGTAGCAGGAAGCGGAATGTTCAAAGTAAACAAGTGGCAGACGGCATCTTGTATACCTGCACGCTGGAAGAGCGGCACAGCACGCAGCAGCATACCATCAAACGAGCAAGGTGTGGCGATTTTTAATGCAAGTGGAGGCCTCCGTTCGTCAGGATTGTGCTTGTTACGGGCGCACGTTGTCGGGGGTGCCGTCGCGGTCGGCGGGCGTCAGGAAGAAGACGTCGACCTCCGCTGCGACGGTGGCCAGCTGGTACAGGCTGAAGGCGCCATTGATCGTCAGCGTGCTGATGTCGGGAGATGTCGAGCCACCCGCAAGACCGAATTCCACCTGCACGCTCGCCGGTCAGACCAGCTCTCAGACTCTGCTGATGGCCACCAACTGAATCATGCAGCTCATTCGTTTCACATGTGGCGGCGGTGGCAGCGCAGAAGCGCTGCAAGACAGCGCACAGGAAGCTCCGACATTGGCAGCCGGAGTCCTGCCAATGGCATTTGCGAACTGATATCCAATGATGAAATTGTGATGGCGCACCTTGCAGTGGTCCAGGTACCCATCATAAGACTTGCCGGTGCAGATGGCACCTGGCGGCGGAGGCGAAGGCGGCGGCGGGCGAGGTGGGGGGCTGGGAGGCGGGCTCGGGGGAGGCGGGTGGGGCGGCGGGCTGGGGGGAGGGCTCGGTGGAGGCGAGGGCGGGCTGGGAGGAGGCGGCCGTGGTGGCCTGGGTGGCGGACGGGGCGGCGGGCTTGGGGGCGGCGGCGCCGGGTGGGGAGGAGGCGACGGCGGTGGGCTGTGGCAGCATAAAGCAGCTTGCATTAGGTGACCATTTGACCTAGTGTTTGGTGGGGACAGAGAGGGGAGTTCAACCAAATTTCCGCAGTGATCACGATCGAGAAGGTGAAGATGTTGGAACATGCAGGACATTCGTCACTGCTGCAATCGTGTCCTAATGCTCGGCATCAAGCGATTTGCGCAATAACGGCGCACCTGAGTGGTGGCGAAG
>JAABUM010000648.1_pt1 | contig 58531 bp, 46 predicted proteins | sample 5559161 | NCBI WGS metagenome assembly JAABUM01 (sample SAMN10711868, study PRJNA513369) | rock metagenome | isolation source: Antarctica rocks | place: Antarctica: Victoria Land, Siegfried Peak nord
GGCGCGAACCCAAGCCGAATTGGAAAAGGCAATCGCCGCGGCGCTCGAAACAATCACGGCAAGCGATTGTGTGAATTGGTTTCGGCATTGCGGTTATGAGGTTACACTCAAATGAAAACCGCTATAAACGTCGGCAAAGCCTATTCTGGATTGACTGACATCGAACTCGCGGAATTGACCGAATGGTTTCGCGCGCACACCTTACAGGAATTCGCGCACGGGCGCGTGCGTACCGTCTTGCCGCAAATAATTCTCGAAGTAACATTTGACCGCGTGCAAAAATCCGCGCGCCATAAAAGCGGCTACGCCTTGCGTTTTCCGCGCATACTGCGTTTGCGTGACGATAAAACCGTCGCCGAAATAGACACCGTCGAGACTGTCCGCAAACTCGCCGAAGCAGAAATCGGTGCTGATAATAGTAGCAACGTCGTGCCGGAAGAATCATAAGCGCACGCTGCTTTTCAATCTTTTATCGGGTTGATTGATAAGACTTCGCGCGAACGTAAGCTTTGCATGAAGCATCATAGATTCGCCCACCACGCCGCGATTATTTACGGCAGTTCTTTATCAGCGAAAAATTCAGCGGCGTGTGTTTGGCCTTCGCCCGCTGCATCTTATATATTTGGTGTGTGCTCTGGCCGGATAACTATTTTTGATTTACCTTCGCAGGAGAAAGAGGTTTTTGATGAAGTATCCGAAAGCTTTAATCGCGCTTGTGGTAGCGGCGGCGTGCATCGGCACGGCTGCGAACATTGCTGCGCAAACACGGCAGGTGACGGCTCCCGCCGCAAACGCCGCTGTCGCGTCAACCGACACTGCACCAAACACGGAATTGCAGAGAGTCGTCGCGGTTGTCAATAATCAATCAATCACATTCGCTGAAGTCGATCCGAAGGCGCGCGACTTTCTGGATAACGTCAATAAGGCAATGGCAGACGTGCGCCGCCGCGCGCTCGATGAGCAAATCAATCAACGACTGCTCGATGCGGAAGCTAAAAAACGCGGCGTGTCGTCCGATCAGCTTTACGATGCGGAAATCGCCAAACGCATCACTGATCCAGCCGACGCTGAAATCAAAGCTGCCTACGATCAAAACCGCGACCAATTCAACCATGCGGAACTCGATGCCGTGCATCCGCAACTCGTCGGTTATTTACGTAGAGAGCGCGAGCGACAACTCGCCGCTGATTTCTTCGGGCGTCTGCGCGCTAATTATCCTGTCGCGATGAGCGCCGCAGACGTGAACGCGTCGAACCTCGCGCCCGCCACCGTGCTTGCGACGATTGCCGGAAACAGCGTCACTGCTCAAACGATTAACGAACGCATCAAGCCTGCTCTCTACGATCTACGTCTGAAGGCATACGAGGCCGAGCGGCAGGCCATTGATGTCAAAATCAACGACATGCTGCTCACAGCCGAAGCCAAAAAGCGCAACACGACGCCCGAAGAAATGTATCGCGCAGAGGTGGCGAGCAAAGTTCAGCCACCGACGGATGCCGAAGTGACAAAGTTTTATGAAGTGAATAAAGCGAACATCAAAGGCGATTTCGCAACGGTGCACGCGGACATTGCTGCTTATCTGCAACAGGAAAAAGCGCGGCAGTTGGAGAACGCGCTGATCGCTCGATTGCGCGCGGGCGGTAATGTACGCGTGTTGCTTACGGAGCCAGAAGCGCCCGTCCAGAACATCAACACAGAAAATGCTGCCGCACGCGGCGACACAAATGCGCCCGTCACCGTCGTCGAATTTACTGACTTTCAGTGTCCCGCCTGCGGCGCAACGTACCCGGTCATCGAGGAAGCCTTAAAGCCTTACGGCAATCGCGTGCGCTTCGTCGTGCGCAATTATCCTTTGCCGCAACATGCGCAGGCTTTCAAGTCCGCCGAAGCCGCCGCTGCCGCGAAAGAGCAGGGAAAGTTCTTTGAGTACGCCGCCATTCTTTTCAAAAATCAATCGGCGCTCGATGTGCCGTCCCTAAAGAAATACGCGAGCGATTTGAAGCTTGACCGCGCGCGTTTCGACGCCGCGCTCGATAACGGAAACTACACGGCGACGGTGCGCCGCGACATCGCGGACGGCGATCTATACGGGATCAACGCCACGCCGACGCTGTTCATCAACGGCGTGCGCTTAAACGGCCTCAGTGCCGCGACGATTCAAGCGGCGATTGACCGCGCCTTCACACAAAAAGGCCAGACCATACCCGTCCGCGCCACAAAATAAGAACACCTAACAAAGCCTACGGATTTGCCACAGAGACACGGAGGCACAGAGATAGAAGAACGATAGTAAGAGATGGTTTCTTGCTTCTCTTTCTATATTTGTATTGCTCTGTGACTCTGTATCTCTGTGGCTAATTTTCTTTTGGTGCTCTGAGCTTCAACGACGCGGCGAGCGTTCATTCATCGCTTACACAACTATTACAAACGCAACAGCGCAAACTTGTTACGATAAAGAGAGGTTACGGCATCATATCTCTCGGTGTTTACATTTACAGGCGAGGAACTTTAATGCGCAACGAATCAATCGTTAACATCCAAACAAAAACGGGCATCAACTGGACGACGGTCATCGCCATGGTGATCTTTCATCTCGGCGCGGTGGCGGCGCTCTTTGTGTTTACGTGGAAGGCATTCGCCGTGTGCCTTTTTCTGTGGTGGGTGTCTGGAAGCCTCGGCATCGGCATGGGCTATCATCGCCTGTTGACGCATCGCGGATACAAGACGCCGAAATTCGTCGAGTATTTTCTGACTGTGTGCGGCACGCTGGCGCTCGAAGCGGGGCCGATTGCATGGGTTGTGACACATCGCATACACCACGCGCACACGGACGTACCGGGCGATCCGCACACGCCGCGCGAAGGCAGTTTCTGGGCGCACATGGGCTGGATTTTGCAGGGAACGGCGCAGCGCTACGATGAAGACGTATGCACGCGCTATGCTCCCGATTTGATGAAGGATTCCTTTCATCGCTGGATTGAAGTGTGGTACTGGGTGCCGCTCGTCGTGCTCGGTGTCGCGCTGTTCGCCTTCGGCGGTTGGCCGATGCTGATGTGGGGCATGTTCTTTCGCGTGACGTTCGGATTGCACGCGACATGGCTCGTCAATTCTGCGACGCATTTATGGGGAACGCGCCGCTTCGAGACAAAGGATGATTCGCGCAACAGTTTATGGGTGGCGCTCCTGACCTTCGGCGAAGGCTGGCATAACAATCATCATGCCTATCCGACAGCCGCCAAGCATGGTCTCGCGTGGTACGAAGTGGATGTGAATTGGTTTGGCATCCGCGCGCTGCAAATGCTCGGACTCGCCAAAGACATTAAACGGATTAATGTTTCAGGCGAAGTGAAAACGGCGACGAAATCTGCGGGCGGGGAACTCAAGACGGCAGCTTAAGTTGCGTTGACTTGCAATGCGTCGCACTAAGTTGCGCGAACAAATTTTACGAAGCCTGCGTGGATTCAGTTTTCCGCGCAGGCTTTTGTTATTGCGGCGTTTGTTTTTCGCGCGATTAAATTCGCGCACGATTCCGTTGTTTCTTTTACAATAGAAACATTATGCGTGTTGGCGGGCGGCGACGTAAATCCATTGTGTTCTTTATCTCGTTCGGCGCGTGTCTGGTGGCGTTTGCCATCGCGCTCAACGTCGGCTGGATTCTCCTCAACTGGCGGCAGGTGGCGCTGCTGGTTTTCGGCATCATTTTCTTCATCGCGATTATCAGCGGCCTTGTGCTGAACACGATTTTTCTAGTGCGCGAGATACGCCGCAACGAACAGCACGACGGTTTCATCAACGCCGTCACGCACGAACTCAAAACGCCCATCGCTTCGATCCGGCTTTATCTTGAAACCTTGCAAACGCGCGACGTGGATGAAAATCGGCGACGTGAGTTTTACGAAATAATGCTCGCCGATACGGAACGCTTGCTGCATACAGTCGATCAAGTATTGCTGGCGGGGCGCGGCGATAGTCGCGGTCACAAATCAAGCAATTCAATTGTCGATCTACGCGAACTCGCGCGCGAATGTCTGGAACTGGCGCGCACGCGTTATCATTTATCCGCCGACGCGCTTCGCTACAACCAAGAATCGGAGCCGAATGCCGAACGCGCTCTTGTCGTGGGCGATCCGTATGAATTGCGCGCGGCGGTCTCGAATTTGATTGATAACGCCATCAAGTATTCGCGCGAGAGTGTGGAGATTGCGATTGAAGTGAGGACGATTGATGAAAGGCGCGTCGAAGTGCGCGTCAGCGATAAAGGCATAGGCGTTCCGCGTGCTCAACTAAAGCGCATCTTTCGCCGCTTTTATCGCGCCCCCGGACGCCTCGTGATGCGCGTTAAAGGCACTGGACTCGGCCTGTTTATCGTGCGCTCGATTGCGAAAAAACACGGCGGGCGCGCCTTCGCCGCATCCGAAGGCGAAGGGCAGGGCAGCACTTTCACGATTCAACTTCCGAGGGCTAAAGTCTGATGAGTTCAACGACAGCAACATTAGCGGTGTTAATCGTCGAAGACGAAAAGCATCTCGCCGACGGCCTGCGTTTCAATTTAGAAGCAGAGGGCTACGATGTTGAGACCGTCGGCGACGGCGAGGCGGCACTCGCGCTTTTGCTTCAACAGCCGACACGATTTGCAGCGGTCGTGCTCGATGTGATGCTTCCGGGCATAAACGGATTCGCGGTGGCGCGCTCTTTGCGCGAGGCGGAACAGTTTGTGCCGGTTCTGATGCTGACGGCGCGCGGGCATCCCGAAGATGTCTTGCAGGGATTTGAAGCGGGCGCGGACGATTATTTGCCGAAGCCTTTCGAGCTGCGGATTCTGCTTGCGCGCTTGCGCAGTTTGCTCAGGCGGCGCGCATGGTCGCACAATGTTGGAAACGGGCAAGCCGAAAAAACGTCGGCGAATGAAATATCTGCCAGCGGCACGAATCACACGGAAATGATTTCTCAAACGGAAGTGGGTGGTGTCTTCGTTTTCGATGGCAAAACAATTGATTTCGGCAGGCTGGAATTGCGCGCGGGCGAGCGCGGTGTCGTGCGCCTGACTTTAATGGAAGCGCAGTTGTTGCGTTACCTCATAAGCCATGAAGGACGCGTCGTGTCGCGCAAACTAATGTTGGAAGAAGTGTGGGGTTTGCGCGAGGACACGGACACGCGCGCGATAGACAATTTCATTGTGCGGCTGAGGCGCTATATCGAAGACGAACCGGCCAAGCCCAAACATTTGCTCACCGTCCGAAGCGTCGGCTATCGCTTTGTCGCCGACGCAAAATAATTGGCGTCGGAGTATGTACACAAAACGCGCTCGCTCGTCACCATGACATGCAAGCGCGAAGAATTATGCGAAGCGCGCGTGCGTTGCCAAAAATGAAAGCGCCTCCGTTTGGTATGAGCCATGATGGAGGCGCTTTCATTTATAAAACGTGTTTGTTCGGTTTGCTTTAATGACCGGAAGCGTTTACCAACGTGGTTCACGATCACCGCCGCCGCCGCCGCTACCACCACGGCCACCGCCGCCGCCACCGCGTCCGCCGCCGCCACCGCCGTAGCCGCCACCACCGCCGCTACGACCACCACCGCCGCCGCCGTAGCCGCCGCGTCCGCCGCCACCGCCGCCGCTACGATTTTCGCGCGGTTTGGCTTCGTTGACGGTCAGATTGCGGCCACCGAAATCCTTGCCGTTGAATTGTTCGATGGCTTTTTCGCCTTCTTCTTTGGAAGACATTTCGACGAAGCCGAAGCCGCGCGAGCGACCCGTTTCACGATCTTCGACAACCGAAGCTGATTCGACTGTGCCCGCTTGGGCAAACAACTGCTGCAAATCTTCGCTCGAAGTCTGGAACGCGAGATTGCCGACGTATAGTTTCATAGACATATAGATGTACCTTTTCTCCTTCTTTAAGGAGCGCAAAGAGAAGCTTCGAATCAGGATGGCTTCGATGAAACGGTGGCAGCGAAGGCTCGCGTTCGGGTGCTCGTGTGATGAGCGGCTTCTGCAATTGAAAATCGGCCTGCTCTCGAACCACCAGAACGCCGCCGCCGACAATCCGTCTTCAGGCGCGGGGCGCATCACCGTTGATGCGCGAGAGAAGGAAAATGCAACGGCTATGATGCACTATGATTATCTGCGTTTGCAAGCAGCGGCTTCCACACGCGCAAGCGGCACGCGCCCGACGCTTCGATCCATAAATCAAAACTCGAGAGTCTGTTCAAATTTCATAACGCCTGGCATCACCCGCGCGCACGGGCGATGGAGTTTGAGAGGCTACGTTATTGCGCGTCGGGTGCATGCCGTTGTTATGCCGCGCGGAGATGGAAAATAACACATGCGTTACCTTCTTCGCTTGCGTGATGGCTTTGCTGATGACTCAACCCAGAACAATATGCCAGAACGGTCTGGCGCGATAATGGCATGACCGACTCCTGTACGTGTGCGGAAATTATGCTGTACTTGTCCTGCTAACATTGATGGGGGCAAGCTAAAGCGGGATGGTTCTGCAAGGCGCAAGATTCCTAAAGCCACTGAAAGCACTAAAAATTCATCATGGTCAAGGCTTTTACCAGAGGAAGCAATCGCTCGATCAACAATATCGTCTAATGTAGGCGGAACGATTACTAAAACCGCCGTGCGATTAACTTCAGACTTGATGCCAACTTTCATTTCAGTATTAAAAGGGCCGACCTTTGTATACAGAGGAATACCGAGTTCCTCCGAATAATCATCTGGTTTTGCATTTACTGCAAAAAAGAAGTCAGGATGGAGACGTACTGTTGGCTGTGCAACATTCACGGGAGCATTCTGCATTTTCTCTCGATTTTCTACAGAAGCAGATTTCGGTGGATTTGCTCCTGCCGGTTCGATCCAAACTTTGGCGTTACTTCTTGATTCGAGAATAACGACGTGAACCGTATCACCATTCCTTGCGCGAAACAGATGCTCCTCATAGCCATTCTGGTTAGTGATATAGATATAGGAGGACTCTGAACTTTCCTTGAGGAAAATCACGCTGTTGGCAATAACATAAGCAAGCGCCTTGTCGTGAGTTTGCTTGCCTCCCTGTCGGGCTAAATTTCCTACCTCAGAATCCAAGTCTGCTGGAAAGCCAACAATAGCTCCATCATAAGAGCCAGTAGATATTTGTATTTGCTTCCATGCAGCAGAAAATCCCTTCCCAAAATCGTAAACAAGCAAATCTTTGTCTTGTCTAGCAGACATACCATCACGTGGAAACTTCCAATCAGGATGATGAATCTGCGCTATTGCGGCAGATGCAGTAAGTAAACTTGCAAAGAGAGCGACGTATATCCTTTTCATCTGGACACCTCTTTCGTTCGATGTTTGTAGCGACGGCATAACGCACATTATACTTCAATTTATATGCTTGGCTGTCGCGTCTACTCCGTATCGCTGCGATGCTGATTACTGCTTTCCGAGTCTGTTGCCGCGTTCATGATCGAGACGGTTTTGATGTTGACGAATTCGCGTATGCCGTAGCGGGAGAGTTCGCGCCCGTAGCCGGAATGCTTGACGCCCCCGAAGGGCAGGCGCGGATCGGATGCGACCATGCTGTTGATGAAAACTTGCCCGGATTCTATTTCTTCGATAAAGCGCGACTGCTCCCGTTCGTTGTTTGTCCAAGCGCTTGCGCCGAGGCCGAATTGCGTGTCGTTGGCAATCTCTATCGCTTCGCCGACATCGCGCGCGCGAAAGAGCGTGGCGACGGGGCCGAAGGTTTCCTCGCGGTAAGCGGGCGCATCCTTCGGAATGTTTTCAAGCACCGTCGGCGTGTAAAAATTGCCGGGACGCGGCAAGCGTTCGCCGCCTGTGAGAAGCCTCGCTCCGGCAGCGACGAACTCTTGTACCTGACGTTCAAGGTCGTCAATCACCTGCACGGTGGCGAGCGGCCCGATGTCCGTCGCCTCATTCATCGGATCGCCGACTTTGAGCGCGGACATGCCTTCGACGAAGCGGCTGGCGAATTCATCGTAGATGTCTGTGTGAATGATGAAGCGCTTGGCGGCGATGCAGGATTGACCGTTGTTGATGGTGCGGGCTTTCACGGCAGTCTTGACGGCTTCTTCCAAGTCCGCCGTCGGCATGACGATGAACGGATCGCTGCCGCCGAGTTCGAGGACGGTTTTCTTAATCAGCTTTCCGGCGCGGCTCGCCACTTCACTGCCCGCAGGCTCGCTGCCCGTCAAAGTCGCGGCGTTTACGCGCTCGTCTTCGAGCACTTGCCCGACTGCGCCCGCGCCGATCAGCAAAGTTTGGAATGCTCCTTCGACAAAGCCCGCGTCACGAAATACATCTTCGATGGCGAGCGCGCATTGCGGCACGTTCGAGGAGTGTTTGAGAAGCCCCGTGTTGCCTGCCATCAGCGCGGGCGCGGCAAAGCGTATCGTCTGCCAAAAGGGAAAGTTCCATGGCATCACGGCGAGCACTGCGCCGAGCGGCTGGTAGCGTATAAAACTTCGCGTCGCGTTCGTCTGAATTTCTTCGTCTGCAAGAAAGCGCGCGGCATGTTCGGCGTAGAAGCGGCAAGCGAGCGCGCACTTATTGACTTCCTCGATGGCGGCTTTCAAAGGCTTGCCCATCTCGACAGTCATCAAGCGCCCGTAATCTTCGCTGCGCGCTTCGAGAATGGACGCCGCACGCATCATGCACTCTGCGCGCGCGGGCATAGATGTGCGTTTATGTTTTTGAAACGCATCGTGCGCGCGCTGAAGCTTTGTTTCAATTTCCGTATCGGTGAGCGCTGAGAACGTGCGCAGTGTTTCGCCCGTCGCCGGATTAATCGTTGCTATCGCCATCCCTGTTTACCTCAACTACAAGCCGCTTGAATTTTACATTTCCGGTTCCGGTGATTTGCCGCCGACTGACATTTCGCCGTCCCAGCGCCGTGCCGCATCCACGTGAATCTCGAATTGATCGAGCGCGCGCATGACGATGTGGTTAATCATGTCGTCGAGCGTCTGCGGATGATTATAAAAGGCTGGCACGGGCGGCAGTATCACGACGCCCATTCTCGAGAGCTTCAGCATGTTCTCCAGATGAATGTCGTTCAAAGGCGATTCGCGCGCCAGCAGCACGAGCTTGCGGCGTTCCTTCAGGATGACATCCGCCGCGCGGTGCAATAGGTTGTCGCCCTGCCCTGTGGCAATGGCGGCGAGCGTTCTCATGCTGCACGGCGCGACGATCATGCCGCGCGTCAGAAACGAGCCGCTTGAAATCGCCGCGCCTTGATTGCCGGGCGGGTAAGTGTGATCGGCGAGGGCTTGTACCGCTTCGAGCGTGTAAGAGGTTTCATGCGCGAGCGTGCGCGCCGCCCATTTGCTCATCACTAGATGCGTCTCCACGTTAGCTTTACGCAAAGCTTCGAGCAGCCGCACGCCGAAGATCGTGCCGGTTGCGCCCGTGATGCCGACAATCAATCGCTCAGGTGTCGTATTCGTCAATTCGCTCAATTCACACTCCGTAACTTGCCTCGATGCGTGCCTGTTGTTGTGCAGTTACTATGCGCGAAAACGCGCGGGGCTGTAAAGTTCACACCTGTCGCGAAGATCGGTTGGCAATTGATCGGCGAAGAATTGCAATTCCGTGGCGTTGTAATAAACTTATCCGGCGACGATCAAACACCGAAAGTTTACTGTGAGGTTTGCGATGAAAAGTATGCAAGGTATGCGCAGCCAAGTATATGGATGGCTGTTGACTTTATGCGTGCTGCTGGCTTTGTTGTCTATGGCGAGTGCAAGCAGCACGTGTTATACGTCAACGCAAGCGCCCGCTTACCGCATCGTTCAGAGCGCGACGGGCAAGCCTGCCACACTCAAGGAAATCGTCGAAGCGATGGGCGCGGTGGATGTCGTGTTCATCGGCGAACTGCACAACGACCCGACGGCGCATCAGCTCGAAACGCAATTGCTCGAAGCGGCTTTTGAAAGATACGGGCGCGGTGGCGGCAGCAGTAATAGCAACGCGGCGAACAATCAATCGCGCGTTGTCGCGCTGTCGCTTGAAATGTTCGAGCGCGATGCGCAGACGGAGTTAAACGAATATCTCGCAGGCTTAATTACGGAGCGGCAGTTTTTGTTGAGCAGTCGCCCGTGGAGCAACTACGCGAAGGACTATCGCCCGCTCGTCGAATTTGCGCGCGCGAACAATCTGACGGTGATCGCCGCGAACGCGCCGGAGCGCTACGTTAATCGCGTCGCGCGGCTCGGCGCAGTCTCGCTCAATGAATTGTCCGCCGCAGCGAAGAGTTGGCTTGCGCCGCTGCCGCTTTCTCCCGCGTCAACGGCTTACGCAGCCAAGTTCAAAGCCTTTCTCGGCGCGGATCAATCCGGGCATCTGGCACACGGTGGAAGCGGCAGCGGCGTTGACGCGGCAGCAAGACTTATCGAAGCGCAGGCGCTGCGCGATGCGACGATGGGTTATGCGATTGCCGAAAAATTGAAAATTCCGACGGGTGCTTTAGTGCTGCATGTCAACGGCGGTTTTCATAGCAACGGGCGGCTCGGCACGCCCGAACAATTGCTGCGATACCGAACGCAAGCACGCTTGATGGTGGTGGACATTGTTTCCGGCGACGCTTTCGATGAAGCGGAGGCAAAGCGGACAGGCCGCGCCGGTGACTTCACCATTATCACGGACGCATCCGTTCCGCGCTCTTTTTGAGCGGAAAATCAGGCCGCATAAACATCTCGACGCGGACGGCCTTTTCCGTGTGCGCCGATGACCGTTTCAATCTTCCGCAGCAGCATTAATCGGGATGAACATTCATTGTTCATCTATTGCTCAAAGCTCATTTAATACCGCATCTCTGTAATGAAGGTATGAAACTCAAAGTTATTGTGCATGAAGCGGAATAAGGGCGGCTATCGGGCGAAAGTTCCGGCTATTCACGGATGGGCTACTCAAGGCGAAATCTCTTGAGTAGCCCATCCGTGACTTCCTTCTATTTTCCGATTACAAGAGTTTGGTATGATAGCCGTGAAAGGTGGCGACGAGCGATGACTGAAACAGCTTTGATTCAATGTTCCGACGATGTTCTCGGCGGCACGCCCGTATTTGCGGGCACCAGTGTTCCCGTACAGACTCTTTTCGACTATATTGAGGGGGGCGAGAATCTCGACGAGTTTCTTGAAAAATTCCCTTCTGTAAGCAGAGAACATGCTGTTCGTGTTCTTGAAAAGATGAAGGAAATGATGCTTGCGCAGGCATTAGAAAGTGCCTCTTGATGAGAAGGCAAGCGATGCCCTTTTTATCAATAGACGTTATTAAGTTTCTAAAGCTAATCGACTGATAAAGTATCTTTAATGTTCGAGCGAGGATGTGCCGTTTGAATGTTCGGATGGTTGATTGCAATTAAGCGAGGAGAACAATCGTATGCCCAATCAGTTTGCCATGGAGACATCGTTTAAGGACGGTCTTTCGGTGATCGTGTTGGATGGTTATCTGGACGCGCACACTGCGCCGCAGTTCGAGACGGCGATTCAATCGGAGATCGATGCGGGGCATTTTCGCATCATCGTCGATTGCGCAAAATTGACGTACATTTCTTCCGCCGGACTGGGCGTGTTTATGAGCTTTATCGAAGAAGTGCGCGAGCAGGCGGGCGGCGACATCAAGATTTGCGGGCTGACGCCGAAGGTGCAACAGGTCTTCGATATTCTGGGCTTCCCGGAGCTTTACGATATGTGCGACTGCGTGCCGACTGCCGCCGGACGTTTCAGCGAAACGCAAGTCAGGGAGGGCTAAAAAGTGATGGCTGCGATTGAAAGAACTTTCACGCTGCATGTTCCTTCGTCAACGGAAAATCTCGCCTTGATACGCGAGTTCGTCAGCACCATCGGCGCGCAATCGGGTCTCGATAGCTCCGATGTCGCCAAACTCGAACTTGCGGTTGACGAAGCCTGCGCCAACGTCATAGAGCACGCTTACGGCCACGATGCAACAAAGGAAGTAATCGTGCGCGCAACGTTCGATAAAGAGGAACTGCGCATCCACGTCGAAGATACGGGACGCGGCTTTGATCCATCCTCTGTGCAACCGAAGGAACTCGAACGCCTCGTGCATGAACGAAAATCCGGCGGACTCGGAATGCGCTTGATGAAATCTTTGATGGACGAAGTGCATTACGAAATCGAACCCGGCAAAAAAAACGAACTGCACATGATGAAGCGTTTGCACAAGAAGTGAAAAAACAGATGCTGGATGCCGGATGTCAGATGCTGGTAGAAACCTGCTTTGTCTAGCATCTAGCATCTAACATCCGACATCTTATATGTCTTCAAAGCCACAACTTGATTCGTCACGCCTCGAAGCGTTGCTTGAATCGGCGCAACTGCTTCATTCCTCACTCGATCTGGAAGATTTACTCAAGCATCTCTTGCGCACTGTGATGGGACGGCTGCTCGTCGGGCGTGGTCTGATCGCGGTTGAGAGCGACGGCGTGATGCGGCTCGCGCTGGTGCGCGGAATGCCGAAGTTCAAGGCGGGCGAAGTGTTTGATGAAGCAGCCGCGCGTGAAGCGGGCGTGCCTTTGATCTTGCACATCGGCGACGCGGCGCAGCCCATCGGTTTGCTCGGCGTGGCACGCCCGCGAAGCGGAGAGATTCCAGAGGAAGAAATGGAATCCTTGCGCGCTCTGCTCGGCCTTGCGGCGGGCGGCATCACAAACGCGCGCGCTCATGCTGCGGCGCAACGCTTTAACGTAGAGCTTGACCAGAAGGTTCAGGAGCTTCGCGCGCTGCTCGATCTGGTGCGCGGATTGACCGCGACGCTTGAGCCGGAAGCAGTGGCGAGCTTGCTGATGCTCACATTGGCAGGGCGTTGGGCAGTGCGCAAGTATGCGCTTGCGGCGTGGAAAGAGAATCATCCTTTGGTGCTGCGGCAAAAGGGCATGACGCTGCCCGATTTAGAAGATTATAAACAGATGCTTGCGGAGTTGCCGGAAGCGGCGGCGATTGAAAGTTTGCCGGATACGGAGTTCAAACGCACACTCGAAACGCAGGGCGCGGCGCTCGTCTTTCCGTTGCGTTCATCAGATGCGACAAGCGGCCTTGTCGTGTTGGGAGCGCGTCCCGGCAATCTCGCTTACAGCGAATCCGATCTTGAGTTTGGCGCAGGGCTTGTCGCGCAGGCGATGGTTGCATTTGAGAACTCGTGGTATGTGCGCGAGACGCTGGATCGCAAAAAACTCGAACAGGAACTGGAACTCGCGGCGAGCATTCAAGCCAAACTTTTCCCGGACGAACTGCCCGCGCTTTCCGGCTATGACATTGCGGCGCACAATCGCCCTGCAAGGCAATGCGGCGGCGACTACTACGATGCGCTGGCGATTGAAGAGTTGGGCGATGCAAATGCAGTTGATTGCGGCAACGCGAACGTGACAGGCAATTGTTCATATCTCTTCGTGGTCGCTGACGTTTCCGGCAAAGGCTTGCCTGCGTCACTTTTAATGAGCAATGTGCAGGCGACTTTGCGGGCGTTGCTTGGAAGAGTCCCGACGCTCGCAGACCTTGCCGCGCGGACAAACGATCTGTTGTTTGCGACGACGCCCGGCAACAAATACGTCACGGCGGTGATGGCCGCGTGTGATCCGCAAACGGGCAGCATCACCTACGTCAACGCAGGGCACAACGGCGGTCTTTTGCTCAAAGCGAACGGTGCGCATGAATGGTTGAAGCCGACGGGCACGCCTATCGGAATGTTTGCCGGTTTGCCGTACACGGAAGAAAATTTCGTCTTAGAGGCGGGCGACACGCTCGCGCTTTTTTCCGACGGCATCCCGGAAGCGCAGGACTTGGCGGACGAAGAATTCGGCGAAGAAAAGTTTCTCGAATTCATGCGCCGCGTGAAAGATGAACCCGCTCACAAAATCGTCCACGAAGCCTTCACGGAAATTGATTTGTTCGCGGGCGCGGCTCCGCAGTACGACGATATTACGCTGCTCGTCATCAAGCGCACAGCTTGAAGCGCTCATTCGGCGCGGGCAGCATAAATTAGACAAGCACCTTAAACCAACTCACACGCTGCTTCGTAACACATCCTGTGCGACGAAAAAGCGCGGCGCGGCGGGCAGCCATTCCAGATGTAGTTCAATGTGAAAACAATATGACGAAACAACTGCGGCGCGTGCTTGTCGGCTTGTTTATCGCGCTTGTCGCCGCCAACCTCGGCACAAATTTTTACTTCGATTTTTCCCGACTCGTTTATACGGGCGATCCCGGCTGGTATCAGAGAGAAGATGGCCGCCTCGATACCCCGCGCGGAGATTACGAGAATCCTTCGCGCGGTGTTGTGCGCGACGGCGATGAACTCGTCGCGCTCAATCAGCAGCCGGTTGATAAGGGACGCAAACTGTTTGTAAAAACTTTCCAGCACGCGCCGCCCGGCACCCTTTATACACTTACCGTGAGGCGCGATGGCGTCCTGCAAGACTTCACCTTGCGCACTGCGCCGCTTCCTTTTATCGCTTGGTTTAGAACTGCTCAACGTTATCTTATCCTCGTCGTTTTCTTTTTGACCGGACTGATTCTTTTCGCATTGCGGCCAGACGACAAGCAGGTAGTGGTGCTGGTGCTGTTGCTGGTGGCGGAAGCGAATTCGGTAAGTCCGCCGCGCACTTTCATCGAAACGGCGTGGCCGCTTTACGTCGCTTTGCTCATCTCGAGTTCGCTTGTGACATTCATCGCCCCGCTTTTTTTACATTTGTTTTTGATCTTTCCCGAACGCGCGAAGATATTGCGCAGATTTCCCCTCCTCGAATGGTTGCCATACGGTTTCTGGTTAATCACGGGCTTTCCAGTCGTCGTTATCAGCGCGTACAAACGCTTAACTACACCGCAGGACATTTTCTACAACGTCACGAAAGAGTTTCCCAGTCTTGTCTCTATAACTCAGTATGCGGCGCTGATTATATTCTTGTGCGGGATTGCGGCGCTCGTCGTTAATTATTTGCAATCAAGCGCATTGTCCAGGCGACGGACGCGCGTTGTGCTGGCGGGCACGATCTTCGGCGTCGCGCTGCCGATTGCCGTATCGACGGCGATGAGCTACGCCCGCGACGACGTGCGGTACGGCACACAGGGGATGATTGTTTCTTACCTCACCTCTTCATTGTATCTGCTGCTGCCTCTTTCATTTGTTTACGCCATCGCGCGTCATCAAGTAATTCCGATTAGCTTGATTATCCGGCGCAGCGCGCGTTATCTGTTTGTCTCGCGCGGTTCAATCGTGTTGGAAGCCTTAGCCGTCGGTCTGACGCTGGCGTTTTTGATGAATCAATTTTTCCGCTACCACGCGTGGAGCGGGCGCACTGTCGGGATTATTTCCGCCGTCGTCGCAATCATCGTGTGGCAACTCACCGCAGCTTTTAATAAACGATTCATCGCGCCCGTGATTGACCGGCGCTTTTTCCGCGAAGCTTACAACGCGCAGGCGATTCTCGCGGACTTGATGCGCGCGATGCGTAGCGTAACAGACACGCGCCAATTGCTCGAACTCGTCGTTTCGAGAATTCAGGCGGCGCTGCACGCGCGAAACGTCAACGTCTTTTTGCGCCGCGCCGCTTCCGGCGATTATGTCTGCGCGCTCTCAAGCGAGTATATGGAAGGCACGCATCGCAGCATCGTGCCGACAAGCGAAAAGGACTTGCTCGCGGGCGATGGCTTCGTCGCGCAAACTTTGCGTGACACAAGCGCGCCGCTCACAGTCGATTTCACAGACCCGAATTCATGGCTTAACAATGACGCGCCGACAAAACAACTCGACGACGTTGCGGAAATTGCGGCAACTGCAATAACAGAGCACGCCGACGTGCAAACGCTGCGGCGCATAGACTCCGCACTGCTTCTGCCGCTCTCGACGAAGAATGAATTGATCGGCTTTGTCTCGCTCGGCGCGCGGCTCGGCGATTTGCCGTACTCGGCAAACGACGAACAACTTTTGATGAGCGTCGCAGGACAAATCACCTTGGCGCTGGAGAACGCGCGGCTCGTCGAAGGAATGTTGGAAGAAGGGCGCAAGCGGCAGGAAGTCGAAGCGGAAAACGCACGCCGCGCCAAAGAAATGGAAGAAGCGCGCGGGCTGCAACTCTCGATGCTTCCCAAAACGGTTCCGCAACTGCCCAATCTGGAAATCGCCGCGTACATGAAACCTGCGACGGAAGTCGGCGGCGATTACTACGATTTTCATGTCGGCGATGACGGCACGTTGACCGTCGCGGTAGGCGATGCGACGGGTCATGGTTTGAAGGCAGGAACGATGGTCACGGCGACGAAGGGCTTGTTCAATGCCTTCGCCGGTGACCAGAATATTCCGCAGATATTTAAGGAGACCAGTCGAGCGTTAAAGAAGATGAATCTGCGCGGGCTTTATATGGCGATGACGATGTTGAAGATCACAGATCGTAATCTTATAGTAAGCGCCGCCGGAATGCCGTCCACTTTGATTTACCGCGCGGCGACAGGGGAAATCGAAGAAGTGTCGATCCGCGCGATGCCTCTGGGAAGCGTCGCAAATTTCGCTTACCAGCAACAGGAGCACGCGTTGTCCATTGGCGACGCAGTCTTAATGATGTCCGACGGATTCCCTGAAATGTTTAATGAGCAAGGCGAGATGCTCGATTATGCGAAGGCCAAAACGCTGCTGAAAGAAATCGCGCAAAGCTCGCCGCAGGAAATCATCAATCGCTTCGTCGAAGTCGGCGAAGCGTGGGCGGGAACGCGCGCGCCGGATGATGATGTGACCTTTGTCGTGTTGAAAGTGAAGGACACAAACGGACATCTCGCTCACAACTGATTCTGCCCTTGTTGCCGTGCGCGCGTTTATCTGGACACGGTTATAACTTCGCGTTTTTGCACCATGCCGCTTTGACGATTCTGCTTCCCAGTCATCTGAGCGAAAGCATTGCTCTGCGGTTCGTGTTTGGCTTGAGCTGAACAAACTTGCGCGGTTCTTTCGTAAGCTCTCGCTGAATGTTATCCGGTTAGTTTCCTGCGTAACGGTTCAATTGACGACAAGAAGTGTTCGTCCACAAATCCTTTTCGGAGATTGTATGGCAAAGCGGCTGCTGCTCATTCTCGCCGGAGTTTTGTTCTTTCTGCTTTTCGTTACTTTTCTGGCGAACACTTACTACACTTTCTCCCGCCTGGCGACGGGCGGCGATCCGGGCTGGGGTGTGGACAGTGATACCGGGCGTTTGCGTATGCGAACATTCGATAACAGCAATCCGGCTTTTTCCGTGCTGCGCGAAGGCGACGAGATACTCGCGCTCAACAATCAGCCATATACGAAAAATGGAGCGCAGTATTACAAAGCCTTTCATAACGCGCCGCCGGGCACGGTTTACACCGTCGCTGTTCGACGCAGTAGTGGCGGGCAGATTCAGGAATTTACGCTCCATACGACTACGACTGCGCGCTGGCAATGGGAATTAGTTTTTCTCTTTACTTTAATCTCCGCCATTTTTCTTTTAACGGGCATCGCCATTTTTTTATTGCGTCCCGGCGACAAACAGGCGCTGCTGTTAGCTTTGATACTAACGGGATTTGGAGGTCTGCCGAATAGAGACATCTTCGCCGTTTCGTGGCTGCTCGCGGTCGTCCTTGTCATTGCCAATAACATTGCGCAACTGCCGCTTTTCTTTCTTCACTTTTTTCTGATATTCCCGCAACGCTCGCCGCTGCTGCGCCGCTTTCCGCGATTCGAGTGGTGGCCTTACATGGCGTTTCTATTGTTTGCCTTTCCTTTCGCGGCGGTAAGTTCATATCTGTACGTCACGACACCTATCGAAGGTTATTATCCAGACAAGAGTTTTCCGCTACTCTACCGTCTCAGCAATGTTTTCTATTTGTTGTGCGTCGTCGGCGGGCTGGTGTCTTTGATCGTCAATTACCTGAAAGCGGATCAAACGTCGAAACGAAAGCTGCGCGTCGTGCTGGTCGGCACATTTGTGGGCGTCGTGCCGCCCGTGTCAGCGAACATTATCTTCACTTACTATAATCCGTCATACACTCCGTCCGTATTACTAATTATCGCGGCGGCTAATGCGTTACTCCTACTGGTTCCGCTCTCGTTCGCTTATGCGATCCTGCGCCACAAAGTTATTCCCGTTTCGCTTATTATTCGCCGCAGCGTTCGTTATCTACTCGTCTCGCGCGGCTCGATTGCGCTGGAGATTATCGTCGTCGCCCTTGCGCTCGCGTTTTTTCTGCATAACTTTTTCAAATACCTGAACACTTCAAGCGGGCTTGTGATCGGCGTCGTCTCGGCGGTGTTTGCGATAATCGTTTGGAACGTGACCGCCGCGTTTAATCATCGCGTCATCAAGCCCGTGATTGACCGCCGCTTTTTTCGTCAATCCTACGACGCGCACGCCGTGCTCTCGGATTTGAGCCGAGCTGTACGCACCGTCACGAGCACGCAGCAATTGCTTGAACTCGTCATCATCGAAGTGCAACAAGCTTTGCACACGGCGAATGTCACAATCTTTATGAGTGATGAATCGTCCGACGATTTCACCTGCGCCCTTAGTTCCGAATATCAGGAAGACATACACGCGAGCATCGCTTCGCGCCCGCCGCTTGTGTTGCCGCACGACGGCCTTGTGCTCAAACAATTGCGCGGCGCGGCTGAACCCTTGCACGTTGATTTCACAGACCCGAACGCATGGATGCACGAAGCTTCGGCTGCTTCAAAGGAAATGCAAACGCGTGGGCGCGAAACGCTCCAAGCGATTCATTCAGCACTGCTGCTGCCGCTCGAAACAAAAGACCGTATGCTCGGCGTCGTTTCCCTGGGGCCGCGACTCGGCGATTTGCCGTTCTCGAAAGAAGACGAAAGATTGTTAATGAGCGTCGCCGCGCAAACTTCCGTCGCGCTCGACAACGCGCGGCTCGTCGAAAGCATGATTACAGAAGAGCGCAAGCGGCATTTGATCGAAGCGGAGAATAATCGCCGCGCACACGAACTCGAAGAAGCGCGCGGCTTGCAACTCTCCATGCTGCCGCGCGTCGTGCCGCAATTGCCGAATCTGGAAATCGCCGCGTACATGAAACCGGCGACGGAAGTCGGCGGCGATTACTACGATTTTCATGTCGGCGATGACGGCACGTTGACCGTCGCGGTAGGCGATGCGACGGGTCACGGATTGAAAGCGGGAACGATGGTCACGGCGGCGAAAAGTCTTTTCGAGACGCTCGCGCACACGCCCGACATCCCGCAGATTTTTAATCAATCGAGCCGCGTGCTGAAGCGCATGAATCTGCGCTCGCTCTACATGGCGATGATGATAATGAAGATCAAAGACAATCGCCTGACAGTGAGCGTTGCGGGAATGCCGCCCGTCCTCCTTTATCGCGCGGCCACCGGATGCGTCGAACAACTCGCGCTAACAGGTATGCCGCTCGGCAGCGTCAAAGAATTTCCGTACAAGCAGCAGGAACTTCCCTTATGCGTCGGCGACACGTTGGTATTGATGAGCGATGGCTTTCCTGAAATGTTTAATGAAGCGGGCGAGATGATTGATTACCAGCGCGCCAAAAAGCTGCTCGAAGAAATTGCACAACACAACTCACCACAGGAGATCATCAATCACTTTGTGCGCACCGGCGACGAATGGGCTGGCGCGCGCCCGCAGGATGACGATGTCACGTTCGTCGTCCTCAAAGTCAAAGACGGCACCGGAAGATTAGCCACAGAGACACAGAGGCACAGAGATTAGGAAGCAGTTTTCAGTTTTGAGTTTTCAGTTAAGAGCACACCGCAATTGTCTTAACCACTGAAAACTGTTTTCCTCTGTGTCTCTGTGGCAAAGTTCTCTTAAGTGCTCTAAGCTTAAAAAATGACGGCATCAATTGAGCTGCGCGAGCAGTTCGGCAACATAGATATTTATTTGTTCGACCAATTGCTCAAAGGGCGCTTTACCAAAACCATGCGCGTTCTCGATGCAGGCTGCGGCGACGGGCGCAATCTGGTCTACTTTATGCGCAGCGGCTATACGTGCTTCGCAGTTGACGTTTCGGCGCAGGCCGTCGAGCATGTGCGGCGAATGGCAAGCGCGCTTGCGCCGCAATTACCGCATCAGAATTTTCGCATCGAGACAATTGAGAGCATGAGCTTCGCAGATGAGAGTTTCGATGCCGTCATCTGTAGCGCCGTGCTTCACTTCGCCGCGAACGAAGACGACTTTCGCCGAATGCTCGCAGGCGCGTGGCGCGTGCTGCGTCCGGGCGGCATCTTTTTTGCCCGCCTCGCGTCGAGCATCGGCATTGAAAACAAAATCAAGGCGCGCGGCGACGGGCGCTATCTTTTGCCGGACGAAAGCGAGCGGTTTCTCGTCGATGAAGAGATGTTGCTGCGGGAGACTGACAAACTCGGCGCTGAATTCTTAGAGCCGATTAAGACCATCAACGTGCAGAACCTGCGCGCAATGACAACGTGGTGCATCCGGCGCAGCTAAACGCAAGCAAGAGCACATTCAAATTCTCCAATCTTATGTCAATGATTTCAGAACAGGAGTTCAAGCGATTGTGCGACGACGTGTATCTTGATCGGCGGCAGATTCATGCGTTTAATCCGAACGCGAGCGAAGAAGAAGCCGCATTGTGGATGCTCGCCGGATGTCTTATTAGTTTGCTGGACGTGCCTTTGTGGGAGCAACCGAGCGGGCGCGGCGGCACAAGCGCAGAGGCTTACCGCGAGGCGATTCACGAACTCTTGCAGACGCGCATGGAACCTATCTTCGATTCGCGCCTTCATCTCGCCGGATTGTCAAAAATGATTGCCGCCGGAGAATAAGAAAATCCAGCGCGTGTGAGCCGCCCGCGTGCTTGTTCGATAAGCCCGCAATCGCTTTTCCCGCTTCATAAGAACCCACTACGCACACAGAGAGTTTACAAATTTCCGCAACGCCGTTATAAAGGATCGAGAGATGTAAACTTTGTTTTACATCTCTCGATGATAACAACGGCACTTCCCCCATCCCTCCAGCTACGCGCGAGACACAGAATTTCGCACGACGAATCACTCGCGGCGGATTGTTCCAACGCACATTTTTGAAAATCTCGAAGTTTATTCTGCGCGGAAGCTTTACTGTCTTTCGCGTTGTCGAAGGGCGCATACTTTTGTTTGAGAGGAAGCATGGCAAATCAATCTACGACGATAACGACGGATACATTCGATGAAAAGCAGTTGCTCGCGGCGCTCGTCGCCTTAAAAAGAGGCGACTTTTCCGCGCGGCTGCCGACGGAATGGACAGGCGTGGCAGGCAAGATTGCCGACACGCTCAACGACGTGCTCGATTTGAATGAGCGACTGGCGAAGGAAGTAGAGCGCGTCAGCCGCGTCGTCGGGCGCGAAGGCCGCATTACGCAACGCGCGGCGCTTCCGGCGGCACGCGGCGCGTGGTCTAACTTGATTGAATCAATCAATGCGCTGATTGACGACACGACTCGCCCGACCAACGAAACGGCGCGCGTTATCGGTGCCGTTGCCAACGGCGATCTCTCGCAAACAATGGCGCTCGAAACCGATGGCCGACCCTTAAAAGGCGAATTCTTGCGGACAGGCAAAATCGTCAACGCGATGGTCGATCAACTCGGCACGTTTGCCTCCGAAGTAACGCGCGTCGCGAGAGAAGTCGGCACCGAAGGCAAACTCGGCGGCGAAGCGAAAGTCAAAGGCGTCGCCGGTACATGGAAGGATTTGACAGACAGCGTCAATTCGATGGCAGGCAATCTCACGGCGCAAGTGCGAAACATCGCGGAAGTCACGACGGCGGTTGCGAACGGCGATCTCTCGAAGAAAATTACAGTCGATGTGAAAGGCGAGATTCTCGAACTTAAAAACACGATCAACGTGATGGTCGATCAATTGAATTCATTTGCGTCGGAAGTCACACGCGTCGCACGCGAAGTCGGAACGGAAGGCAAGTTGGGCGGACAGGCTGAAGTGAAAGGTGTGGGCGGCACGTGGAAGGATTTAACGGATAACGTAAATTTCATGGCAGGCAATTTGACGAGCCAAGTGCGCAACATCGCGGAAGTGACGACAGCAGTTGCCAACGGTGACTTGTCAAAGAAGATTACGGTGGACGTAAAGGGCGAAATCCTCGAACTCAAAAACACAATCAACACGATGGTCGATCAATTGAATTCATTTGCGTCGGAAGTAACGCGTGTTGCGAGAGAGGTCGGAACGGAAGGCAAGCTCGGCGGGCAAGCGGATGTCAAGGGCGTCGCCGGTACATGGAAGGATTTAACCGACAACGTTAATTCGATGGCCGGTAATTTGACGGGGCAGGTACGCAACATTGCTGAAGTGACAACGGCAGTCGCCAACGGCGATCTTTCAAAAAAAATCACAGTCGATGTCAAAGGCGAAATCTTAGAGTTGAAAGACACTATCAACGTGATGGTTGACCAACTCAACGCGTTCGCTTCCGAAGTCACACGGGTGGCGAGAGAAGTCGGCACAGAAGGCAGGCTCGGCGGACAGGCGGACGTAAAAGGCGTCGCCGGGACATGGAAGGATTTGACGGATAGCGTCAATTCAATGGCCGGAAACCTAACCGGACAGGTACGCAACATCGCGGAAGTCACGACGGCAGTCGCCAACGGCGACTTGTCGAAGAAGATTACCGTAGATGTGCGCGGCGAGATTCTCGAATTGAAGGACACGATCAATGTGATGGTTGACCAACTCAACGCGTTTGCGTCGGAAGTAACGCGCGTCGCGAGAGAAGTCGGCACTGAAGGTAAATTGGGCGGACAAGCCGACGTGCGCGGCGTTGGCGGCACATGGAAGGATTTGACGGACAGCGTCAACTCGATGGCGGGCAATCTCACAGGGCAAGTGCGTAACATCGCGGAAGTCACGACAGCAGTTGCCAACGGTGACTTGTCGAAGAAAATCACGGTTGACGTAAAGGGCGAAATTCTCGAACTCAAGAACACGATCAACACGATGGTCGATCAATTAAGTTCGTTCGCCTCGGAAGTCACGCGCGTCGCAAGGGAAGTGGGAACGGAAGGCAAGTTGGGCGGACAAGCAGACGTTCGCGGCGTCGCGGGTACGTGGAAAGACTTAACCGACAATGTAAATTCGATGGCGGGCAATCTGACAGTGCAATTGCGCGACGTGTCGAAGGTCGCAACCGCCATCGCCAACGGCGACTTGACGCAAAAGATTACCGTCGATGTGCGCGGCGAGATTTTGCAGATCAAGGAAGTCATCAACACGATGGTCGATCAGCTCAATTCATTTGCCTCGGAAGTCACGCGCGTCGCAAGGGAAGTCGGCACGGAAGGCAAGTTGGGCGGGCAAGCAGACGTGCGAGGTGTCGCGGGTACATGGAAAGACTTAACCGACAACGTCAACTTCATGGCCGGAAACCTGACCGGACAAGTGCGCAACATCGCGGAAGTCACGACGGCAGTCGCCAACGGTGACTTGTCGAAGAAGATTACGGTTGACGTGAAAGGCGAAATACTAGAGTTGAAAAACACCATCAACGTAATGGTCGATCAACTTAATTCCTTTGCGTCGGAAGTGACGCGCGTGGCGAGAGACGTAGGCACGGAAGGCAAATTGGGCGGTCAGGCCGAAGTAAGAGGAGTGGCCGGAACATGGAAGGACTTGACGGACAACGTCAATTTCATGGCGGGCAATTTGACGAGCCAAGTACGCGGCATCGCGCGCGTTGTGACGGCGGTTGCCAACGGCGATTTGAAACGCAAGTTGACCGTCGAAGCAAAAGGCGAAGTCGCAGAACTCGCAGACACCATCAATAACATGACGGACACGCTCGCCACCTTCGCAGAACAGGTCACGAGCGTGGCGAGAGAAGTCGGCGTCGAAGGCAAGCTCGGCGGGCAGGCCAACGTCCCCGGTGCGGCAGGCACTTGGAGAGATTTGACCGATAACGTCAACGGACTTGCCGCGAACCTGACGACGCAGGTGCGCGCCATCGCCGAAGTTTCAACCGCCGTTACGCAGGGCGATTTGACGCGCTCCATCGCCGTCGCCGCGCAGGGCGAAGTCGCCGCGCTCAAGGACAATCTCAACGAGATGATTCGCAATCTCAAGGACACCACGCAGAAAAACACAGAGCAGGATTGGCTGAAAACGAACCTCGCGCGCTTTACGCGTATGCTGCAAGGACAGCGCGATATGACTGCGGTTGCGCAGATGGTTCTCTCCGATCTCGCGCCGCTCGTCAGCGCGCAGCAGGGAGCCTTCTATGTCAATCAATCAAACGGCGACGGCCAGCCTTTGATGAAGCTTCTTGGTGGCTACGCTTTCAATAAACGCAAGCATGTCGCCAGCGAGTTTCGTCCCGGCGAAGGACTCATCGGCCAGTGCGTGCTCGAAAAGACGCGCATACTCCTCACCAACGTGCCGGACGATTACATACAGATTCGCTCCGGCCTCGGCGAAGCCGCGCCGCTCAACATCGTTGTGCTGCCCGTGCTTTTCGAGGGCGATGTCAAAGCCGTGCTCGAACTCGCGTCCTTCAATCGCTTCAACGAAACGCACATCGCTTTTCTCGATCAATTAACGGAAAGCATCGGCATCGTTCTCAACACGATTGGCGCCACCACACGCACAGAAGATTTACTGCTGCAATCGCAATCGCTCACGGGTGAATTGCAGAGCCAGCAGGACGAACTGAAAAAGAAAAACGAGCAGCTTGAAGAACAGGCCGAATCCTTGCGCGAATCGGAAGAATTGTTAAAGAGCCAGCAGGAAGAATTGCAGCAAACGAACGAAGAGTTACAGGAAAAGGCGACGCTGCTCGCGCGCCAGAAAGCGGAAGTCGAAGCCAAGAACGCTGAAGTCGAAGAAGCGCGCTGGGCGATGGAAGAAAAAGCGGAGCAACTCGCTTTGACTTCCAAGTACAAATCGGAATTTCTAGCCAACATGTCGCACGAACTGCGCACGCCCTTGAACAGCATGTTGATTCTCTCGAAGCAGCTTGCGGAAAATCACGACGAAAATCTCACGGCGAAGCAAACACAGTTCGCCGAAACGATTCATTCATCGGGAGCCGATTTGTTGTCGCTCATCAACGACATCCTAGACCTCTCGAAAATCGAATCCGGCATGATGGGCATAGAAGTCGGCGCGCTTTCATTCGCCAGTATTACCGAACGGCTCGAGCGCGGCTTTCATCAACTCGCCGCTGATAAAGACTTGGAGTTTAAGATCGAGCGCGCCGAAAATTTGCCTCCGACAATTCAAACAGACGACAAGCGTTTGCAGCAAGTGCTCAAAAATCTGCTGTCCAACGCCTTCAAGTTCACAGAGAAGGGCGGCATTACGCTGCACATCGGGATCGCAGAAAAAAATCGCAGCATCACACGCGAATCGCTTTTGCGCGCCGACGAAGTGATCGCCTTCTCCGTGCATGACACGGGCATCGGCATCGCTCCCGACAAACAAAAAATTATCTTCGAGGCATTTCAGCAGGCCGACGGCACAACCAGCCGCAAATACGGCGGCACAGGGTTGGGTCTTTCGATCAGCCGCGAAATCGCGCGTCTTTTGGGCGGCGAAATCCGCGTCGAAAGCACGCCGGGCGTCGGCAGCATCTTCACACTGTATCTGCCGAAAACTTATACCGCTCCGGTTTATCCGGACGGCAACGGCGACGGCAGTAACATCGCGCACAATGCCGCTTCGATGGGTAACTCTTATGCTTTAACAGCGGGCGATGGCGACGGCAACGGCAGGCCGCACTTCGAGCAGGCTGGCAACTCCGCCGGAAGCTATACCGGAAATTATGCCGCGATGGAATCATCTTCAAGCGCGAGGATGGAAACAACAGCAGCGGCGATGCCCGTCGGTGACGTTGCCGATGACCGTCATTCGATTCAGCCGGGCGAGCGCGTCGTGCTGATCGTGGAAGACGATCTCAGCTTTTCGCAAATACTTTTAGAACTCGCGCGAGAGAAAGGCTTTAAGGGACTCGTTGCGACAAGAGGGGATGCGGCGCTCGAATTAGCCCGCCGGTTCAGGCCGGACGGGATTACGCTCGACATCAAATTGCCGGATCGTGACGGCTGGACAGTGCTTGACCGCTTGAAGCACGATCCCGCGACAAGCCACATTCCCGTTCACACCATCACAGGCGAAGAAGAACGCCAGCGCGCTTTGAAACTAGGCGCGTTCACGCATCTGCAAAAGCCGGTCAGCCGCGAAGATTTAGCGTCGGCCTTCGACAACATCGCGGCCTTCGCCGAGCGTCGCGTCAAGCGGCTGCTCGTCGTCGAAGACAATGACGCGCAGCGCATGAGCATCGTCGAATTAATCGGCAACGGCGACGTTGTGACGACGGCTGTCAGCGACGGCGCAGCGGCGCTCGATGCCTTGCGAAGCGAAGAGTTCGATTGCATGGTGCTCGATCTGAAACTGCCGGACATGACGGGCTTCGAGTTGATCGAAAAAATCCAGCAGGAACTCGGCCAGAAGGATTTGCCGATCATCATTTACACCGGCAAAGAATTATCTGAAAAGGAAGAAACCCAACTACGCAAAGTCGCCGACGCGATCATCATCAAGGAAGTTAATTCGCCGGAACGCCTGCTTGCTGAAACGGCTTTGTTCCTGCACCGCGTCGAAGCCAATTTGCCGGAACCGAAGAGGCGCATTCTCGAACAACTGCACCGCCGCGATCCTGTGCTGGCGGGCAGAAAAGTGCTTGTCGTAGACGACGACGTGCGCAACATCTTCGCTTTAACGAGCGCGCTGGAAGCCAATAATATGCTTGTCGTCCACGCTGAAAACGGTCAGGAAGGCATAGACGTTTTGCAGTCAACGCCGGGCGTCGAAGCGGTCTTGATGGACATCATGATGCCGGGCATGGACGGCTATGAAACGACGCGCGCGATTCGCTCGATCAGCAAGTTCAAAACTCTTCCGATCATCGCATTGACGGCAAAAGCGATGAAGGCTGACCGCGAAAAGTGCATCGAAGCGGGCGCGTCGGATTACATCTCGAAGCCGCTCGACATAGATCAACTGCTGTCGCTTCTGCGCGTCTGGCTTTACAGGCAAGAGGAATCCGTATCGTGACTTTGGCTTTGCCCGCGCAGCACACGGCGGAAGCGTTGGAGCTTGAGGACATCGAACTCCATCTGCTTCTCGAAGGCATTTATCGCCATTACGGACTCGATTTTCGTGACTATGCAGCGGCCTCGCTCAAGCGTCGCATACACGAAACGATGAACGCCGAGGGAGCGCGCACCGTCTCCGCGTATCAAGACAAAGTGCTGCACGATTCGGCGTGCATGGACAGATTGATGCTCGCTCTGTCCATCAACGTCACGGCGATGTTCCGTGATCCGAGTTTCTATGCGACGTTTCGCCAAAAGGTCGTGCCGCTTCTTCGCACATATCCCTTTGTCAGAATCTGGCACGCGGGCTGCGCGACAGGCGAGGAAGTTTACTCGCTGGCGATTCTCTTGCAGGAAGAAAATTTGTATGCTAAGTGCCGCATCTACGCGACGGACATGAACAAGGAGGTTTTGCGAAAGGCGCGCGAAGGGATTTTTCCTTTGAGCGCGATGCAGGAGTACACGAACAATTACATGCAGGCGGGCGGCAAGCGCTTTTTTTCCGATTACTATACGGCGCAATACGGCAGCGTGATTTTTCGCCCGTCGCTCATCGAAAACGTCGTCTTTTCCGAACACAACCTTGCGACGGATAGCTCTTTCAACGAATTTCAAGTCGTGCTCTGCCGCAACGTGATGATCTACTTCAACAAAACCTTGCAGGCGCGCGTGCATAATCTCATCTACGATAGCCTGAGCATGTTCGGCGTCTTCGGCATCGGCAACAAAGAATCACTCCGATTCACATCGCGCGAAAGTTTTTATGAAGGGTTGGACGATAAGGATAAACTTTACCGCAAGGTCAGATAAACACACCGGAAGCCGCCAGAATGGAGAATAATATAAAACGCATTGTTGTCGTCGGCACGTCTTTCGGAGGATTGACGGCGCTGCAAACTTTGCTGCCCGCGCTTCCGAAGAATTTCCAAGCGCCCGTCGTCATCGTCCAGCACCGTAGCCGTGAAGCGGGAAGCGGCCTCTGCGCGTTTCTGAATAAACATAGCTTGCTTCCGGTTCGTGAACCCGAAGATAAAGAAACGATTATGCCCGGTCACGTTTATCTCGCGCCGCGCGATTACCATCTGCTGATTGACGGCGAAAGTTTCGCGCTCTCGATTGAAGCGCCTGTCGAATATGCGCGCCCGTCCATTGATGTGCTGTTCGAGTCGGCGGCGGACGCGTACCTTGAAAAAGTTATCGGCGTGATTTTGACGGGCGCGAACGCGGACGGCGCGCGCGGCCTTGCGCGGATCAAGGAAAGCGGCGGCATGTGCATTGTCGAAGACCCTGCGACGGCTGAATCCAAACAGATGCCCGAAGCTGCGCTGGCCGCAACCCAAGCCGATAAAATTTTGCCGCTCGCAAAAATCGCTCCTCTTTTAGTTGAACTATGTCGTTCCCCCGTCGCAAGGAGAAAACATGCAAATTGAGGAACCGCAGAAGATCAACATTCTGATTGTGGACGACAATCCGACGAACCTTCTCGCGCTCGAAGCGATACTCGATGCGCCGGACAGAAATCTGGTGCGCGCCGCGTCCGGCACGGAAGCCCTTCGTCATCTTCTCGACACGGACTTTGCCGTTCTCCTGCTGGACGTTTACATGCCTGTGATGGACGGCTTAGAGACCGCCGAACTGATTCGCGGGCGTGAAAAATCGCGCGACATTCCGATCATTTTTCTCACGGCGGATTCAACCGGCGGCGCGCATATCTCCAGAGGTTATTCGCTCGGCGCCGTCGATTACATACTCAAGCCGATTGAGCCGGACGTCCTGCGCTCGAAAGTCGCCGTCTTCGTCGAACTCTTCAAAAAGACATGGCAGGTCAAGCAACAGGCCGCGCTGCTGCATGAAAAAAACATCGAGCTTGAAAACGCGAACTTACAGCGCCTGCAAATGCTCATCGAACTCGGACAGCAACTTGCCGCCGAACGCGATCCGGTGCGGCTGCTCGAAAAGTTTTGCCGCGCCGCCCGCGACATTATCGGCTCGGAGTGTGCGACTGTCGGCGTGCTCGGCGCAGACGGTCAGACGCTGGAACATTTTCTTAGCAGCAGTTCGGCGAACGATGACGTTGAAAATTCACATGCCGCTTGCGCCGGAATGCCGCAGGCGCACGAGGGCATCCTCGGCAGAATGTTGAAGGAGCGTAGCCCCTTGCGCGTGCGCGATGTGGGCACGCGCGCGGCGGCAGCAAAGGATTTGCCCGCGCATCAGGCACCGAAGCATTCCTTCTTGGGCGCGCCCATTCTGTTGCCGTCGCAAACTTACGGCTGGCTGTATTTAAGCGATAAAGTCGGCGCGGATGAATTCAGCGAAGCAGACGAGCGGCTCGCCGTGACACTCACCTCGCAAGTTGCCGTCGCTTACGAAAACGCGAGCCTCTACGCGGAATCGCAGCGCCACACAGTGGCCTTGAGCCAAGAAGTCGCAGAGCGCAAGCAGGCTGAAGAAGAACGCGCGCGCCTCCTTGTGCTCGAACAGGAAGCGCGCGCCGAAGCCGAAGCCGCCAATCGCACGAAGGACGAATTTCTCGCCACGCTCTCGCACGAACTGCGCACGCCTTTGACTTCCATCTTGGGCTGGATTCATCTGATACGCGGCGGCAATCTCGATGCGTCTTCTTCCGCGCGCGCGCTTGAAACCATCGAACGCAATGCCAAATCTCAATCGCAATTAATTGACGATCTGCTCGACGTTTCGCGCATCATCACAGGCAAACTCCACATCAATATTCACTCGATTAATTTTGCCGCGATCATCGAAGCCGCCGTCGAATTAGTACGTCCGGCGGCTGAAGCCAAAAACATTGTGCTTCACGCGGAGATTGAAGCGGCGGCGACGGATGTTTCCGGCGATCAGGTTCGCTTGCAGCAGGTGGTCTGGAATCTGCTCGCCAACGCCGTCAAATTTACGCCCGCCGGAGGCCGCGTCGAGGTGAGCCTGAAGCGCACGGATGCGAGCGTCGAACTCAAGGTGAAGGATTCCGGCATGGGCATTAGCTCCGATTTCCTGCCGCATATCTTCGACCGCTTTCGACAGGCTGACGGCACGACGACGAGAAGCCACGGCGGTCTCGGTTTGGGACTCGCTATTGTGCGCCACCTCGTCGAACTGCATCACGGCAGCGTCGAAGCGACGAGCGATGGCGACGGGCAAGGCTCGGAATTTACAGTCACGCTTCCGCCTTCCGCCGTGCGCTTTAATCTAAACATGGCAGGCGACGACGGCGCGCTGCTTTCACAGGCTGCGGGGCGCGACAGCAATTCGCCGGACGCTTCAGCCGCGCTTTACGGGTTACGTATTCTGGTGGTGGACGACGAGCCGGACGCGCGTGAAGTCGTCGCGGCGGTGCTCCGTCACTCCGGCGCGGAAGTGAAGTTGAGCGGCTCGGCAGCCGAAGCGTTCGACGAAATCAATTCTTGGCAGCCGGATTTGCTTGTCAGCGACATCGGAATGCCCGGCGAAGACGGCTATTCTTTAATCAAAAAAGTCCGCGCGCTCGACACCGCACAGCGCGATATTACAGCCATTGCTCTCACGGCCTATGCGAGTCTCGAAGATCGAACGCGCGTCCACGATGCGGGCTTTCAAATGCACGTCGCCAAGCCCGTCGAACCGCTCCACCTTGTCGAAGCCATCGCCAGACTCACCGGGCGCAACGGAAAAATTTAGCACTCTATCTCTGAAGCGCATAAACGCTATAATGAGTGGCGGCGGCGGAATGTCACATAACGATGCGAACGGTTTTGTTTCTCGAAACGCTCATCTCAAAATCCTTGCAACACGCTTTTACATTCGCCGCTTAGCCGTCCATTGACGATTAACTGTTAGCGCACGCATCGTTCCCGTCAGGGTGTTTCCGTCAAGAATAGCAGGGAACTCGACCGTGACTCCGAATCGCTTTGCGGACAAGTTGATCGCTTGTCCTTTGATTGTTCCGGTGACGGGCAAATCGCCGCCTTCAGAATTGATGACTCCCGTCAATTGTTCTCCATGCTGCTCTAATTTTAGCGTCCAAGTCAGTGTTCCACTTCTCTTCTGCACGCTCATTTCCCATGTGCCCGCGACATTGATTGCTGAACCTAATAGATTATTAAGCTGGCTTGAAGGCGGGCTTCGCGCAAAATTAACATCCGGCTCAAGACGAGCATTGCAAAACTTCATTTGCGCGACAAGGGCGACGACAAGAACAAGTGTAACTCCGAAGAGGGGTCTCTCATGTTCAATCAGCCAGTCAAAACATCTTCTCATGGGACATTCAAATCCGGCTCCCTAGTTTTTTATTTCAATTTGGCTTGTTACCTTGAGTCAAGGGAAGCCGCTGCGCAAGATTTAGCGTTGATTGGAAGCGAGCGAGATGCCGAGAATTTTCGGCTCATTCATAAATCGGACGAGCGCATCGGGGTTGAGCTTGACGCGCGCAAGTGTTGCTTCGGCTTGCTGTAGAGAGACTATCATCAGCTTGATGTTTTTGCCTTCGGTGGCCGCGTAAACATACGTTTGTTCGTTTCGCTGTCTTGAATAAACGCGCGCCAGCGGTCGCCACTCTTTGCCGAGCGCGCCCCGCAGAATCGCGTTCAGTTCCGCGCCGCCCGCCCGCGCCGTCGTTTCGTGCAAGTCTTCAAAAAACATTACCTTGAAACTTTTGACTCCGGCGGGATGCGCTAATTTCATGGCGAAATTGGCGAGGCCTTGAAAGGGAATGCGCCGCTCTTTGGCTTTGTAGCGCGTCTTGAGATGCACGGCGACGGCTGAAAACGCCCGGTCATTCGCGCGGGCTGTGTGGGCAGTGAATTCGAGAGTTGAAAGAAGGAGCGCGACAAGAAACACGTACATGAGAAACTTATTTCGGTGAGTCATTGTTTCTCGTTCTCCTTCTTTTTATAAATCACGGCGTCGCGCTTCAACACGATGCTCGGAATGCCGAAGTTGCCGCTTAGTTCGCTTAGTTTGTCCACGTCAATCGGGCCGACGATGTTGACGACCGTCAAGCGTTTTGATTCGGCGGCGATCACCGCCAGTCCTTTGATAATGCTGTTGCCGTCGAGCATCATGTAGACATCCACATTCTGGCCGTCGCGCTTGCTGCGCACATTGACCATCTTCGACCAGCCGGGCGCGTTCAGTTGCGCGCGAATCATCGTTACATCTGTTTCGGCATAGCCATTTGCCGCATCGAACTCGAAGCTTTTCACGTACACGCCTTTTAGCCCCGCGACTAATTCCTTGATGCGCGCTTCGTCCGGCTTTTTCGCCGAAAGAAATTTTGCGGCGAGTTGCAGCGTGCGCTCGTCAATCGTGACATCGACAACCTGCGACGCTCTTTGTTCGAGGCTGTCCAGATGATTGATTTGCAAACGCGCGTCCTGCCCGTTAACAACAGAGGCTACGGCGAAGAAATAAAAGATAATTGAGAAGCAAAAAAGCTTCTGTGAATTTGCGTGGATGGGTTTCATAAAACTGCTCCGTTCGTATTTGTCGATCCGCTGTTGATTAAGACGAGGGGACATTGTCTTTGTTAGCTTGGCTTTTCTTTTGTGCGAAATTTAGTTTCTCGCTGGCGATGTAGAGCGCCATCACGAGTCGTTCCTTCGCCCGCTCGCCTTCGACGATTAGCGCATCGTCGCCTTTGATTGAACGCCGCGAGTTTGCGACTCTATCCGGCGCGGTCGTTAATCTGCGCTCGAAAGCGGCGCTGCTTTGTTTTTTATGTGAAGATAAAGCTGCAAAAGCCAGCGCGTGTTTTGGCGAATCCTTTGGTGTTGGTGCGGCCTCTGCTGAAGAATCCACGATTGAATAATCAGAGCGAACATCCAGCGTATTGTCATGCGGCAAATGTTCGGGCGGCGAAACCGTTGTCGCTGCTAAGTGCGTTTCAGGCGTTTTAAGTGAATGCGGAGCACGCATCTTCATCCACAAACTTCCCGCGACGATTGCCAGAAGAATCGTCGCGGCTATCGCGTAGGCGGGCGTGAATCGTCGTAGTGCATAACCGGGCGCTGCGGTGGATTGTGGTGCGAGAGACACAACCGCGCGCGTTGCATCGCGCGTCGCTTCGAGTATCAGCGACTTACTCTTTTCCGAAGGCCTGTAACGCAGGCTTTCGAGTACGCGTTCAAGCTTCTCGGTTTCCGCGTCGGGCGCGCCGGATTTATCCCACAAATATTGGTCGCTCATTGCTCTTGTTTCTCCATGCCGAGTTTCTCCCGCAGCATCTTCATGCCGCGCGAAAGATTAACGCGCACGGAAGCGTGTGTCAGCCCCGTGCGCGCGGCGATCTCCGTCCCCGTCATGCCTTCGACAAAACGCAGCACGAGCGTCTCGCGGTAGGCGGACGGCAACGCGCGAATCGCCGCGAGTGCTTCCAACGCTTCGCTTTCATGATGAATTGCTTGCGCCGGAATGTCTTCAGGTAGTTCCGTTGTGTGGCGCGCCCGCCTGTAAAAATCCGTCGCACGATTGCGCGCGATCATGGCGAGCCAGCCGCCGAACGCATTGTGCTCGCGGAGCGTGTGCAAGCGCTTGAATGCCTGCACGAAAACATCCTGAAGGATGTCGTCAACTTCGCTCCAAGGCAGGCGCGCGAGAAGCAGCCCGTGTACCATCGGCGCGTAAAGATCGTAAAGCCTGCCGAACGCTTCCGCCTCGCCCGCACGCGCCGCCGCGATTAACGAAGCCTCAACATTCGCCGCCTGCTGCGCTGGCAAGGCTTCGCGTATAACTTCTTCGCCGCGCTCTGCCAGCGACAGAAACAATGCTTCAGCCTCGCTCATCGCTGAACTCCGTAAGCGCGCAGGTGTTCGATCATCATGCCGAAAATCTTTTCGGGAAAGTGAATTTTGACTTACATACTAAAGACGCAAAGCAGCGAAGGATTGTTAGCAGGAGCGGCGATCCCGATTTTCTTTAAGGCTTACGGCGTGAAATCGCGCACGCGTGCGACGGTTGCGGCGTCTAGTTTTTGGATGAGCGCGACGGTGAGATCGACTGTGCGATCAAAATCCCCGCGATTCATAATGCCGTTGTGCGCGTGCGTGTAGCGAACGGGAACCATCAAACAAACGGTCGGGACGCCGCCGTTGCTTTTCTGAATCTCCGCCGAATCGTCGCCGTAGCCCTGCACGAATTCGTACTGCAAGGGAATCGATGCGGCGTTCGCCGTCGCCTTCACGAGCGCGACGAATTTGTTGTTCGGCAATTCGCTGCTGTTGTAGAGAAAAATGCCGGGGCCGCCGCCCAAGACTTCCTGCGATTCGTCTGGACGCGTGCCGGGCGTGTCGCGCGTCACGCCGCCTTCGATGGCAATGCCGATGTCGGGCTTAATGACATCACTCGCCGTGTGCGCGCCGCGCAGTCCGATTTCTTCCTGCACGGTCGCGGCGTAAAAAATTTGATTCGGATGCGGCGCACGCGCGAGCCTTCGCATCACTTCGATCAGCACGGCGCAGCCGACGCGATCATCCCACGCTTTGCCCAAATAATTCTGCGTCCCGTTCATCACGGCAAATGGCGCATCGGGTACAACGGGCGCGCCCGGCTCAATTCCCATGGCGCGCACTTCCGCAGCATTCTTTGCGCCGACATCGAGGAGAATCGAATCGCGCGGGTAAACTCGCGTGCGTTCTTCCGCCGACACGAGATGCACATCGCGTATGCCCGTCACGGCGCGGACGACGCCTTTTGCGCCGATGATCGTCCAGCGTTGATCTATGAGCGCTTGATCGAGCCAGCCGCCGAGCATCTGCATACTCAAATAGCCGTCCGGCGTAATGCGCCGCACGACGCCGCCGAGTTCGTCCATGTGCGCGTCGAGCATAATGCGCGGCCCCGTTGTTCCCTGCACGGCGATCACCGAACCCATGCCGTCGAAACTGATTCGATCCGTGAACGGCCTCATGCGTTCGACCATAATCTTGCGCACAGGCTCTTCAAAACCCGACGGGCCGGGCGCGTCTGCGAGAGCTTGCAATAGTCGCAAAACGTCGTCGCCCTGTGCGAGTGCGTTCGCTGAACTCATAAGCGAAACGATTAGCATGAGCGAGAAAGTTAAAAGGCGTTTCATAAGGCAGTCTCCCTTGTCGAAATGTTTCGCATGGCGCATGTCGGCCATGAAAATAAATTGATTGCAACGGACTCGAACGAGCAGTGAAAGCGAGGATACCTTACGCGCTGTGTTCTTGAAAACATTTTGCGATAAGCCATTCGCTAAAGTTGCGATAAGCGATTCGCTAAAGCGTGTGCGGCTCTGTATAATTTCTTTCCTGAACATAGGATTAAGCTCAAACGACGCGTTCCACTCTTCCATTTTCAACGAGAGAGATTTGACATGAATAAAAGATTGAAGCGAACAACCGCCCTCCTGCTGTCAGTGGTTATTTCCTGCGCCGCTCTTAACGCACAAACCACGCGCGGCACAAAACAAACTTTGCTCGATAAGGCCATCGAATCTTTGATTGCCGTGCGCGGTTTCAGGCAAGTGATGATTTCGCCGGACGGCGCGCGCGTCGCGTGGGTTGAATCCTTGCTTGGCGCAGACAGCCAGCCGACGCCGAATTCAGCAATTTATGTCGTTGATCTCAAAAACGCGTCTGCTGCGCCGCGCCGCATTGCCGCCGGAAAAGATTTAAGCGCTCATGCGGAGCACAGCGTCGCTTGGTCGCCGGACAGCAGAGCAATCGCCTTTCTTTCCGACGGCGAAAAGCCGGGACAGGCGCAACTTTATCTTTCAGACGCGGGCGGCAAAGCGGCGCGAAAATTAACTGACCGCGCGGGATTTCTCGACACGCCGCGCTTTTCTCCCGACGGCAAATCAATCGCTTTTCTCTTTACGGAAAACGCCGTTCGCGCTGCCGGAGCAACACAGCCGACAGCGCCGGATGCGGGCGTCGTCGAAGAAAAGTTTTTCGAGCAGCGCCTCGCCGTCGTCGATCTCGCTTCGGGCAACATGCGGCAAGTCTCGCCCGCAGATTTATATGTTTACGAATACGATTGGTCGCCTGACGGTAAAAGTTTTGCGATGACGGCGGCGCACGGCAACGGCGACAACAATTGGTTTATCGCCGAACTCTACACCATGCCGCTCGCTTCCGGCGAAACGAAATCAATCCTCAAACCTTCGATGCAAATTGCCGAGCCGCATTTTTCACCGGACGGCAAGACAATCGCCTTCGTCGGCGGATTGATGAGCGACGAAGGAGTGACGGGCGGCGACATCTACACGATTGCGGCTGTGGGCGGCGAAGCGCGCAATCGAACGCCGAACATGAAGGCTTCGGCAAGCTGGCTTCGCTGGCTGCCCGCGTCGAACGCGCTGCTTTTCACAGAGCATGTTGACGGTGCAAACGGCGTTGCGCGGCTCGATCTTGCCAGCGGCGCAGTGGCTACTTTCTGGACAGGCGCGGAAGCAATCTCGAGCGGCGACGGTGTGAGCCTTTCGCTCGCGCGCGACAACAAAACTTCCGCGATCATACGCCACTCGTTCGCGCATCCGCCGGAAATTTGGGCCGGACAAACAGGCGCATGGCGGCAACTCACAAACAACAATCAGAATCTTCAACCGAGTTGGGGCGAAGCGCGAAGCGTTCACTGGACAAGCGATAAACAGCGCGTGCAGGGCTGGCTTTTGTATCCGCAAAACTTCGATCCGGCGAAGCGTTATCCAATGGTCGTCGTCGTGCATGGCGGCCCCGCGTCGCAGATGACGCCGCGCTGGGGCAGCGGCCTCGGCCTGCCTTTATCGCTTGCAGCGAACAATTATTTTCTGTTCTTCCCGAACCCGCGCGGCAGTTACGGGCAGGGCGAAAAATTCACGCGCGCCAACATCATGGACTTCGGGCACGGCGATCTGCGCGACATCAATATGGGCGTTGATGAAGTTCTCAAAACAGTTCCCGTCGATCCGAATCGCATAGGCGTTACGGGCTGGAGTTACGGCGGCTTTATGACGATGTGGACGGTGACGCAGACGACACGCTTTCGCGCAGCCGTGGCGGGCGCAGGCATCGCCAACTGGCAAAGCTACTACGGGCAGAACGGCATTGACCAGTGGATGATCCCGTACTTCGGCGCAAGCGTTTACGACGATCCGGGAGTGTATGCGAAAAGCTCGCCGATCAATTTCATCAAGAAAACAAAAACGCCGACGCTCGTGATGGTCGGCGACCGTGATGCGGAATGCCCTGCGCCGCAATCCTACGAATTCTGGCACGCACTGAAAACCATCGGCGTCGAAACGCAACTCGTCATTTACCCGAACGAAGGCCACGCCATCAGCCAGCCCGAACACCGCCGCGATATATTAAGACGAGCCGCCGCTTGGTTCGACGGGCATCTTAAATAAAGATTCGGTTTGCTTTATAGAGAGATTGTATGAAGACGGACAAAGAAAAGCATGACCTGCGCGGCGCTGTGAAAAGCGTGCGCGTCGAAACGGCCGAGTTCAAAGAACAGGGCGGGCAACTCGTCGAACAAGCGTGGTTCAGTCACATTACCACCTTCAATGAGCAAGGCAACATCGTCGAGTACATTAACCGCAATCCTGACGGTTCGACTTTTCGCACCGTCAACGATTACTCCGATGCGGGCGAATTGCTTGCCATGAAAAGCTACGACGCTGACGGCAAACTCGTCCATGAGGTTATTTACGGCTACGATGCGCAAGGCAGATTGCTCGCCGAACAAACCGTTGTGCCGGACAAAACTACAATCGCGCACGTCGCCTATCGCTATGACGATGCAGGCCGGAAAACAAAAACGCAGCTTCTCGACTTCGCACCGGAAGCAAACGTCTTAATCGGCATCGAAGGCACAAGCACATCCATCAGCGCGGGCGACGCCAAGGCAATCAAAACGCGCTATGATGAACAAGACGAGGCCATCGAAGTTACCGTTTACAACGCCGATGATGCGGTTGTAAGCCGCGTCGAAATTAAGCGCGACGCGCGTGGAAATCCGCTTGAAGAAATACAATATGTGGGCGACATTTTTCCTTTCGGCCAGTGTTCGCCCGGCGCTTCTCCAATCGAAGAAGCCCCCGCGCTCACAACCGAACAACAGGCAGAGTTCGCCGCAGAAATGGCCGCTATGTTTGCGCCGGGAACGCCTGTGTCAAAGCGCATACACGAGTACGATGAAGCCGGTAGATTGATCGAATCAAAGCTCACGATGATGGGCATGAACGCCAGCCATCGAAAGTTTACTTACGATGAGGCCGGGAGTAAATCCGAAGAGACGAGCTATGACGAAGACGGACAGTTTCAAAGCAAAGCGATCCTCACGCGGGAGTATGACGAACAGGGGAATTGGACGAAGGAACTCGTTTCGACGGCATCCGCGTGGGACGCAGAATTTAATCTCTCCACGCCGTCAAACGTGACGCGCCGAACCATCACATACTTCTAAATTTTTTTCAGATTCTTTATCCGGTCATCGCTAAAACTTCGCTTGCGGAAAAGCGAACGCGGCGAGCGCAATCACAAGGGCTGTAATCAACGCGCGCAGGTGAATGCGACGCGACACGGCGCGTAGTTGCGCTGCCGAACTCTCATCTTCGATTTTCTCTTCGCCCGCATCCATGTTGCGCGTCCCGCGCGCGGCCATGGCGATTCAAGTCTTTTCGCGCGCCTGTAGAAAACCTAAATTGGCGAGCCACACGGGAAAGAAAATGATGAGACGAAGCAAGCGCGGCGCGTCCGTGACGATTAAAACAAATGCGAGGCCGACGGCAACGGCGAGCGCGACGTATCCCATGATGCGCCGCTTTGTTTGTTCGCGCGCGCCGATGTTGCCTGTGAAATCGTTTTGATTAGCGGTCATTTGTGCGGATGGTGGCGAGCGGTTGCCCGGCGGTGACTTGTTGTCCCGCGCGCACGGCGATGACGCTCACGGTTCCGGCGACAGTCACACGCGCGGCGATGATCTGCTCGCGCGAGGCGTTCGTCGCAGACTGCGCGCCGCTTGCATTGTTCGCGTTGTTAGCTTGCGATGCTGCTGGCGCAACTGCGCCGCTTGATGAGCCTTGCTGCGCGCGCTGCAATTGCTCCTGCGCTCTCTGGTATTCGGCTTGAGCAGCATCTAATTGTGGTTGCGGGGCAGCGCCCGAAGCGACGAGCGCGTTGACGCGTTCCGCTTCGATGGACGCTCGTTCGGCGGCGGCTCTGGCGGCGGTTATTTGTGATTGCATTGCTTGCGCGACGGAGAGCGCGCGTGCCTGCGGATCGTTGTTCTGCGTTTGCGTGGAAGCGTCCGGTATTTCCTGTCGCACGGCGATCTCGGCGATGACCGCGCCTTCGCCGATTGTCGTGCCTTCACTCACAAGCACGCGCCGCACTTTGCCCGCTGCCGGAGCATTGACAACAACCAGACCCTGCGATGATGCGTCCGGCGCGTTCGTGTTTGATGAACGACACCCGGCGCACGCAAACAGCATGAGCAGGGAAAGCAATGAAGCGCGGCGTAAATTTTGAGATGCGATGGCTGTCATTCGTGATAGATAAACAGAGAGTGTTATTGCTGTGGCTGCTGCCCCGTTAAATTCGTCGCTTCGACGGAGGGCGCTGCCGTTGACGCTTCATGCGCGCCTGCGTTTCCCGCGACGTTGCCTGCCGCCGCCGTCGTGCCCGTATTGATCGGCGCGGCGGTTTGCACGAGTTGGCGCGTTGGTATGTCGGTGCGGATGGCGACGTGATTAGTTTCAAGCGTGTTGCCGGTGGCGCGCTGAAAATTCGAGATCGCTTTGTTGAGATCGGTTTGCGCTTGCAGTTCGCGTCCGCGCGCGCCGAGAAGTTCGGTCTGGCGTTGCAGCACAAGGTAAACAGTTGTCGTGCCTGCGCGGAACATGCGCTGCTCGCTGGCGTACTGTTGCTCTGCGGAGGAACGCGCGGCGGCTGACGAGGCAAGACGCGCTTCGGAAGACCGCACGGCTTGCAGAGAATTGCGCACGTCCGCTTCGATCAATTGCTCTTGTTGCGCTTTTTGATTGCCGATGCGTCGCCCTTGCGCGAGCGAGCGTCCAAGATTTGCCGCCGCCGCGCGATTGCGCAGTGGCAAAGAGATACGCACGCCGACGCGCGCCGTCGGAAAGTTTTGTTCGAGAATATTTGTCAGCGATTGCGCGTAGCCGCCGACAAGATTCGGCGAGACAGTCGTAGTCGCGGTTGAATTTGAGGCAGGCAGCGGTTGAAGACCCGCGAGCGTAGAGAGATCATTGATGCGCTGTAAGACCTGCGGGCTTGTGCCGCGCGATGATGTCTGGCTTGGGGGAACAAGCGTGCCCGCGAGTCCCGCAGAAGTATATGTGCCGACAAGATCGAATTGTGGTTTGGTTTGTTCGCGGAAAAAGCGTTCGTCTATGCGATTGATTTCGGCGCTGGTATTGAGTTCAGCAATCTCCGGGCGATTCGAGAGCGCAGACTTGACGGCGTCGGCGAGCGGCACGCGCGGCGCTTCGAGACTCACGGGCGTAACGGGCGTAATTGCCTGCGACCAGAGCGCGGCGGTGCGATCCGGCAGTAACAACGTTTTCAAAGAGTTTTCGGCGCGCGTGACGGCTTCCTGCGCCGTATAAACGCTTTGCTCGAAAGTCGTAATCTGCGTGCCTGCGGCGACAATGTCGATGGGCGCGAGCACGCCCTGCGCGACGAGGCGTTGATTGCTTTCAAGCTGGGTGCGCGCCTGTTTGACGGCGTCGATCTGCACTTGCACGTTGCGAAGCGCGAAGACCAAATCCCAGTAGGATTGCTCGACCTGCGCGATGACATCGATGGCGCGCGCGCGAAACTGCGCGTCGGTGAGTGAAAGATTTTTCTTGGCGATTTCGATGTTGCGGCGATTGTTGTCGAAGCGGCGTCCGCGAAAGATAGGTTGCGTGTAAGTCAGTGTGAACGCCGTCGGGAATTGCGGATTGAGCGTGACGAACTGGTTGTTGGTCGTCAGGCGCGTCGAAGAAAAATCCGCTTGATAAGAGCCGCCCGCGAAAGGCGAGAAGCCGCCAAAGCGCACATCGCCGGTTGCGTCCGTTTGCGTGACGGAGCCGTTGCTTCCGCCGCCGATAGTGGAACTCGTCGGCGTCGTGCGCCGCTCGAAATAGTTTTCGGATGAAAGCAGCGGATCGTAAACGCTGCGCGCTGTCGTTAAATTAAATTCGGCGAGTTGCACGTCAATGCGCGATGCGTCTATGTCGTTGTTGTTTTGAAGGGCGAGCGCAATCGCATCGCCCAGCGTGATCGGTGTTTGATTTTGCGCGTCCACGCCGACTCGTTCGGCGGAAGGCAGCGGGCGTATGGGCGCTCGGTAATCGGGAGCGACGGGCGGCGGGTCTTGCGGCAGCACGGCGGGCGCGACGCCGGAAGACGATGCGCCGACGTTTTGTCCGGGCGCGAGCGTTACGCCTGTTTGCGTTGCGCCGCTCTGTGTGGTGGTTGTCACGCCGTTAGCGTTAGTGTTTTGCGGCGCAATGGTTCCGGCGGGCGTCGAGGTTGTAGGCAAGCCGCCGGGCGCGTTTGTTTGCGTGGGTGTTTGCGCGGGCGATTGGCTTTGCGGCGAGACGGGGCGCGGCGATCCTGTGTCGGGCGTGGTTTGCTGGCGCTGCTGATCGACGCCTGTTTGCGGCTGCGTGCTTTGTTGGGCTTCGTTGCCGGGACGAATGGGCGCAGTCGCGGAGTTGGGCGGAAGTTGCGCGGGCGAAGTGGGCAATGCGCCGGGTTGCTGCGGCGTGGATGACGTGGGTGTTTGCGTGGTTGTCGGAGTGCTTTGCGTTGACGTGCTGGTGCTGCCCTGCGCAGTGATGATGCGCGCGGGCGTCGCCGTCAAAATTATGGTTGCCAGAATGAGCGCGACAGCAGCCGTAGCAGCAGAATCGGTTCTGTTTCCAATTGAAAGAAGGCTGCGGCGCATTGCACGCCGCACGGGGTTAATCTCCTGAAGCTTGATCCGCATACTTGTCCTTTTTAGATTTACGAGAGCGTGCGCTTGTAATCGTCGCCCAACCATGACTGATGCTGCGACGCGCTCTGTCTTTCACAGTCGAAGTGCGTCGGCTGATGTGTGACCACACGCTGGATTCGCGCATGTCTTCAAAAAGAGAATAAAAAACGGGCACGGCCAAGAGCGTTAGAAGCAAACACAAAGATTGGCCGCCGACGACGAGCACGCCGATAGAACGGTTGGTCGCAGCACCCGCGCCGCGTCCGACGATCAATGGAATCATGCCCGCGACGAGCGCAATCGTCGTCATCAAAATTGGTCGAAGGCGATCACGGTTGGCCTGAATAATCGCGTCGTAGCGTTCAAGTCCGCGCGCGCGCAATGTGTTCGTGTGGTCTATCTGCAAAATCGCGTTCTTCTTCACGATGCCGAAAAGCACGAGAATGCCGAGCGCGGAAAACATATTGAGTTTTTGCCCGGCGATGAAAGTAGAAAGCAGCGCGAAGGGAATCGAGAGCGGCAAGGTTAAAAGAATCGTGATCGGGTGTATGAAGGATTCAAACTGCGCCGCGAGCACAAGGTACATAAAAATAAACGACAACAGAAAGGCGAGGCCGAAGTAATAGTTGGCGCGTCCCAATTCTTTGGATTGTCCCGTCACGCCCGTCGTATAGCCCTGCTCCATGTTGAGGTTTGCGGCGGCTGTTTGAATCGCACGCAGCGCTTCGGTTTCGGAACCCTTCGGCGAGACGCTCGCTTGAATCGTGACTTGCCTTTGGCGATTAAGACGGTCAATCGAAGACGGGCTCGTGCTCTGTTCAAAATGCACGAGTTTTTCCATACCGACAGTGCCGCCTTTTGATGATGTCACCGTAAGACGATTTAGGTTTTCGAGGTTGTTGCGATACTTGTCTTCGGCGCGCAGCACTACATCGTATTGATCCGTGCCGTCGCTGTATGTCGTTACTTTTTGCCCTGCGACAAGTGTGCTTAAAGCCTGTGCGACATCGCCCGCGCGCACGCCCAAATCCGCCGCGCGTTTGCGGTCAATGGTAACGCGCGTTTCCGGGTTGCCGAGAACAAGCGAGCGATCCGCGTCTTGAATGTTCGGGTCTTGTTTGATTTTGGCGATCAGGCGCTGCGAATAATCATCGAGCTTTTGCAGATCGGGGCCTGTGATGTAGAAGGCCAGAGAACTCGAGCGCCCGCCGCCGATAGCGCCCGAAATCGACGAAGTAGGCGCTGCGCCAATGACCAATTCCTTCGGGTATTTTTTAGCGATCTGGCGCGTGCGTTGAACGATTTCGCTTTGCGAGAGAGAGCGTTCCTGCGGTGGTTTCAAACGCACTGTGATTTGCCCGCCGTTGGGCGACGCTTGTCCGCCGAAGCCCGCGATGGCGAGGGTGGCTTCGACGCCGGGAATTTGCTCGCGTATGTCGCGCGCCAGATGATCGAGAATGGATTGCGTCGCGGGAAGGCTCGTGCCCTGCGGCGCGCGCAGGCTGACTTGATAGACGGATTCATCTTCTTCCGGCAAAAGGTTAATGCCCGCGAGTTTGTAGAGCGGCACAATCGAGGCGATGACGATGGCGCTGACCAGCACGATCACCCAGCGATGCGCCATCGCCAATTCGAGCATCCACTTGTATGTGCAGTCAACCGGGCGATACCAGCGAGATTCCTTCGAGGAAGGCTCGTGCGCCTTTTGCTCTGCGATCTTTCGCGGCGGCGTATCGGCCTGATCCGCTTCGAGTTCGCTCGCCAAAATCGTCGCTCCGCCAGCAGGCAAAGGCTCCTCTGTTTTAACTTTGATCCAGCGCGCCGCGAGCATCGGTGTCAACGTAAAGGAAACGATTAGCGACACGGCAATCGCCGCCGCAGAGGTCAACCCGAACGAAGACATAAAGCGCCCGACGATGCCGCCCATGAATCCGACGGGCAAAAACACCGCGAGCAGGGAAAGCGTCGTCGCAAGCACGGCGAGGCCGATTTCGCGCGTGCCTTCAATCGCCGCTTGAAACGGCGGTATACCCTTTTCTTCGACGAAGCGATAAATGTTTTCCAAGACCACAATCGCGTCGTCGATCACGATGCCGACCATTAACGTTAGCGCGAGCATCGTCATTTGATTGAGCGTGTAACCGAAGGCGGCGAGGAAGGCGAAGGCGGCGATGATGGATGTGGGAATCGCAATCGCCGCGATGATCGTTGAACGGAAATTCCAGAGGAATAGAAAAACGACGAGCGAGGCCAGCAGGCCGCCGAAAATCAAATGCTCTTCAATCGCGTGCAAGGAATTTTCGATGAACTCGGATTGATCGCGTATCACGACGAATTTCAAATTCTGCGGCAAGATGGGAATAATCTCCGCCATGCGCTGCTTGACGGCGTTGATGACGGCAATGGTGTTCGCGCCCGATTGTTTGCGGATCGCTAAAGTCACAGCCGCGCCGCCGTTCAAACTCGAAATCGAGCCGGGATCGACGCCGCCGTCTTCGACGCGCCCTAGATCGCGCAAACGAATCGCATAATTGTTTTTCGTTGCGATGATAATGTCGTTGAAATCTTCGACGCGCGCGACGCGGCTCATCGTTCGGAGCGTGATGGTTTTGGAGCCTTCGTTGACGCGCCCGCCGGGTAGTTCGAGATTTTGCGCGCGTAGTGCGGCGGAGACATCTGTGATCGAAATGTTGTAAGCGCGCAGGCGATCCGGGTCGATGTTGACGTTGATCTGGCGCAGGCGCGCGCCGTAAATAAAAATGTCGCCGACGCCGTTCGCAGATTCCAAACGCTGTTTGATTTGCTTGTCGGCCAACTCCGTTAATTGCAGCACGGAATAAGGCCCCGTCATAGAGTAAAGAATAATCGGTGTCGCGTCCGGGTCGGCCTTTTGGATAACGGGCGGGTCGGCGGTGGCGGGCAAACGATTAGCGACGGTATTGATTTTATCGCGCACTTCCTGCGTCGCCACGTCGGGGTCTTTCGAGAGATCGAAACTAATGGTTATCTGCGAACGTCCCGTGCTGGAACTCGAACGAAGTTCATCGATGCCCGTCGCAGTGTTGACCGCGCCTTCGAGTACGTCCGTGACTTCGGTTTCCATTTCCTGCGGCGCAGCGCCCGCGTTGGTCGTCGAAATGGAAACCGTCGGGATGTCGATTTTCGGAAAGCGGTCAACGCCGAGCGTGAAAAAAGAAAAGCCGCCGACAACCGTTAGCGCGAGAATAATGACCGTCGCAAAGACGGGTCGCCGCACGCATATTTCGGCAAGTTTTTGCATCGCTTTCTACCTTTGACTCCGGCCTTTATTCAACGCGCACTTTCGCGCCTTCGTAAAGCTGCTCTAGATTATTTGTCGCAACTGTTTCATCTGCTTTCACGCCGGTGATGATTTGCGTCAAATTGTTTTCGTCTTCGCCCGTTTGTACGACGCGCAGGTGCGCGGCGTTATCTTGTATGACGAAGACGCGAAACGAATTCGTGTTCGGATCGGCGAGCACGGCTTCCTTCGGAACGAATACGCTTTGGCCGCCGCCGGGCTGCGTGATGCGCGCGGTGACGAACATGCCGGAGCGAAGCCCGTTGTCCGCGTTATCAATTGCCGCTTCGACTGTGACGGCGCGCGAGGCGGGATCAATCGCAGGGTTGATCGCCGTGATGCGCCCGCCGAATTTTCTGTCCGGGTAAGCATCCACGCTCACGGAAACGCTCATGCCCGGATGCACATGCGGCGCGTCCAATTCCGGTACTTGCAATTGCAGCTTGATCGGATTCGTCAAAAGCACCGTCGCAATAATGGACGCGGGCGTGACGTATTCGCCGACAGCGACGGGACGATTGCTCACATAACCGCTGTAAGGCGCGTGAACAATCGCGTCGGTAACGGCCTTTTGCGCGATGGCAATTTGCGCGCGCGCCGCCTCGACACCGGCCTGCGCCGTTTGGATTGCGCTGTTGCTTTGCCGCGTCGTGTTGATGGTGGATTCCAGTTGCTGGCGCGCTGTATTGACGGCGGCGCGCGCCGTTTCCGCCTGCGTGCGATATTGATCGTAGACGCTGCGCGCCACATCGCCGGATTCAACGAGTTCGGCATAGCGCCGTGCGTTCGTTTCGGTGAGCCGCAAACTCGCCTGCGCCGATTCGAGCGCGGAAGCAGAAGCGCGTACTTCCGGGATCGCGCTCGCGTCGAAGCGTTGATTGTTGCTTAAACCGAGTCTGGCTTCAGCCTGCCGGACACCGGCCTGCGCTTGCTGGACACCGGCCTGCGCTTGCTGAAGCCGTAACCGCGCGTCGCGATCATTGAGGCGCGCGATGACTTCACCCTGCCGGACAAATGCGCCGACATTGACGGGCGTCGCTACAACTTGACCGGAAGTTTGCGGCGCGACATCGGACGTTTCGTTGGCGACGAGGCTGCCGGTCGCTTCGATAAAAGCGGGCACGCTGCGCGCGGCAGCCGTCGCCGTTGTAACGGTCACAATAGATGCTCCGCCGCCTACGCCCGCGTTCGTTTTATCCGGTTTTTCTTTAGCCTGTGAACTCGATGCGTTGCGCCCGCAAGAAGCCGACGACAGCAGCACCGCGAGCGCGCAACAGAGCACTGCAACGACACGGATGTTATTAACGCGTAAGGAAGTCTGCATACCCTCTTGCAACGGCTGCGTGCCGTTTATAAAAGCTTCGTTAAATTGATCGGTAATCCGAATCCAATAAGTAAACACTCGCCAGCAGTTGTAAAACCACAAGGCTTATGACGGCGGTGTTTGGCTTAGTTGGTCGCGCGCGCCGCTTTCGCCCGATTGCCGTGCGCAGTTGGCGCAGCAGTAAAACGAGCCGATTTTTTCGATGCCGTGACCGATGATTTTGCAGCCGCAATGATCGCAAACGGGCGCGAGTTTATGAATCGCGCACTCGAAACAATCGAAGACGTGCCGCTTGCCCGCCGTCACTACTTCAAACGCCAGATAATAATCGTTGCCGCATACTTCACACTGCGCCATTTCGTTTGCTCCTCATTTGCACGTAAAAAATTGTGTTTCGCGAATTTGTAAAAGCAATTGTTCACTAAAACCTGCGGCGCGTAAAGAGACGAAGGCTGCCAAAAAAATTCAATGTAAAGATACAGACGCGAACTTTGCCCGCGTAGTCGCTTTAACTTTTATGCCGCGCAATAGACATAATCATTGACACGGCGCAATGAACGAATCCAAACTGCGTGTGGTGGCTCGATCCGGCGCGCCGCCTCACGAGTTATAACTTGCCTCTCGATTGGAGTTCGCCAGATGGCTTTGAAACAAAAAATCTATTGCTACATGCTTTTGCTTTTAATCTGTTTCGTTGCGACGGTTGTTGCCAGCGCGCAAACACCAGCAACGGGGGCGGACGCGACAGCAGCCACCACCGCCACCGCAGATCAGCCGCAGAAAACGAGCGAGCAGCAGGCATTGGAGCGAAAGGCGCTCGCACTGCTGGACGAACTCGCGGGCGGCGCAGATGCGTTGCGGTTGCCGGAAAATCGCGCTCTGGTACGCGCCAGCGTCGCCGATATTCTCTGGACGCACGATGAAAAACGCGCCCGCGCTCTCTTCAAAGACGCCATGTCCGGCCTCGTTGAAGCAACGCCCGCCGCCGCAGACGATTCCGACGAATCCTTCGAGATGGGCTTTGGCCTGATGGCAAAGCAGATGACGATGCAGTTGCGCAGCGAAGTGTTACAGATGATCGCGGCACACGACGCGCGGCTCGCGCTCGAATACTTGCGCGCGACGCGCCCGCCCGCTTCCGGTGCGGCAACGCTCGCCAGCAAGCGCTACGGTTTGGCGGATACGGAATCGCAAACTGAATTAGCTCTCGCCGCGCAAATAGCGACGAGCGAGCCGAAGCAAGCGCTCGAAGTTGCGGAAGAAAGTCTCTCGCACGGCATTTCCTCGCAACTGCCCGATATTGTTTTGAAGCTAGAGAAAAAAGACCATGAATCTGCGGCTAAACTCGCCGCCGACATCGTTAAAAAATTGCGCTCGGAAAATCTTTCAGCCGAGAATGGCTCGGCGAGGATGGCGATCAATCTTCTGCAAATGCAATCCGCCGCAGGCAAAGACGCCGCGCCGATTTTGAACAAGCAGGCCATGCAGGATTTAGCAAACATGCTCGCCACTGCTGCCTTAAGCCTGCCGTCCGGTAAATCTTATTACCTGAATCAGTTCGAGTCTGCGCTGCCGGACATTGAAAAGTATGCGCCCGCGCGCGCCGCCCAATTACGCCGCAAGATCGCCGCCGCCAATAAAAGAAATGAGGCAGCAGCAACGGCGGACAATGGCGGTGATGACGATGGTGATAATGATGCGGGCGTGCAGGCCGATTATCAGAAAGCGCTTGAGAAGGGAACCGCCGACGACATTATCGCGCTGGCGTCGAAAGCCTCGCCGGAGATGCGCAGCCAGATGATTCAACAGGCCGCTTCCAAAACTTTGGCTGAAGGCAACGCAGACCGCGCGCGCTCGATCATCAACGACAAAATCACCGATCCGCTCGAACGTAAACAAGCGCTTGCAGAGCTTGATCGACAGGCTCTCGCAAGCGCCGTCGAAAAAGGCAAAATCGAAGATGCGAGACAAACTCTAACGCGCGTTCGCTCGAACGACGCGCGTGCGATGGCGCTCGCCGCCCTCGCCATTAACGCGAAAGAAAAAGGGCAGCAGAAACTCGCGCAGCAACTATTGGACGAATCGCGCGGCGCGATTAATCCGCGCCCGCGAAATCTCGCGCAACTCGCCGCGCAGTTTCAAGTTGCGCGCGCCGCTGCGCTCGTCGATCCGGCGCATAGCTTTGTCCTCATCGAGCCGATGGTCGATCAACTCAACGAGCTTGTGAACGCGGCGGCGGTGCTCGGCGGTTTCATTGCGCCGGAGTTTATGCGCGAAGATGAAGCGATGATGAGTTTTGCATCCAAACCGATAGCGATGCTTTCCGCGCAGTACAACAAAGAATTGTCAGCGCTCCTCAGCACGGATTTCGAGCGCACAAAGGCCGTCGCAGACCGCTTTCAACGAAACGAACTACGCATCCTCGCGCGCCTGCTGATCGCACGCAATCTGCTCGCGCCGCCTGTCGCAACGGAAGAGGATAAAACAACTACCGTTGTGCCTACGAACACGCGCGTCGTCATCGAACAGCATTAAAGATGCACAGTTGTCGGCGAATCGTCGCGCGTGATTTCGTCGCTTTAGAAATGAGCGCGAATCCCGTGTGCTGCTTTGGTCATAAACTTACAAGTTCCTGAAGTGTCTTGATGCGCAGGACGTTTGCTTCAGGTTGCAGATCGAGCGGATCGTAAAGAACGGCGCGCAGTCCTGCTTCGCTTGCACCTAAGATGTCCTGCGTATAAGAATCTCCGACGTAGATGGCTTGCTGCGGTTCGACGTTTAATTGATGGACGGTGTCGAGGAAAATGCGCGCATCCGGTTTGGCATATTCGACAAGATGCGAATCAACGCATAAATCAAAGCGGTGAAAAATGTCGAGCGCCCGTAAAAGCTCTGCGACGCGTCCATCTTCGGAATTTGAAATGACGGCGAGTCGCAGCCCGCGCCGCTTGAGTTCTTCCAGAACATGTATGGCCTCTTCGTTAAGCGCCGTCCACAAATGACGCTCGCGGTGAAGCGCATCGAGCGCATCGGAAAGCTGCGCGAGTTGCGATTCGTCGAGGCCTTGATCCACGTAGACTCGACGAAAGTGCCAGTTGGCGGCGATGCCTTTCTGTGCGAGCGTGCGCAGGAAATCGGCGTCTCCATCGGCTTCGCGTAAAACTTTGCAAAGACTGTGCTGCAAGCTCGTTTCATCCGGGCAGAGCGCAAAACGCTTTTCCGTCTGCGCTGTGATCCTCTGCCAATCGGGACAGGTGAGCGTATTGCCCACATCGAAAATTACAGCAGTAATGCCCTTCAACAAATCGCTCATTTTTTGAGACTTCACAAAACTTTTCAGAATTCGCACAAAAAAGAGGCGCTGAACTTGCTCCTGTTCAGCGCCTCTAGTGTTGCTCACCAACTCACTTCACGAAAGGAATGTTGCCTGCCTTGTGAAAGCATAGTAACTATTCATTTAAGGTGCGCGGTTGCAGTTTTATTGCGATCATCTTATGACACTGATGCGATAGCTTCCAACATTTGCACTTCAGAATAATCGCTTAAACACGACGCGAACTGCTTATGCCTGAAAACTGTTTTCGCTGCTTCCTCGTTTCCTAAATATGGCAATGCGCCATGCCGCGTTTCTCCAGATACTGCTGGTGATATTCTTCCGCGCGGTAAAACTCGGATGCGGGAGTAATCTCTGTGGCGATGGGGCGCTTGAAACGTCCGCTCGCATCGAGTTGCGCTTTGGAAGCGCGCGCCGCAGTTTCCTGTTCCGGCGTGTGAAAGAAAATCGCCGAGCGATACTGATCGCCGATGTCCGGCCCTTGCCGGTTGATCTGCGTCGGGTCGTGATTCTCCCAAAAGACTTTCAACAAGTCTTCGTAAGAGCTTTGCGCCGGATCGTAAGTGACTTCGACGACTTCGGTATGGCCTGTGCTACCCGAACACACATCCTTGTATGTCGGGTTCGAGAGGCTGCCTCCGAGATAGCCGACCTGCGTTGCCGTGACACCCTTGAGCTGACGAAACGCCACTTCGACGCCCCAGAAACAGCCCGCTCCGAAAGTTGCTTTTTCCATTTTATTTACTCCGTTTCGATATGCGCTTATTTTAACGCAGCGCCCTCTTGTTTGCATGTACTGCGCCAACCTGAAACAGCGTCTGACGTTTGCATCGTAGATTATAAAAGCTGGCAGATATTAGATGCCGCAAGCGCTCAATTCTATTCCTGCTTTATTTCGTGCGCCATAGAAAAGGCGTTAGCGGATTGAGCGCCTGTTCGACGGCGACGGCGACGTGTCCCATCGTGAGGCGCGCGTTGATTTCCAGCAGCGGATGAAGACCATTCGCATGTTCGAGCGCGTCCATTCCGGCAGCGCCCGTATAGCCTTCTTCTAAAAGCCGCGCGCCGACGATGCGCGCAAATCCTTCAAGCTCTGTTTTTCTTTGCGGCTCGATTTCGCGTCCGAGCAAATAGCCGTAGCCCGTGCCCGCGCCGTTTGTTTGCAGATCGCTGATGCCTTCAATGACGACTTCGCCGCTCGGTTGAATGTTCATCACAACGCCGTACTCGCGCACAACGTCTTGCCAAGGTTGAAACAGCAGCGTTTCGCCGAGAGCCAGACGCCGCCGCACCCACACCGCCTGCGCTTCTTCGAGCACTGCGCCGCGCCCCAGCACGCGATCACGCGCGGCAAATCCGAAAGGACTTTTGATGACCCATTTATCGTTCGCCTTCGGGCAAGCGCGTTCGATGATCGACTGCAATTCATCAAAACTCTTTGCCGTCGCGGAATCCTTCAAAGCAACGCCGAGTTTTTGTTCGAGCGCGTAACTCCACAGCTTTGAATTAACTCGCGCAATTGTTTCAAGCGACGGATGCAGCACGATTGCGCCAACGCTTTCGCCGGATGCGACGGCGCTTTTCGTCCAGCCCCACGGCGTGAAAATTCTATCACTTTGATCTCCTGCGCGAGGCTTCGACACAAGCTCGACGCCGCCTTGTTTTGCTTCTGCGGCAAGCGTTCCGTTTGGAGATTCGTCGTCTTCTAACAGCAACGCGTCGCCGCGCTTTGCGAGCCACAGCAGATGCGGGGCGAGCCTGCGATTGATTTTATCGAACTGGCTGGCACGCCTGTACACTTCCGCGCGATGCTGCGCCGCCAACTCCATCTCGAAATCGGCGTTCATATACCAGAGCCTTGTCTGCATTCGGCAACTCACACAAGACCTCAAACGTGTCTCCCGAAAAAAACATTGACATTCGCGGCGCTTGGCGATAATCTCACGCCCGCTTCATAACTTATTAGCGATCCGTTGAATAATATCGGCATCGCATTCCGTTCATTCGTCAATACAGAAGAGTTCGACTTGATACAGCTTTTCTCTCGTGCTGTTTTCCGTTTTATCTCAGAAAGCAACTTCGCTTTTCATATACCGGCGCGCCCGGCGTTTCTCCTTCTTCCTTTATACCGCAGCAGCAGCCATTTTCCCTTATGAGCAGAGTGCGCCCGCACGGACGCCGTCTTTTTTGCTCAACGCTTCGCACCTTAACAGTTCACACAAACCTCGGAGAAAAAATGAAGAAGCTTGTTGCGTTCACAATCTGCATCGCCTTTTGCGCCGCGATGTTCCTTTCAATTTCCAGCCACGCCCAAAACCCGAACAAGGCGGATAAGTCTACCGCTAAATCCAATGGGTCACCGAAGAACAAAGCCAAATTCCGCCACGCCCACCCGGATAAAGTTATTCCCGGCGAATACATCGTCGTGCTCAACGATGACGTTGCGGATGTCGATAAAGCGTCCGGCAATCTCATCGCCTTGCACGGCGGAGGCTTCCGCAAGCATCAGTACAATCGCGCTCTCAAAGGCTTTTCCGCCACGCTGACAACAGAGCAGGCACAAAGCCTCTCGCTCGATCCGAGCGTCGCCTACGTCGAAGAAGATCAAATGATGAGTCTCAGCGCGACACAGAGCAACGCGACTTGGGGGCTTGACCGCATAGACCAGCGCGATCTGCCTTTGAACGGCACATACAACTACACCAACACGGGCGCGGGCGTAAAAGCCTACATCATAGACACGGGCATTCTGACAACGCACACAGAGTTCGGCGGGCGCGCCATCTCCGGCTACACGGCGATCAATGACGGCAACGGCACAACGGACTGCAACGGTCACGGCACGCACGTCTCCGGCACAGTCGGCGGCAGCACTTACGGCGTCGCTAAAGGCGTCACGCTCGTCGCCGTCCGCGTGCTCGATTGCACCGGTTCGGGCAGCAACTCCGGCGTCATCGCGGGCGTTGATTGGGTTACATCGGATCACCTTGCGGGTCAACCCGCTGTCGCTAACATGAGCTTGGGCGGCGCTGTGTCGAGCGCGCTCGATACGGCTGTCACCAATTCAATCAACGACGGCGTGACTTATGCAGTCGCTGGCGGCAACGACAATCTGGATGCGTGCAATTCTTCGCCCGCGCGCGTCGCAAGCGCGATCACCGTCGGCGCAAGCACCGACACGGACGCACGCGCTTCGTTCTCCAACTACGGCACGTGCTTAGACATCTTCGCGCCCGGACTCAACATCACTTCTTCTTGGTACACAAGCACGACGGCGACCAACACGATCAGCGGCACTTCAATGGCGACGCCGCACGTTGTCGGCGTGGCCGCGCTTTACTTGCAATCGAATCCGACAGCTTCGCCCGCGACGGTCACTTCGGCGATCATCAACGGCTCGACGCTCAATCACATCACAAGCCCCGGCACCGGCTCGCCGAATCGCTTGCTTTATTCTTTGCTGACGAGCACGCCGCCGCCGACCACCACATCGCAACTGCTCGCCAATCCCGGCTTTGAATCCGGCAACGTGAGCTGGACGACATCAACCGGAGTGATTACCAACTCGGCATCGGAAGCCGCGCACGCTGGCACTTGGTACGCATGGCTCGACGGCTACGGCTCTGCGCACACGGACACTCTCTACCAGCAGGTCACAATTCCTTCGACGGCAACCGCCGCGACGCTCAAGTTTTATCTGCACATAGACACGGCGGAAACGACGACGACCACTGCTTACGACAAAATAAGCGTGCAACTGAGAGATTCGAGCGGCGCACTGATTACGACGCTCGGCACATACTCAAATCTGTCCGCGTCAACCGGCTACGCGCTGAAATCCTTCAACGTACTCGCCTACAAAGGCCAGACCGTGCGCGTTTACTTTACCGCCACTGAAGACGCGTCCTTGCAAACGTCCTTCGTCATAGACGACGCGACGCTCAACGTCTCGCAATAGTTTAATCAGCAGCAAGCAAACAAAAAGAGCGGGACGCAATTGAACTTGCGTCCCGCTCTTTTATTCTTTCAAGCGCTACTTTATTCTTCCACGCGCTACGCTGCAATGGCTGTCGCCGCCTTGAGCAATCGCCACGTTGCCAGCACGTCAGCGCGTGCGCGATGAGTGCCGCCGCACAAACCGTAGCGCGCGCACGCTTCATCCAACGTCAGCGATTTTTTTGTGCCGATTGTTTTCTTTATTAACTGCATTGCGCAACGCCAGCCGCGCTCCGTCGTTGTTTGCCGGTAGCGCGAGCATGTCGCGGAGAGCGCGCGCCTGTCGAAACTCGCGTTGTAGGCGACAAGCAATCTGCCGTCAATCAACGCTTCGATTTCCGGCCAGATGTCCGTCCAATGCGGCGCGTTTGCTAACTCCGCTTTATCGAATCGCCTGTGCTTCGACGGCGGCGGCAGAGCGTTAAAGACAGGCTGCACCAGCGTGTCATAAACGATGTTTCCCGCCGCGTCCGCCAGCGCGATTTCGATAACCTCGATGCCTGCGCCCGCGCCGATGGTCTCCGTATCGACAATCAACGCGCGCTCGTTGAACTCGTAAGCTTCGAGCGTCGGAGTGTAAAGCTGTTTCGTGTTGTAAAGCATGGTAAAAGTGTAGATGTTAGATGGTAGCTATCGAAGTATCTATTTGAATGACTTGTTGAATGCGGATTTGAAATCATTCTCAACGTCTCCTACGTAGCTTTGGAAATTGATTTGGCGTTGGAATTGGCGCATACCCTTTGGATGGAACAATCCACAATTCTATTTCTCTTTCTTTACGATAACCACCATTGATGGTGACTATTCTCGACGGATCAATCCGCTGATCCCGGACAAGATAATTTCGTTTAGCCCGTAGAATGTTTTGAATCGTTCCAGCATTATCGCGGAGCAATATCGCCTTGTACCCATCATACTGACAATCTCTACAATATTGAGGATAAGCAATAACATATCCGCGCGATTTAGGATTCCCTTTTAATTCAGCAGCGAAAGCCCTCAACTCTAAATCATTCTCGGTAGCATTCGGTGGGACTTCTACATCATCATTCGCAAACGTATTCAGTAAATCGAATAGATGCGCGGTGCTTAAATCTTCTCTTGTTTCGTATGTGTATCTTCTTTTAGGTGAGGGAGCACCGGCAGGCACTATCCAGAGTTCATACGAAAAGCAATCGCTTGCGCCACCATCCACCGCTACGATTCTATTCGACTCAATGCCACGCGATACCAATAAAAAATTCCTTGCTCTGTGAACATATCTGTAACTTATGCCTTGAGGCTCACGGCGACTCCGATACACAATTATATAGCCTTGAGCATTCGGTTGGTTATGCAGTTCCAAAGCAAAGTTATCAAGGGCAGCTTTAAGATATTCAGAGCCAGCATCACCGTTGAACTCATCAAATTTGTGAGGCTGTGGATTCTCGCTCTGTGCGAACGTAACAAGGTTTGTGCTAAGAGCTAAAGATATGAACAGCAGGATTGTGTAGAGTCTTAACTTATCTCTGATAGCCATTTTCTTTACCTTGATTCAAAAGTAAACACCTAACGCCTTCTTTAACTGCGCGTAAGCTGCCGGTATTTGATGCGGTGCGGTTGGTCTGCGGCTTGGCCTAAGCGTGCGCGGCGATCCGCTTCGTATTCGGAGTAATTGCCCTCGAACCACACGACGCGGCTATCGCCTTCAAAGGCTAAGATGTGCGTGGCGATGCGGTCTAGGAACCAGCGGTCATGGCTGATGACGACGGCGCAGCCCGCGAAGTTTTCGAGCGCTTCTTCGAGCGCGCGCATCGTGTTGACATCTAGATCGTTGGTCGGCTCGTCGAGCAGTAGAACGTTCGCGCCTTCCTTCAACATGCGCGCGAGATGGACGCGATTGCGTTCGCCGCCCGATAGCTGCGAGACTTTCTTTTGTTGATCCGAGCCGCTGAAGTTGAACCGCGCGACATACGCACGCGACGGCACTTCGCGGGAACCGAGTTGAACGACATCTTGTCCGTCCGAAATAGTTTCCCAGATCGTTTTATTCGCATCTAGCGCGCGGCTCTGGTCAACGTAAGCGAGCGTGACCGTTTCGCCTTTGCGAATCGTGCCACGCGTCGGCTGTTCCTGCTCCGTAATCATGCGAAAGAGCGTTGTCTTGCCCGCGCCGTTCGGCCCGATGACGCCGACGATGCCGCCGGGCGGCAAGCGAAACGTCATGTCTTCGACAAGCGCGCGATCATCGTAAGCCTTGCTCACCGCGTCTGCTTCGATCACGACATCGCCGAGACGCGGGCCGGGCGGAATGTAGATTTCGAGTTCTTCTGCGTGGCGTTTGTCGGCGGCTTGATTAAGCAGTGCTTCGTAGGAATTGATGCGCGCTTTGGCTTTGGCGTGGCGGCCTTTCGGCGACATGCGTATCCATTCTAGTTCGCGTTGCAGAGTGCGCTGGCGATCCGATTCCGATTTTTCTTCGCGCTTCAAGCGTTCCTGTTTTTGCTCTAGCCACGACGAATAATTGCCTTGCCAAGGAATGCCCTGCCCGCGATCTAGTTCGAGAATCCAGCCCGCGACGTTGTCCAGAAAATAACGATCATGCGTCACCGCGATGACCGTTCCCGGATACTGCTGCAAGTGTTGTTCGAGCCACGCAACGGATTCCGCGTCGAGGTGATTCGTCGGCTCGTCGAGCAACAAAATATCCGGCTGTTGCAAAAGCAAGCGACACAGCGCGACGCGACGGCGTTCGCCGCCCGACAAAGTTTTTATCTTCGCATCGCCCGGCGGACAACGCAGCGCGTCCATCGCCATCTCCAGCCGCGCATCCAAATCCCATGCGTCCGCAGCGTCCAACTTTTCCTGCACCGTGCCCTGTCGTTCGAGAAGCTTCGCCATCTCGTCGTCCGACATCGGCTCTGCAAAGCGCGCGTTGATTTCATCGAATTCCTTCAAGGAATCAACCGTCGCCTGCACGCCTTGTTCGACCACTTCGCGCACGGTCAGAGATTCATCCAACTGCGGTTCCTGCTCTAAAAATCCGACGGTGTGGCCGGGCGAAAGAACCGTCTCGCCCGTGAACTCTTTATCGCGCCCGGCGAGAATGCGCAGCAGGCTGCTTTTGCCGGAACCATTGAGGCCGAGCACGCCGATCTTCGCGCCGTAGAAGTAAGAAAGATAAATGTCTTTGAGAACCGGCTTTTTGTCGTAAAACTTGCTGACGCCGATCATCGAGTAAATAACTTTGTTGGGTTGTGTGCTCATGTTTTGAAGATTGTAGAATGTATAATTGTGGAATCGAATTGCGTGTACCCTAACTGTAACACTAAACCGGCGGCTTGATAAAACTCACGAAGGAGAGTTCGATGCAGGAAAACGAAGTTGTCAAATCAAACGATGCGCTCGCGGAATTAACCAACACGCTCGAAAAGATTTTCGACCAGTTGAAGGAAATAAATACATCCTTGAAAAGCATCGCGCGCAGCCAAGCGCAGCAATCAACTGTTCAAAAGCGCAGCAGCAGCGGCGGCTAACAGTCGCTAGATTCTATTGATATTTCTTTTGTCAGTTGAGTTTTGTCAGTTGAGTTTTATTCAGTTGCCACTAGCTTCAGCTAGTGGACAAATTTGAGAAAAAGACAACGGCTTTAGCCGAACTTAGGAGAGATTTTCCTTTTGGCTTCAGCCTAAACCAAAACCGATATGCCATTTGTTAAAGTTCGGATACATTTTGTCTGGTCAACCAAGAACCGCGAGCCACTTCTGACGGATGAGATTAGGCCGCAAGTCTTTCAACATATCAGGGAAAACGCCAAGCAAAAGAATATCTTTCTGGATTACATCAATGGGATGCCCGACCATGTTCATTGTCTTGTTTCTCTCGGCACAGACCAGACAATAGAAAGGGTCATGCGGTTGATAAAGGGTGAATCTTCTTTTTGGATAAACAAAAGCGGCCTGTGCAAGACGAAGTTTGCATGGCAGGACGAGTATTTTGCCGTTTCCGTCAGCGAGTCAGTTGTCGAAAATGTGAGGAACTACATTGCCAACCAAGAAGAACATCATCGCAGGGAAAGTTTTGCGGAAGAATATGAAGGGTTATGAAAAGGGCAGGATTTCAGAGGTTCTTAGGCTAAAGCCAAAAGGAAGTTTTAATTTAAGTTTCGGCTAAAGCCGCTTGTCTTTGTGCAAATCCTATCCACTAGCTAAAGCTAGTACCCTGTAAGATTAGTTTTTAGACTGTACTTTCTCGTAATGGCGGCTTAACTTCTCTCTGGCTTGCATGATTGAGAACTGCCACTCGACTTTGATTTTCAGTTCGTTGCGTTCTTTGACAAGCGATTGTATCTCCCGATCAAGTTCTTCCATCGTTGAGATGGGCCGCGATAAACATATTCTTGCAAGTGCCGAGAGTTCCAACTCTGCGATGTTCAACCATGAGCCTTTCTTCGGCGTGTCGTGCATCTCAAAGCGTTGCGCTAGAGCGAAGGCTTCCGCCGGCAGCAAGTTTTCATAAAACGAACTGGCGTGGT
>JAABUM010000650.1_pt1 | contig 58419 bp, 90 predicted proteins | sample 5559161 | NCBI WGS metagenome assembly JAABUM01 (sample SAMN10711868, study PRJNA513369) | rock metagenome | isolation source: Antarctica rocks | place: Antarctica: Victoria Land, Siegfried Peak nord
CACCTATTGGGTGCCGTCGGAGCATTGAACGCAGTCTCCGCCATGTCTGTTTGCGATGCATGTAAGAGGCTGCTTCATGGTGTCTGGCCAGCAGTGCCCAGCCAGAACTGCGCCTTCTGAGCGCTTGTGTAAGATGTGTGCTCCGCCATGGGGTAGGGGGTGGGGCTAGGGTGAGGGCCTCGCACCAGACACCCCCTCCCCTACCCGCGCCTCTGAGTTTTAAAAACGATAGAATTTTAGAAATATTTTGGCATAAAAATTGATTGTAAATGAATCTAAAGCTAGCATTTCTTTTTGCTAAACATGGTAACCCCAGGGGTGCACTGGAGGGGGACCTCCACTGGGGGGTGGCAGGGGGGCATCCAAATGGGCCAATCGAATCAGCGTTACTGCAAAGATCTGTCATTCCGCCAGCCAGCCGCTTCCTCTGCGAAGCATTTTGGGTGGATGGCCGACAGTAGCAGCCAGTGCAGCTAGGGCCGCACAGCGGCTGTGCATCTCAACGTTTGCGTCCCCGCATGTGCGCCTGCTGCCGTGCTGCGGCTGTCATCCTGCCGGGTCCCTCCAGCAGGATCTCTGATCAACGCCCCGCAACAGTCTTCGCCGGCTCCCTCCTGCGCCGACGGCCGGCGCTCCCCAACCGCAGCTCCTTGCGCCGTCGTCCGTCACCCGCCGCCGCCCGCTTAAACCCTGTTCTAGTTCTTGGCCTCTTCAGGGCCGTCCGACAGCAGCGCCTTCAGGTCGCCGCTTTGGTGCAGGCCCATCAGGATATCGCTGCCGCCCACAAACTCGCCCTTGATGTACAGCTGCGCGGTCACAATTGCAGAGGCGTCAAAACACAGGCCACAACACGTAAGCCACAATTCCCAGGCCACAATCACACCCTGAGAGTCCACGACCTGCTGCAGGTCGTGCTGCCAGGTATCTGCTTGTGGAACGCTGCCACGTGCACGCGCCAGAGTTGCCTACATCAGCGGACTGGAAATCTCCGGGCGAGCGCTTCACCAAGCACACACGGGTGCGTATATTTGAGCGCACCTGCGGGATCGTGGGCCAGCTGCTGTACTTTTTTATGGCTTCTCGCAGATCCGGGTCCGCCAGCACATTGCGGCTCTCATACACCACGCCTGCACAGCAATTCGGGCAGCATGGCCGTTGAGCTGGATGTGACATGAGTGGAGACTGGCAGCGCCCTTGAGATGGTTTAGTCAGCATGGATGCTCACAGCTGTGTTCCATTGTGAGCTGTGATGCCGCAGCCCCAAGTCGCACATTTGGCGGCACCAGGGCCGCAGGCGATGCGCACGCGCCTCTGCCAGCTGCCGTGCTGCGAGGCACTGGAGGCAGGAACGCAGCAAGTAAGGGAACCGCATGACTGGAGCAGGGCGGCGCACCGTAGGCGTTGAGTATCTGGCAGGCCATGTTGCTGAAGCCGCACATCGGCGCCTCCGGGTTACCCTGCAGAATATTATCGGCACGCCTCTCAGAGCAGCATTGTCGATGCCCAGCACGAACGTGACGTTCCGTCTTGGTCTTGTTCTTGGGGCAGTATGTGCATCAGGTCTTAGCAGCCGCCACGGCAGAGCGCATGAGCAGGCCCTCAGACGCGGTCCCGTCACTGCACGTCGGGTGCACCCCCATCGCTGGCAGCACCTTCATGTACAGCAGCACTTTATTGGAGCTGACGTCCTCCCGGATGGCCTGCTCCACTGAGTCCGACTTCTCGCCCTTAAACTGCGGCTTGAAGTCGTCGTGCATGTTGTCATCGGGGCCGCTCGCAAAGCCACGCAGTAGAGCCGCATTGCCTGCACATGGTGGTCGTGCATGGTCGGTGTAAAGGTGGTGCGGCGATGGCATAGCGAAGGCGGCAGCGTATGTAGCTTTTGGCAATGAGCGTAATGGCCAAAGGGATTGTGCTCCATGCCATGTATGCACTGCGCATCGCGCTCACATGCTCGAAAGATTGCGGGCGGACCTCAGATGTGCATCAGGCTGCGCGTGTCCAAAGAAGCCCACCTGCAGGAGCCAGTCGCCCGACCAGGCTGCGGGCCAGCAGTCCCGCAGAGGCCCTCGCCAGCATGCTCATCCCCAGATGCTCGACCTGAGTTTTTGTCGCCAAGCGGATAGCGGATTGCAGCCAGGGGTGCTTGCGGCGGATGCAACGGATAATATATCGTACAATGGCTGCAGTCTCACTCTAGCAATATATGGCGCGCCACGCGGGGGTGACTAGCCGGAGGCAGGAAGAAGTGGAAGGAGGAGTACTGTGAAAAGCGCTGGAGGTGCCCAGTTTTACGGAATTCCGTGCAATTCCGTGAAGTCGTGACAGCCCTAGTATAAACACAGCAGTGATTTGGCTCAATACTGCAGCACAAAAGAAACCCAAAGAGAGAGCCGAAACCGGAGGAGAGTCCTGCCACACACCCGGCGCAACAACGAAAGGTGACACCCGCTGATGAGTTGCTGTTCGCGGACCCATCATCGGGTCTATGCATGCATCAGGCAGCCCGGAAGTCTGGTTCACGCTTCGCCACAGCCCCATCGGCGTGCTTCTCCGGATCCGTTTAAAGGTGTCGCTCGCGACCGCGGCACCGATAAGCAGCTGCGTTGCGGGCAGTGTGGCACAAGACAAGCGTGATCAGCTGCAGGACCCTGTCCAGCAATGCGCAACAAGCTGGATGACATACAGCAGCTGAGCAGATGTCCGAAGAAGGCACAGCTGGCTGCACACCTGTGACGTATCTCAGGTCTGACACTGCCAACTTCCACATCAGCTTCCCATCAGCCGCAAGCGGTGCCTGTGTGTCGCGTTTTACCGCCGCCCACAGAGCGTGTCAAGCACAGCTCCGGTACGAGCCTCACAATCGTTCGAGTTGGCGGCCGCCACGGTCGAGCGCTGCTCGTTGCCGCAAAGCTCCAACGCGATGTCGTCAATGATCAAATTCGTACTTGGTCTACGACCAATTCGCAGACGTGCACGGATACTTTCAACTTACGTATGACACAATCCACCTCTCCCATTGCAGGACCTTGAGTACGTTTCCATGGACACGCGCGGCAAGACCTCGCAGGGCAAGCGAGGCGGTGACACCGGCGCCAACTGCTGCCAGCAGCACGTGCGCGGTGCAGAGTCATCAGCCGATACCTTCGACAGTTCCACGGCGGCCAGCGCCTGCTTTCCAGAAGGTGCTGCTGCAGCCTCGGCAGTTCGCGGCTGTGCGCCCTGGTGGCGTCGCCAGCGCTCGCCGCACGGCCATCCGGCAGAGGGGCTTCCGTGCGGAGACGGCGATATCAGCGGCGCCGAATCAGACGCAACAGACGAGGACGACGACGCTGGATGCATATCTGACGCCCACTCCGGGTGCGTCGCGGCTGCAGCCCTGGCGCAGCACAACTGACACTATCTTGCAGATGTCCCCGGGAGTCGATATCTCTCGTACACTTCACATCCAGCAAATCCGCGCCTACTCACATCCTAGCATCACGGCGAGGCCTTCGGAACGAGCCGAATATCATATTGAACATCCGCTGTGCTTGGCACGGCTCGCCACGCTGGACACCGCACAGGTCAACGCCGGCGCGGCGCCATTGTACGAGGCTGACGGTGCATGGGCTTCCAGCGAACTGCTCTTCACTTGCTCTCATGTCTTCTCCTGCACCACTTTCGTTTATGCTGCCGCAGGGCCAGCAGCCTGTCTGAGCGTATCAGCGGCCTGGAGGTGCGGCTGGCGCGGCGATCCGCAGAGGTGGAGGCTCTGAAAGCCGCCGTCGCCATGGTGGCGACAGCGAACGCAGCCGGAGCGGAGGCGGACGATCCTTTGCCGACGCGGCACCTGGCGCCGCTGGCGCCGGCGCGGCGGCACCAGCACCCAGCGCCGCGGCAGGACGCGCGGCAGGACGCCGACCAGGTGCACGTTCGCTCCTTTGCTTTCAGCCTGCCTTTGCCGGCACTGGCAATCATAGTGTCAGATTGATGCTGGCGCGGTGGTGGACCGCCCTGCACCCGTTAACAACCCTTGTAGTTCCTGCAAAGATCGAAGGAGCAGGCATTCGAATCTGTCCCGGCCGCAAGGGCCCATCGCTGGGCACCTCCGATTCTGGGTTGGTACGCGGAGTGCAGTAGTGCAGCGCTGCCTGGGCTGTCTGCAGCAGCCACTCCATCCTGCACAAGCTCTGGGTGCCGCATCTGTCTGAACTGTGCAGGACCTCGGCTGGGCGAGCACCTTCCTGTGGAAGACCCCGCCGCCGCCGCCGCCGCCGACAGATTCGCAGCTGCTGGCGGCACTGGCCATGTGGAGTCGCCCGCCTGTGCACTGCACATGATGTGTGGCGGCCGTTGCGGCGGCAGAAAAGGACACTGCAAATGCAACAGGCCAGGGGCCATGACGCTGCGCCTAAGGGTCCCTCGCGATCCCAGGTGCTGCAGACCTGGCTGTCGTTTCGAGCCCCCAGAAACGGGCTCGGGTAGGACCTCGAGCCCGATAGTCGTGCTTCTGCGAGCGTCGCTGTCTCACCTGCCGCCAGCGCAGGACAGCGACCTCGCACCGCACAGTACCTTGATCGGCGTCGTTTCGTGAGCCGCTTGCCGAGGCTCTATGCCACATGACGGCTGCGGCTCAATGCAAAGCACGTTGAGCATTCACACATCACCCGCATGCCGACGCGATGATGTCGATTCTTGAAAGTGGCACAATAGCAACGATTTTGCGTGGCAAGCTGCTCGGATTGCTGCTTTATCTTACTGCTTGGCGGTTCCGCGCTGCGGCTACCCAGCTCTGAGCCGCCACGAGTTCGCTTTAAAAAACACGCTGTGCTCAGCGACATAGAATTTGGGTTTTCTTTTCGCTTTCGCCTGATTTTGGTTGCTTGTGTAAGTAAATATAGCTGGGAAATGGTGTAAGTAAATATAGCTGGGAAATGGTGGCAATCGAGAAGCAAACCTCGGTTGTGCAACTGCGACGCCTGCAGCATGTCGTTCTCTTGTGACAACCTGCCAAAGTACGATCGCGTTGCTGCACAATCACCCTTGTATTGTACCTGCACGGCACTCAGCCGAGATGCCGCCACTTTCATTACACGCACTTCAACGGCCAAATTCTGTCTGCCACGTGACACTCAAGCAGTGGCTGATGCCGGCAAGTGTGCACCAAATCAGAATCTATCTCTATTGGGGCAGAGAACACAGCTACAGTTACAGCACGCACATCCTCGCAGAACCTGTAGGTAGGTGCCGTGCAACTGGAGCCGCCAGGCCCTCCACAGCACAACTGTATCTTCCGCCGTCAATCCAACACGAAACCTCGAGGTTTTCACCGCAGGAGGTCTGCCGCAGAAGACACCGACCTGTCTCGGCAGCACAGCAGGCCGTACTACAGCTGCAGCTGCTGCCCCGCCAGCAAGTGGCCAGCCCATCTCGTATGGGGGAGGATGGTCTGCGGTGGCCATCGCCGCGCCGCTTCCCGCCGTGGCCGTCATGCTGCCCCACCCCTGCACATCCCATCAAGTCGGCGCGCCAACTTGGCGCCAGCTCCCCTGACACTGGGTGCCGCAGGGTGTTGGACCCCTGGGCAGCATGGCTTGGAGCTTCCTGCTTCCGGCGGCACGGTGTCGCCGCCGCTGCCACGCCTGCAGGCCCCTTCCCCTGGCCCGACCACCGCAGCAACTTTTTGATATCCACTACGGCTGGGGCCACGCCTTCGGACGGTCCGGCAGGAAGCCCCGCCTCGTTTGCGAGCTGCTGCCGGCCGCCGCCGCCGCCGGTCGCTGCTTTCGTACTGCCGCCGGGCCCGCTATTTAGGGTTTAGGGTTTAGGGTTTAGCCCCGCTGGCTGCCCGCTGGCCGTCGCCTGCGGCTGCCACACCGCAGCAGCATTCCGAAGCAGTCACTGCTGGGCTGTCTCCACGCCCCAAGCCGGCGCGGCAAGGCCGTCGGCGCGCAACTGCAACGAATCCACGGCTCTACCGTATCAAGCTCTATGTCCACTTGCTTTGCCTGATCAAGCATCACCACTGGTTGATATTCGCTGCCGCAGGCTTGCCGTCTCCACCACAAGACATGCTGGAAGACGTGTGAAGAAACTGCGACCACGACACCTATCCGCAACGGTACGTGGCTATCCCGAGCGCAAGAAACGCCAGGGAGACAGGAAAAAACCAAAGCGGAAATGATATCCACCTGTGACAGCAGGTTGGCCGTCTCGAGTGCTGTCAGCGCTGCCTCCGCACCCTTGTTGCCCGTCTTGCCGCCCGCACGGTCCAGCGCCTGCGGAGGGACACTGACATCACCGCCAGCATCATGATGTAAGGCATGCCTAGCCAACGGGCACCTTTGTTGCCGGTCCTGCTGCTTCGCCGAGTCCAGCGCCAGTGCGGGACGATAGGAAGCTCAGGGTTCCAGGAGTGTGGGGCGCCTGCTGCCGGAGGCCCTACCAGCATAGCTGGTAAAAGTCAGTGAGCTGCACACAGAGCGCTGCACCTCATCATGCGGTCGTCATGCCGAAAGCGGCATATTCTGCAGCGCAGCTTTTACACAATTTTCATTTGCTGGGATGTCTCGCTGGTGCTGAGCACAGGCTGGCGTGCAAGCGCGCGCTGCACCTGCTCCGCGTTGTCCGTTTTGAACATGCAGAGGAAGGTGCGCCAGTGCAGCAGCTTGCAGAGCGATGGCTTGCAGCTCTGACTATAGCTATCAACCATGCCAGCGCAAGTGCGGAAAGTGTCGCACCTGCTCCATGTTTTCTGTGGTCAGCACGCCGAAAATGGTGGGCACGCCGGTGGTGCGGCTGACGTCCAGCACGCCGCTCGCGGCGCCGCCCGCAACCGCATCGTAGTGCGTCGTCGCGCCACGCACCTGTCCAGGTGTATCAAGTCAGCTTTCCAGTGGCAGCAATGACGGTAGTCACGGCTTGACTTCACGTGCAACAGCGCCGCCCGCGACGGCGTCGTCGTGCGTTGTGGCGCCGCGCACCTGCTCGAGGGTGTCAGGGTTGTCAGGGTCGATATTTTAGGGTTTAGGGCGGCAGCCTGTTGCCTGAGAAGGAATGTGTCCCGTGCTGCGGCGCTGCCTCGATCGCGGGTGCGTTGACATGACACCGCGCACCTGCCGGCAGCGCCGCCGGCTGCCGCAGGCACCTTGCCCGGGACGTGCATCGGCAGCAGGGAGGGACCTGCGGCAGAGGCCAGTGCCCCAAACCCTAGGACTCTAAGAACCAGCCAGAGACTCACCACGGTGCCGAAGGCGACGACGGCGTCGCAGCGGCCGGCGCGCGCCATGCTGCTCAGGGTCTGCTTCAAAGACACAAGACTGAAACACGAGCAGGCCAGGGACGTACGACGGTGCCGATGGCGACGACGGCGTCGAACCGGCCTGAGCGCGCCATGGCGGACGCCACCACCGGAATCTCGTACGCCCCCGGCACCCACACCACCTGACATGCAGCACAGGGTTTAGGGTTTTAGGGCCCTGCCTGGGTCGGAAGCCCGGCACTGAGAGGACCGTTTCGTTATGGCTCGGTCGTCATCGAAGGCACCAGTCGAGGGCACAGTGACATGCTCAGGAGCGTGCCTCGTTCAGCTACAGACGAGGTGCTTTTCAGTGGCGGCTCACCTCTACATTCTTCTCCGGCACGCCATGCCGCGAGAACGCTTCGAGCGCCCCCGCCAGCAACAGCCGCGTGACCAGCTCGTTGAAGCGGGACACCACAACGGCGAAGCGGTTGCCCTTGTTGCCGATGGGGCTGCCCACGTGCTCCCGCACTGCCGCGCACGGCGCCGGCAGCAGTCGCCGCCGCTGCGCCGGCGGGCTGCTGCACCTGAGGGCCGCTCGGATCGCGGTGCGCGCTGCAGGCACACCAGGATAGAGGTGCGTCAGCAGGGGTCGTGGACTGAAACGGGACCAACTGCCGCCGCTGCGGACCTTGCGCCGTCGTGCGCCGTGCACAAGCTCTTTGCAACGGCCGCAACAGCATGCGTCGTGGAAAGGCGCAAGCCTTCATGGATAGTAAAAATATCGGCGTCCGATTCCAGATCACAGATGGCATGCAGGGCCTCGCCTGGCAGAACATGAAGTTCCGTAAGTGGCGGATCCGCAATGCCGTAATGCGCTCTTGCGCATCGGCTGGCGCTGGAGGTTGCTGATGGCGCAGACGCAAGGCAGCTCCTTACAGGCAGATACTGCGTCCTGCCGGCCATAGCTGGGGCCTGCTGCAGCATGATGTGGCTTGCAACACAAGCGCGAAAGAATTTCGTCGCAAACTATGCGCAAGCCTGTGTGAGGCCACAATGAGCGTCAAACCTTCGATCTGAAGAAGATTTTGAAGAGCGCAACACCAGATGCCTTGCGTCGCGCGCAATCAGCTTCAGCCAGGGGTCGACACACGAGCATTCCACGAGATTTCATCATCGCCCTTGCGACATGGACGTGCCCTCTGCTTCAACAGCCGGGTCACGCTCGCAGCAGAGACATGTGTGCAATTTGCAGCTACCTAGATACAAATTTAAACGCCACGATGGCCAGACATCAACACGCTGCGCGCGGTGCTCAGAATGATTTCATTTTCGAAGTGCCTCGCAGTCTCCGAGACGGTGCAGGTGGAGGAGCACAAGTGACCAAGTTCTATCCTTAGGCAGCAAGGGCAGACTCGAAGACATGTCATGATTCGGCAAGCGGCGGCGGCTGCGGCGGCGGCGGCGGCGGCGAAGACAGTGGTCTGACTGTAGCGGCATCAACCGAGACCAAAACTGCCTTACTGGGAGCAATGTGATTGCCAGCTTTGGGACAGCTGGCTCGAGTGGCTGCTTTGCACGATGTGACTAGGGTTGGCAGGTTTACCGGAAACTCAGGTTACGCCAACCCGGAAACCGCGGTTTCCCAACCGAAATCGGGTTAGTTTCCGGTCACCATGGTCGTTCGCCATTTTAAACCAGTGGAATCTAATGTCAGTCGAGGCCCGCCAGGGGCAACAGCGGCGGGCGCCCAGAGCGGCACGCCGAATGAAGACTTGCACGCCGCTCTGAGGCACCACAAGTGCTCCAGAATGACATAAAACATATATCACATGGTGCTGTACCCTCTGCCGTGCCGTGTCACGCTTCTGGAGGCAATACATGGTGTTGGGTGTCAATTCGGTGGCAACATTCACCTAAAAATTCGCAACTAGCAAATGGCCTTGCATAGAATAATTGCCCCATGCACAGTGATAAGCAAGCTGAGAGTAGCTCATTTCCGAGGAAGTTTTCAACGAAGGCGGAGGTAACCGGCGGGATTTGGCGAGTAACCGTAGAAACCGGAAACCGTAGCAGTAACCGGGCCAACTTCCGGTTACTGCCAACCCTAGATGTGACACAGCGGTACGAGAGATCAATAAATCCAGTCGGTTTGGGCCGCCGTAGGAATGCCATTCACCACTTTCGTAGCTGCATTGCGATTGGATCAGCCCTACTGCTCCGATCCTGCTGGCCTGCAGCGGAAGCCTTTTCAACAGGCCCGTTACTGCATGACACCACTCCACCTGCCAACGTTGCGCCGTTGTTAGCAATCCATCCAGATATTGAACCTTGTCCAACAGCGGACCCAGATATTGGTGCTCGAGGGCCTGCAGGTTCAGGATGGGCTCGGAGGTGTGGCTTATCCCAAGATCATTCAAGTGATTGTCAACCAACTAACAATGATCTCGAGCTCCTCACAGATCGAAGGGATCAACAGCAATGCCGGGGGTGATCCACACTGGACATGCAAGTGAGAAGGGGCGCACGGGAGGCTCTACGCTGCTGCAGTACCAGCTGTATCTTGTGCATGCACGCAGGCGCCCCGCAGCAGGCAGCGTCACTGGATGCGCAGCCTCGGCGCCGCGCCCCTGCTGATGCTGCCAGTCCTCCTCTGGTTCACCATTGAATTCTACGACCTCACGCCGCACTCCGAGCCGGCCACAATCCTGACCGACCCGATCCCCGCCGGCGGCGGCGTCGCGTCGGCCGAGCTGGATGCCTCTGACGCCCGACAGCTGGCGTCCTCACTGCCGCCGCCACCGCCACCGACCCAAATATGGGACTACTGGCAGAAGGTCGGTCGTCAGACGCTTGTGGCCTCGTTCTGGGTCTGCATTTCATGCGGCATCCGCCCAAACCAGCAGAAACCGCGCACATAAGGTGGCAGACATATCCAGCTCCAGAAGCTCCTGCAGCAGCAAGCTTTCCAGAGACTGCGATCCATCCTGAACTACCCGACCCGTGTGCTGCCTGCTGCAGGCGCTGATCTCGGCAAACGCTACAGGGCTGCCGCCGCCGGTGTACCATGGCAACTGGATGGAGGCAGCGCACGGTCGGCTGCGCTGGTTTGAGGACGATGGGAAGCCCCGCCAGATGCGGCCAAAAACCTGGTGCGGCAACAGAACTGCTCAGAACGAAGTGTAGTCATGGTGCCGGACTGTGAAAGCTGTTCAGTAGCTGATGAAACTCTATTCAATTCAATTTTCTGTTCAAACTCGTGCGAAACGTATGTTGATCAATATATGCTGGAAGCCCACCTGGTTGCTGGATGTGAGGAAGGGCAGAAACGCTGCCGAGATCGAGGAGGAGGCCACTTGAGGGAGGCTCTTGAGGGTCATCGAACAGAGAATGAAATGCAGGGCAACACATTTTACAATTTAATTAAGCTTAGTTTAATTAGGTTACTTCGCGACTGAAGCTTATTTCTAAGATTGTGGCTACGCCACAATCTCAGAAGTAAAGTGAAAAAAAATTATTCTGTCCTGATGTGCAGGTGGGGCTATGCGGACCCTGCGCCGCCGCCGGACAAGCCGAAGCCAAAGACAGGCGGCGGAAAGTCGAAGAAGAGGCGCGGCAGCGGCAGCTCCAAGCAGGGCGGCGGCGGCAGAGGCAGCCGCGGCAGGGTCCCTGGCGGCGGCGCGTCGGCGGCACGGCATGCGGGCAACGGTGATGCGAGAGGCGACAACAGCGGCGGAGGCGACGATGGCACTGCCGCGGAAGCGCAGCAGCGGCGGCGGCTAGCGTTGCGAGGGGCGGCGGGGGCCTCTCGGCGCCTAGCGCAGGACCGAGACTCCGAGACCTGGGAGACTCGCACGCCACCGCTGCAGGTTCACAGAGCTTGCGCATCATGTGACCTTTCCGGAGTGCGCTTGGCGGTACACGGACTGCCGGCGCCTTGGGCGGTACAGATTCTCAAGTTGGCAGGGAGTCTCAGCTTCGCTGTCCAGATGTATTGCACAGCTGTGACTGCGCCTGGGTGTCTCGATGGGCACTCATGCGGCAGGGCACGGTCACGCTAAACCCTAAACTCTAAACCCTGCCGCACAGACGGTCACCGACAGGACACCTGAACACGTGTTGAGATGTAACCACTGCAGGAGAAGGGGCCGGCGCCCGACATGCGCGGCAAGGCGGAAGAGCGGTCCCACTACTTGCCCTGGATCCTGAAAGACCTGGAGCCCTGGAAGGAGAACGGCATCGACAAGGTGAGCGGCCAACAGCGTTTCGCATAACAACGTTCCGCAAGATGTCTCGTGGTTGCCGCGGTTGTTAGGGTTTAGGGTTTAGGGTGCGCACAACCTGCTGTCAGGCAATTAGCCAAACTGTCATCAACTGCAGTTGCAACACACCCTCTCTGCTCGTGCGCCCGGCCCGACTCGCGGATCCTACACAGCTCACGCACTGTTATGCTCCAGATTCGTGCTAATCGTTCTGTCAGCGCCGTGACCTGCGCAAGATGTGCGCTGTGCAGTCCGACCTGGAACGCGCGTTGGCGCTGGCGACGCCGCTGGGGCCCTACTGCTACGGCGACCAGATCCTGTTCCAGGTTCGCTCGGAACCTCAGAACTCGAAACGGCTGGCCGCCTTTTGCACGCGGTCGAACTGCCGGCTTCCTGCCGGCTCGACTGAACGCATCTCGCTGTGCGCATCCAGCACATGGACCCCCTCAAACCCTAAACCCTAAACCCATTTGAACCTGTTTCAGCCATTTCAACCCGTTTCATGCCCTTTTCCAGATTGTCGGCGGCCGGCTGTACGTGGACTTCAAGACCAGCAACCGGGCGATGACGGACGTCGGCACGCGCGGCGCCGACGGCTGGTTCCCCGGCAACGAGGGTGCAGGTGTGCAGCAGGCAGCAGGCAGCTGGAAGGCAGGCAGTTGGAAGCAGCAGGCAGCAGGCAGTTGGAAGCGTGTAGCTGGTGGCCGACAGCGCATCGCACCTCGTCTTGGGCTCACAAGTCTGCATCGCCGAGCAGCTGACAGGCTGTTATGATTGCGTTTTGTCATGTGCAGGTCTCATGGCCGCCAAGGGGCATGTGCCGTATGTGCTGTTTGCGCTGCTGGACGTGCTGCGCGCCTTTCCCGGCCAGGTGCCCGCTTGCTCACAACCTACGCAAACACTCCATCGCTGGTTACTTCCTTGAATCTGGTCTTCGGAACCCTGCACAGTCGCTGCACCTCTTGCGGTCACTGCACATGTTCGACGAGGAAATAAGGTGCGCGCTTGTGCCGGTGCGCCGCGTACGCTCCGTGTGTATTTCGTCAGCGATATACCAGCATGAGAGATGGACACCGAAACCCCCAACCCTCGAAATCTGAACCTGTGCGCGTCGCAGGTGCCGGACGTGTCCGGCATGCTCCACACCTCCGATTTCCCGTGCATGAAGGAGCGCCCCGATGTGCCCGACATGCAGTTCCGCAACCTCGACATTCCGGTGCGCCTCGGCTCACGGTCCACGACCTCACCAATCTCTGCAGCAGCTGCGGGGCTGGACATGGAAAAAAGAATATCATCACATGCTTCTGCCGCTGAGCACTTCCACTGAGCACTTCCATACCGCAAGCAGCAGCAGGATCGGTTTAGGGTTTCAAACGGTTTAGGGTTTGATCCTAAGCCCTGGCGCTGCCAGCTGCTTTGAGTCTTCCCACTGCCTTCCGGTCGTCAGCAGCTCTTCATCGTAGTGTGCTGCAATCGCATACGCCAGGCGCCAGACGCCCCACATTTAGGGTCCCACACGCACTTAGGTCGCCGCGGATTCTCCGATCGCAGGTGCCCGAGGAGCACTACGGCGGGCGGCCCATCCCGGTGTTCGGCTACAATCGCAAGGACGGCTTCATGGACCTCATGTTCCCCGACTTCACCTTCTACGGCAACGAGTACAGCCAGATCACGGGTGGGTGGCGCCAAAAGGGAGCTGCCGCCTCCCGGGTGCTGTTTTTGCTTTATTCTTTTGCTTTTTCTTTTTGCCATTTGCTGTTTTTTCTTATTAAAACCCATATGAGTGCAGCAGGGCCGCCGGGCGGGGCAATGCACAACACTGCAGGTCGATGATGCTGTGTCTTTCGTGAGACGCTGTGGTGCTGCCAGACCATGGACAATGCTGCAAGGCTTGCAGCGGCGGATGTGCGGAAACGCTGCTGGGCCCTGTCGTCCTTACCGATGTGCACACCCTCGCTGACAACTGCTACATGGCCGCGCGCAGATCCGACGGGCAAGATGCTCAACGGCCTGCCGCAGCAGCTGGACGTCATAACTGCGACGCACGCTTTTCGCCCCCTGGAGAAACGCGCGCACAAGGTCATGTGGCGCGGCCGCGCCAGCGACGAGCCCCGCGACGAAGTCAGGTGGGGGTTCAGGGGTTCGATGTTGTGGCAGACCCAGTCTGTGCTTGCAGAGCAGTCTGTGCTTGCTCTGCTCGTAGTAAAACGCGTTCTTGCGCCAGCGCCGACCCCCAGCCACAGCGTCAGGTACGGATTTGTCCGCCGCCGGCGCTGCAGCACGGCCGCAGGCATGGCTATCAAAAGCGTTGCGCATGTGGGCGCGAACCTGCATCAGCAAGGTGTCGAGGCGCACCGACCTCCATCCACATTGTAACATTGTAACAAACGGCATGCCAGTCGTCAGCAGCTGTGGCGGCCCGCCGTTTGGCCCCAATGTCAGTCATGCTCTGGCCGGGCAACACCCAACCAGCTTTCAACATTTCAATGCGCTTCTGCTTGCGCAGGCGCCGCTTTCAGGCGTGCCCCGCGGAGCTGCAGGCCGCGGGCCATGCCAAGGCCAAAAAGCTGTTCAATGTGGTGGCGCCGCCGCTGCACGAGATCACTGCCACCACGCTGATGATGAACGGCAAGTACAGGTGCGGGGATTCCCGCCAGTTGTTTCATTTCACCCCTTCCACAAGTTGACTGTACTGGACATGTGGGGCCATGCACATCCACGAAGCTAACCGCACCATGCTGCTGATGAGCGGAAAACCCTAAACCCTAAACCCTAAACCACAGGCGCAGCTGTCGGCCTGCGTGTCCCGCCCCGAGGCTTGAGGGAACGCTGCACGTGCATGCACACCCGCATGTCCGTGCGCGCTGCCTGCGAGGGCAGCTCCGCATGACCTCTCAGTGGAGTGTGAGGGCCCTAAACCCTAAACCCTAAATAGCGCTGCGAGACGCAAAAATGCACGCGGCGAGCGCCAAGGCCCAAGCCCTGAACCTCACTGCCCTTTGTGAACGCGCAGGTACCCTGTGTACATTGACGCTGGCGCCTACGTGTCCAACCTGAAGCAGAAGCTGGCCGCGGGGTCCCCGCTGCTGATGGTCACGCACAGGTGCGCTGTGGCGCCTGCACCGACGCCGCTTCCCGCTTCCTGCTTCCCGCTGAGCGTGCCGGGCTGTCTCGTGGCAGGCGGCTGGGCACGAGCTCAGCTTTCCAATGCAGCAGCAACAATCAAAGATGCTGCTGCAGCATCTGCATATTTAGGCGCAACACTGACAGTTGCTGCTGGCAGCATCTGCATTTTTAGCATTGTCAGAACTTCCTGTGACTCCTGCTCTCCGCCAGGCGTCATGAGTGGTACATGTGCGCTTTGGTGTAGTGCTACACCTCAGCTCACTCAGAATCTATAACAACTGATGTGAGTCCTCAACATTTCAGGTATCACGAGTGGTACACGCGAGCTCTGCGGGGCGGCTACACCCACATTGACATTCCAGACGACGACAACATGTGCAACGACACCTGGACCAAGGTGCACTACATTCTGCGCTTTCAGGAGATGTAATTGTTATCCAATGACACGGTGGCACCATGTGCAACGACACCTATAACAAGGCGCAGCCTGCGGCTTGTTTGGCACGGGAACGGTGATGTGGGATAGGGGATTGGAGTGGGTGTCAATACTCACAGCAGCGTCGCGAGCCAGGAATGTGTACGCGCTCGTCGTCCACACAGCACGCCTCTGCCAATGCGCCGAGCTGCGGCTGCCACTTCAGCAGCCGAGGGGCGTGAGGATTCGTGCAATAACTCGAGGTGATGACAAGTGTCATGGTGCGGCCGTGCAGGTGCAGCTGATGGAGGAGATGATTCAAGAGCATGCCGAAGCCATCAAGGAGGCCAATCACCCGCCGCCCTGGTTCCAAGTAACATAACCTTCGCACCATGTCCAGATCGAAACATGCGACACTCTTATGACACCACTTTGTTGCACCCGCCTGATATGTCAACAGATGCCAGCAGACCCGCAGCTGCTGTTCCCGCTTAGCTGAAATACTGACAAATTCCTGTCGTTTGGGCGTTTCTTTGATGGATTTGCTGGCTGGCCCCAGGCAAATGCGGACTCGTGGTACCTTCACCCCTGGGGCGTCAACCGTGGTAACGATGATGACACCTTCCAGCAGCTGCGCAACTGGACGCTGGCGCAGGTGCGAATATTCGATTTCTTTGCTGAAGATCCGGGGCTTCAAATGGTTTCAATGCAATGTAAGACCGGGTTGGTGACAAGGGCAGGTCACGAGAGCCGAGTACATGTGGTCTCAATCAGAACACGCAGCTAGGCCGTTGGTCGCTAAGCCGGCGCCCACACACATCTTATCGCCTGCCGATTGCAGCACGGCTGCCGTATGCCATGAAGCCCGGTCAGCCTGAGTGAGGCTAAAACTGTCAATCGAAATCAGATCCAGCTCGATTGTCCGTTGAGGCTCATCTGTGCCGCAGCGCGGCATTGAGGCCAACGGCGTCAACACCTACGAGGACAGCGACATGTACATCGCGCCGCCCGAGTCGCTGCCCGTGTTCGGCAACGCCAGCGCGTCCAGTGAAGACAGCGGCGGTAGCGACGCCGGTCGCGAAGACAATGACGGCAGCAGCGACGGGGAAGCAGGGGGCGGTGGCCGCCGCCGCCGGGCGCAGGAGGAGGAGCCTGGACATGAGGAGGCTGCGGCAGCCGGCGGCGGCGGCGGCAGCATCGGCGGTGGCGGACGGCTGGCGTCGCTGCTGACGGGGGCGCTGAGCGTCATCAGCCCGGAGGCGGCGGCGGCCCGCGAGCAGGCGGCGGCTGCACGGCGGCAGGTGCGCGGACTGTGCTGCCATGTGTGCTGGGTCCGCGCCATCCGGGCCCCTATGGAGTCCAGGGTGGAGCTCACACATCGCTTTGGCGGTCAAATCTTGTCATTCTGCTTGTGTGCAGCTGGTGTTGGACAGTGCAAAGAGTTGACACAATCTTGAACTTGGTCGATCTGGCACTTGGAAATATAGACACAAACCTGAGCCTGTCGTCTCGCTCTGCTTCAAGCCGCAGGACCGGCAGAGCCGGGCAGCGGGCCGTGAGATTGCCTTGAAACGAGAAAGCAGGGCGCCAAGATGAAACTGTGCGTTCACATGCCTTACAGGCCAAGCAGGAGGAGTGGCAGCGGCAGGCAGCAGAGCAGGAATTCGCGCGGCGGCAGGCGGCCGCCGACGCTGCGCTACTGGCGTGGCAGGCGCGGCAACAGGAGCTGCGGGGCGCAATTCCAACGCAGCTGTGGGAGCGCGCGCAGGCGGCTTGGGGCTCGGAGCTGCTGCCATGGGAGATCGGCGCCTTCGGCCAGCTGGTGTGCCTCAACCCTCGCCCTGTCTGCGGGGTTTCACTGGCTTGCTCTGCCTTCCTGCTTTTGCGTTTCCACAGCACGAGCTGGCTGTGTGGTTGGGTGTTCGTCTGCTGTCTGCCGCATCAAGTCCCAGCCACAGCGCTGCTGTGTGCCGCCAGCAACATAGCACCTTCCTGCACGTAGTGGATGCGGGACTGCATGTGGATGCGAAACGCTCGGCTGTACAGCACGGACTTGTATACATGCGGGTTCAGTGAACAAACTTCCCAGAAAAGTGCAATCAAGTATGTCTGATTCCGGGGCGCCCTTTCTGCCTGCCCGCAGTGGATCCGGGATCGCATGAGGATGCGGGACGTGCGGCTGTACATCAAGGACCTGCTGACAGAGTACGCCAAGCTGCAGAAGTTCCAGCCGCAGCCATCGCACAAAGCGCGCTGCATGGACTGGCAGCGCATGCTGCAGGAGTTTGCCTGGCCGCACTACAGCAAGGTGGGTTTGAGAGTGGTGGAGAACCTAGGATTTGCTGAGGTGGTTTTGCTCGTGCATCACATGCTGTGCTGCGGTACACTGTACCTGCTGTGCTCGACCCTCACACTTGGAGTTCCGAAAGTCCTGTGGTGTACAGACTTTGCCTGGATACCTGCCTCGAGTGTCCGCCCCCTGCCAGCAGCCCTCCGCCTCCCAGATTGCTGCACCTGCTGCGCCCCCAGTGGCGGAGCACCCTGTTTTTGGGTGGTGGTAGTGCAAGTGCTGCATCGGACGCTGCAGCAGTGGGGCCGTCTGCAACAGCGACCGTGGTCAGGCAGCTGCCGTGCTGCCTGCCACAGTAGCGGCACCCGCTGCTGTTGCAGCTGCTCCGGCTGTATCTCAGACCTGCAGTCATGGACAGCTGACGACGATCAGATTCAGTCTCTGCGCCACAGCGGCAGACACATGCGCTTTGCCCACTGTCCCGAAGCAGACGCTGCCTGCCGTCTGTCTCAACATGGTCTCCATGGTTGCTAGCCTTTCAATTCAACCGACGAACGTAGCATTCTGATCTCCGTGAGATTCTCGCAGGGAAGCGCCGCGCGCAGCCACCGCCTTTTCTGTAAAGGGGTTTAGGGTTTCGCCTTCTGTCAAGGGCCCCCTTCAGCGCAGCTTCCCATTAGCTCCCTTGTGGACGCTTACCTTCCTGGTCTTTCCTTCCTGCATTCTGAGCAGATACCTGCGTTGCATGCAGGACTTGGACTACGTGCTGCACTTTTACCCATATGTGCGGGGGCCATTCAACTACGACTGCGCCGACGATCCCTGGGAATCTGGCAAGCCCCCCTTCAGCCCCGGGCACGACGGCGCCGGCGACGAATACAAAGGGGACGTCTACTGGCGGGAGCGCAACCACGACGACATGATGCAGAAGATGGCAGAGCAGCTGGCGGCAATCGGCGAAAAGCACCGCCAACTGTGAGGAGCAGCGGCGCCGCGGCGGCAGCGCTGTAAGCGGCAGGGCTGTGACAGCGGGCTGCCGCGGCACGGCCGCGACATTGGCGCCGCTCCCGGCCCTGCGCCACCTCGCGTGACAGCTTAGAGCCTGTCGGCCTGCGGCAGTTCCGTGTTCACTTGAAGTCTGCTTGCGGGGATGCCGCAGGGCGCGGCGATGTCGCAGGGCGCGGCAGCCGGCGCCCATAGCCGGCAGGCGTGAGCGGCCCTCCGCTGCTGGGAGCGGGCAGTTTGAACTCTGGTGGCGGCGATAGGCAGGCGCGGCAGGCGCTGATGCGCCTCGCACTACACAGGTGGGGGCAGCTGCTTGTCGTGCCCAGGCTGCACAGCAGGCATCGGGCAGTTTGTGTTTGCATTGTGGAAGGGTGCTGCGGCTGTTCCAAAATGGCTGTATTATGTGTGAGCCCAGACAGTTTTTGACCCTGGAGGTTGATGATTTCACTGCTACACGCTCTCATCTGCTGAGCAGGAGTCTGCTGGCTCTGCTCTGCTTCTGCGACTGAGTGTGCGTGTCTGCTGATGACATGCAGGACATGATCAATCTATCTGCTGGCGGCCCAACAGCAGTCGAGTCAGCTGTCTGGCGCCTGCATGGCGACCCTCGCTCCTGCAGCCAGCTGGCGAGACATGCTATGCACGGCGACAGGCGAGCAACTCCACCAAAATTGCTGCGCGTCAGCCGTCAACACCATGGTCAAGTTGCACATTGCGGATGCAGGCATGCCACTGTGAGAAGTTTGACAGTGGATGGAATTCCGTCGGGAGCTTCAATTGTTGATCAGCGGCGCTAGACAGCACCAACGGCTGAAAGTCGCCTTTCTCGTCGCAGGGGGCTGCACGGAACGCTGCTGCCTTGCACAGGAAGAGGTGCAAAGCAAAGATCGCGGCTGCATGTTGAAAAGCGGCGTGCAATATTGTGCGACACGGTACGCAGCGAGAGGCGCGCAGTAGCTACAGTCAGACACTGCGGAGGTCTGGGACTGGATGAAATGTCAGCATCTGGCACAATATGCGTTCTGAGACGCATTGCAGTGTCATGATCACCAGTATCAGCTAGTCAGTGTTGGGCCTGACACACGGGGGGAGGCTGACCTACTGACCTGATTGACACTGACACATCACGTGGGACCTGATAGGACTGTAGTAGCAGGCATTAGAAACCAGGGGAAACAAGCTCGTACGCGGCTCAAAAGTGGTGCAATCGACAGCGCTGCTCCTGGCGAGCACGACCGTGCTCTTGTTTACTAAAAGATTCCATTCTTCAAACATTTATACTGAGCTGCCACTAACCCTAAACCCGCGGTCTCCGGCCAACTCCGGCTAACTGACACGGCGCTGACATTTGAGGGACTGTGTCAGTGTGTCAACTGACACAGTCTGACTGTGTCAGTGAGTCAGAACCGTACCTGAGATCGTAACCGTGACCGGGTCTAACTTCCGGTTACTGCCAACCCACAGCTGGCGCACGCCACCGGGATCCAGGGCTGACCGTAGGTGCGTGAGATTCCCACTACTCAACTGACACAGGCGCTGACATTTGTTGGTCAGTGTGTCAACTGACTGTGTTAGGGGGTCAGTGAGTCGGGTGTCAGCGGCCAACACTGCACCTAGTACTGAAATTCACGTGATCGCGCGACGGCGGGGTCGGTTCTGAGCCGGTGGCGTCTGCCCACAATCGCTTGTTTGCAGATGTCAAACCATCGCTCAGACATCTTGCACCCCGGCCGCTAATATACGCCGTGCTCAAGCGATGAGCATGTGTGATCCAGCCAGTCCAAGAACAGCTCAACACATCGCTCATCCCGACACATATCAACGTCATCGCATGATCGGAAGACGCGGTCACGGGACGCGGTGAAGTTGTTTGGGATCAGTATCAACGGACCCAACATGCTGTCGGAGGTGATCCGGCGCATCCTGCAGGTAGTGCGTGTTGATTCAACAACACACTCAAATCGCAGGACGCTGCGACTAGATAGATTCAAGTTTGCCTAAAAGCTACTCCTTACGCCAAATGCTTCTGGGGCATGTAGTAGAGCCTGTCGTGTCGATTTGCCAAACTCTTGCCCGCACAGGCCGGCGGTCAGAAGACGCGGCATTGGATCCGCAGCATGGGCGCCGCACCGCTGCTCATGCTGCCCGTGCTGCTCATGTTTGCCTTGCAAGCCTTCGACATCTCCCCACGGTGGGAAGCCGACAGCCTGGCCCTAAAAGCTCGGACGCTTGCCAGCGGCGACGCAGTCTCGGATGAGGCAGCGCGGTTCGAGCAGCTGCCGGCATTGCCGGCGCCGCCGTCCTGGGACTACTGGCAGAAGGTTGGAAGGTCATATTTCCATGAATTTTTTTGCTGTGTCGGATTGTGGACCGTGCCAGTACTGCCTGGTCATGCCCCATGTTCATTCGACGGCCGCCTGAATTGCCGGCTTCACAGTCCGGAACCATGGGCAGGGTGCAGGGCGCTGTGGCACAGAGCGACGGGCTGATGCTGACCTGCCTGCCGCCCGTCCCTGTAGGCGCTGATATCGGCGAACGCTACTGGGCTGGCGCCGCCGGTGTACCGGGGCAACTGGATGGAGGCGGCGCACGGGCGGCTGCGCTGGTTCGAGATCGATGCCAAGGCGCGGCAGATGCGGCCTGTCACCTGGTGAGATGTAGTAGGACAAAGTTCATTTGCTGCCAAGTTGCAGCAAGCATCAAGCCAAGATTGACGCTTCATCTTGACCAGGCTCGCGAGGGTGTGTCGCTCCGATTCTGACAAAGCTCCGCACATCTTGGAGTGTCCGCCAGAATGCTCAAGCATGGTCACTGATCCCAAAGGCTTTCGGCAGGTGGGGGTACGCAGACCCAGCGCCGCCGCCACAGTCTGACACAGTGGCAGGAAAGCCGGGAGGCGGAAAAGGGGGCAGGGGCGCCGGGAAAGGGGGCAGCGGCAGCAGACAGGGTGGTGGGACGGCAAAGCACAGCGGCAGCAGCAACGGCGGCAGTACTCGCAAGGGAGGCGGCGAAGGATCCGGCAAGGGGAGCAGCAGCGGAGCGAACAGCGGCGGCAAGACAGCCGTTCGCCGCCGGCGCCTCACAGCGCATCAACACCCGCGGCGTAGAGTGCAAGCCGCGGATTCCGATCGGCAGCGCGATTCCTGGCTGACGGGTCTCAAGCCGCCGCTGCAGGTGCGGTTAAGGCCTTAGAAGTTGGGCGCTCCATCACCTTCTCATCTTTCGGAGACTTGTGCAGCTGCAGCAGCACTGCCAGAGGAGGGCACTGGTTCACTGCCCACAGAGCCTGTGCAGACGGCTGGCTGACAGGACCGCGGTTGAAAACCCTAAACCCTTGAACAATTCCCGTTCCTTGGTGCACATTGCAGCAAGGGCCGGCAGCGGGCGCGGACCCTGGCGAGCGATCGCGCTACCTGCCGTGGATCCTGAGCGACCTGGAGCCCTGGGCCAAAAACGGCATAGAAGAGGTGGGTGCAAGGCAGAATGCTTGTTGCGTCTGAATGCCGATGGGTACTGGCTTGATGAGAGCAAGCTACCGCTTGGATCGAATTCCTAAACCCTGCTTTCCGCTGCTTTCCGCCCTGCCCTGCTTTCCCCTAAACCCTAAACCTTTCCGCAAGGCCAGCCCCTGCACAGCCACGCCTGCACCATTATCTGCTCCATCGCCCAGTGCTACTATTTGCCAACTCTGCTGTCATGAGGTGAACCTGCTGATCGACGAGGCTGAGCTTCCATGCGGTCTGCGATCCGCAGGCAGACGTGCAGCGTGCGGCAAACCTGGCGGGGCGGTGGGGGAGCGTGTGCATTGAAGACATGCTGCACTTTCAAATCATAAGCGGCCGCCTGTACGTGCGCTTCCTGACAGGCAATGCAAAAGGCGCCGGCATCCACAATGCCGACTCCGATGGCTGGTTTCCCGGCAACCAGGAGGCCGGTGCGCTGGAAACAGTTGAAGCATGTCTTGCCGCAGAGTCCCAGAATTCGGGATTATGAGGCCGGTGCGCGGAGACGCTGTATTGGCAGACATCAGATTCAGAGCCCCGTTTGCAGCAGAGTCGCTTTTACGTCTCTATGATTCGGGGCCTGATGAAGGCACATTGCGGAAGCCATTGAGGAATTAGGCGCGGCCGCCCACATGCCGGCGCGGCACGGCTGATAAACCCTAAACCCTAAACCCTAAATGCCGGCGCGGCACGGCTGCCCCCAGCGCTGAAGCACACTCCTCCCCCTTCTGCTGGCGCCAGCGCATTCCTGCTTACGGTAGCATGTGCTGGATGTTGACTCGTGGACACAACGTGCGCAGGCGTCATGGCGGCCAAGGGGCGGGTGCCGCACCTGATCTTCATGCTGCTGGACGTCTTGCGAGCGTTCCCCGGTCAGGTGCGCCGCGAGAATGAATCGTGCCGCAGGCTTCCGACTGCACCTGCTGGAGTCGGACCAACCACGATGTGCCCGCCACCATCTTCCAGTTCCGCTTCTTTCTGGGTCGCCTGAGTTTTGCCCCGATATCCGCCTGTGAACCATCTGCAGCGCCGAACGTGCCAGCAGGCATGCCCAACGTCCAAGCACCCCTGCGTCCAGGCCCGCTACGACCTGCTGGGACTTCCAACACGTGCAGTTTTCGGTCGCCTGACTCCCTCCGGCCTTGCGTCTCTGCAACTGTCTGCAGGTGGCGGACACATCGGCGGCCATCCGCACGCCACATAACCCTTTGCGTCAAGGGCGGCTGCGATGCCCGTACACCTACATCACATCTTTATCGACTCTGCTCAGCTCATTTCCCGCCCGATTATTCTGTGTGAACTTCTGCAGATTCCGGACGTGTCGGCGGTCGTCCAGGCCTCAGACTTCCCCTGCATCAAGGCCGCCCAAGACACCCCCGACACCGACTTCCGCGCCGACTGGCAGCAGCTGCCGCCGGAGCACTTCGACGGGCGGCCCATTCCCGTGTTTGGCTACAACCGGCGGGAAGGATTCATGGACCTGCTGTTCCCCGATTTCACCTACTTCGGCCACGACTACAGCCAGATCACGGGTGCGGCGCTCAAAATGCGGTTCAGGTTTTATGATCTCCCCGGAAAGGGCGGTCGCGTCTCCAAATGTGGCGCGTCCCCGCCTGCGCATATGCCGCAGCTCGTCTGCTGCCTGTGCATCTCCGTTGCTGCCCGCTTCCACTTTCCGCTTCCACCTTCCGCTTCCACCTTCCGAGGCTCCTCCGCGCAGCGCGCTTCCTGCAGCTGGCAGCAAAGGGGGCGGCAGACGCATGCTGAGCCCGCTCCATGCTGGTTCACACCTGCCAGCATCCCTGCTGCATCTGATCAGGGCTCGACTACAGCTGGACTTCACCAGAGTCCTGACGAGCCGCATGCTTGGGTTTAGGGTTTAGGGTTTAGGGTAGGAACCCTAAACCCTAAACCCTGCCGCAGCAGCTGGACGCGGTAATCGCAACACACTGCGTCGCGTGACTAGCCCTGACGTTAGACTCTCAGTTTTGCTGAGCGCAGACCCGACGGGCCGCATGCTCAGCGGCCTGCCGCAGCAGCTGGACGTCATAACCGCGACACACGCCTTCACTCCCCTGGAGCGGCGCTTGCCCAAGGTCATGTGGCGCGGCCGCGCCACCGAGCCCCGTGATGAGATCAGGTGACAGATCCACTCCCCGCGCGCGCTCGCGCGCCCGTGAATTATCTTTTCTGGAATAGGATTTGGTTTATAATTGTAAAAATAGAAATTCGTTTTTTTGAAGTAATTTTTTTAACGAAGTGAATTTTTTTATAGGCGTGCGTGCGTGCGTGCGTGCGTGCGTGCGTGCGTGCGTGAGTGTGTGTGTGTGTGTGTGTGTGTGTGTGTGTGTGTGTGTGTGTGTGTGTGTGTGTGTGTGTGTGTGTGTGTGTGTGTGCAGCGTCTGTTTCAGGCGTCTTGTTGAAGCACGACACGCCGATCCGGTGTGCCGGTCATGCACAGCGCACGGCGCGGTGCAGTCTGCGGCGAGGGTGTTTGTGAAGAGTTGGGAATCTCGTGCAAATGGGGCAGAGCAATTCTGGTGGCGTTGAGCCGCCCTCAGCCGGACCCAGACTCTGTGCTTCCTGTATTTGTGGCTCATGTCCCGCTGCTCGAGTCTGCGGGATCTGACATGCACTTTCAAATGCGCTCCTGTTTTCGCCGGCGCAGGCGGAAGCTGCTGGCGTGCCCCGCGCAGCTGGAAGCAGCAGGGCAGGACGCTGCCGGGAAGCTGTTCGACCTGGTGACGCCAGAAGCAGTCAATGTGATCACTAAGATCACGCTGAAATCCAGCGGTCTGTTTAGGTGCGCCCCTACTGCTTCCGACCTGCCTGCCTGCATCCAGCTGCCTACATCCAGCTGCCTACATCCAGCTGCCTGCATCCAGCGCCTGTGCGAGCTGTCACCTGCAGTTCACCACATCGCAGCCAGGGAGACTCCGCGATCAAGCGTAGCTGCGCAGGCAGCACGGGGATAATCAGCTGCCTGCACACCTACTCGCCGCTCATGCACGCGGTACAGTTGTCCATGCTGTGCGTCCGTGTCTATTGTTCTGCCATTCCCATATCTACACAGGTACAATGTGTACGTCGATGCGGGCGCCTACCTCTCCAACCTGAAGCAGAAGCTGGCCGCGGGGTCCCCGCTGCTGATGGTCATGCACAGGTGCGTGGCCGGCACGCGGCTACCCACCCCGTAATGATTTGATTGGTTTGAGCATGCCGCCTGGTCATGTGCCATTTCATCAACTGGGTGTGCTATCGTATGCTGATAGCTGGACTGAGGCGTCTGTCATACCTTTGGGGGCCACTGACGCACTTTGCAGTATGCGTGTTCCAATCTAATGCCCGGTACCAGGAGTGGTGCACACAGGCGTTGCGGTTGCCGCATCTCAATCAGTGGACTCCCCAGTTGAGCAGGTACCGGATTCACAAAACCCTAAACCCTAACCTGCTGTTCAGGTACCAGGAGTGGTACACGCGGACGCTGCGCAACGGCTACACCCACGTCTCGGTGCCCGACGACGACAGCATGTGCAACGACACCTGGGCCAAGGTGTGCTGCTGTTTATCGATACCTGCACACACGTGGGTTATGAAGCCGCGCGCGCCTCGGCTGAATGACAATCTCTCGGTGGCTGCAGGTGCAGCTGATGGAGGAGATGGTGCGGGAGCAGGCTGCCGCCATACAGGCAGCCAAGCATCCGCCGCCCTGGCTGCAGGTGCGGTGCCTCTGAAGCCTGCAGACCCTGCCAGGGTCTGGGATGGCCCACAGGCCGGGCGCGGTGAACGCCTTCAACTACGCCACCGAGTTCACCCCATCCAACTGATGGGAGCGCGGGGGGTTTAGGGTTTAGGGTCTGCAGGCTTACAGGGCTGTGCTGTGCTCCCAAGCCTGCCCCATGCGGATGCCAAAGCATTAGCCTAGCACTGATGCAGTCCAATCACGTAATCAAACCCTGACAGGGTCTGCAGGCCCGCAAGGCTGTGCTGTGCTCCCAAGCCTGCCCCAGAGAGAGACGCCAAATGTGTCTCGCCCACGCAGATGCCAAAGCCTTAGCCTCGCACTGATGCAGTCCAATCACGTAATCAAACCCTGCAGGCGCACGCCGAGGAGTGGGGCCGCCACCCCTGGGGCGGCAGCGGCGGCGGCGACGACGACATCTTCAGGCAGCTGCGTGACTGGACACTCGCACAGGTGGGGCCACGTTGTCTGTCGTCGCCCTTTGGATGCGTTGACTATATTTACTACATATATGTCAACGTATTAACTAGACGCAGGACGTGCCCTGAGGGCCCTAACCCTAAACCCTGGCCAACCCTGCTCGAGGCGTGGCTCTGCTGGCGGGGCATGGCAAGGTGTCGCTTGCTTGCTCGAATACCATGCCGCGGCTGCCAAGCAGGGCAGCGGCGTTGTTGTGCTTGCCAGCGTCATTTGCGCTGTGCTGACGCTGTCCCCTGTCATTTGATGAACGTAGCGCGGCATCGCTGTCGGGGGGCTTCATGCGTACGAGGACAGCTTCTTCTATGTGGCGCCGCCGCAGCCGCCGTCGAACTTTAGTGGCGGCGACAACGCCAGCGACGAGGTCGGCGGCGCCGCGGACGACGGCGGCGGCAACAGCAGTGCAGAGGCTGGCGGCGCCGCAAACGGCAGCTTGACGGTTGGCGGCGGCGGCAGCGGCGGTGCGGCTGATGGCGGCGGCAGCAGGCTTGCTGCGCTGCTGGCAGGCGCGGCGCGCGGCGCGCGGAGCGAGGCGCCCAAGGCGAGGGCCGCACGGAAGCGGGAAGCGGCCGCCCAGCGGCAGGTGAATGAGCGCTCACGAGCCCAAGCCAAGGCGATGGATTGCTAGTGCCGCAGCTGGCTGCTGCTGGAAACCTTGCGCTTCTATGTGCTCGCACAACACGCGGCCTCTGGTCCTGTCGGAGAGAAGGCTGCACCAGGTTGTGCTGCCACAACCGTTTTTTGTCTTATTTAATTCTTTTATTTTCTAAAAAAAAAAAAAAAAATAAAAAAAAATAAAAACGTTTTAGTGCGCACGGCATGAATCATGCACCGTCGTCATGGCATGAGCGACGGGCATGCTCGTGCCATCGTGAACATCTTCGGGCGATGCCACAGGCGCTGTCTGCGGCGCGGGGCCGGCTTGCGGCGCAGCGCGCCTTCGAGGCGCGGGCAGCGGAAGCGAAGGCGGCGCGGGAGTCGTGGGAGCAGGAGCAGAAGCGGCTGCGGAAAGCGGTGCCGAAGCAGCTGTGGCGCCGCGCCAAGGATGCCTGGGGCTCGGAGCTGCTGCCGTGGGAGATCGGCGCTTTCGGCCAGCTGGTAAGCATTCGGACACAGCTTGGCGTCTTGAAACCTCTGAAACTTGACTGCGCTACTGCGCTGTCCTCCCGCTGGTGTGCCGTGGAGATTCCTGGCAGATCGGCGATCTGGACAGCTTGATAGCCTTCCTGATCTCCTGTCAGGGCACTGATGCATCGCTCCCCTACTCTGGGCAAAAGGCAAGGGCAGGACAGACGTCACAACATTGGGATTGCACTCGCTGCCGGTGGAGACCGGCAGGTTTGCAAAGATAGACAGGCAGGACCGCTGCTGCACATTCTGTGACAGCGGCGCGGTCGGGGACGAGAAGCATCTTCCAATGGACTGTCCCGCGACAGACGCTGTCTGGCAGCGCTTTGCTTGCCTGTTTGATCTGGCGGTGCCGCCGTGCATGCGTCAGCTGGTGTGGGGAGGGGGCATAATGATGGTTGCCGAGTGCAGCATGCTTGGGGCTGGCGGGCCTCATTGGCTCATCTGCTCATTGACTGTCATCAACAGTTTGCGAGTTGATGACACATGAGGGTTTATTGGCGAATTGATGCCTCATCAGCCTGAGTGAGGCTAGCGGGTGTAATCTATCTACCTATCCAGCAAGGACTCTCTACCTGGACCAGCTATGCTCAGTCCTGTCGCCCTATGGCGAGCCTATCACACCTGTTTCTCTGGCTGCTCTGTCTGGTTTGGGGTTTAGGGTTACCCTACACCCTAAACCCTAACCCCAACCATCCTCACCTCGCTGTCCGATTGGGGAACACTCTCCCCCCTGCGCGCAGTTTGTCCGCGACCGGCTGCGGTTGCGGGACGTGCGGCTGTACATCAAGGACCTGCTGGGCGAGTACGCGAAGCTGCAAATGTACAAGCCGCAGATCGCGCCGCTGGCGCGCTGCATGGACTGGCAGCGCATGCTGCACGAGTTCGCCTGGCCGCACTACTCCCAGGTGCGGCAGAGCGCATGCTAAATGGTTCGCGGGCTTGCAACTGACGGTTCTACCTTGTGACAGAGCCACTTGACATGGAGACACTGTCGTCTCGCACTGCAGGATGTAGAGCACATGCTGCACTTTTACCCATACCTACGGCAGCCCTTCAACTACGACTGCGCCGACGATCCATGGGAATCTGGCAAGCCCCCCTTCAGCCCCGGGCACGACGCTGGCGGCGACGTATACAAAAGCAACGAAAGGTCAGTAACGCCATGGTTATTCAGATCGTTCTCAGTTTCCATTGTTGCTGCTTTCTCAACCTGCCGCCCTTCCCTCGTGGAGTCCTCGTGTTTCTTTGCTCATGTACTGCGCATTTTTTCCTACTTGCCTGCAGCAGTAGCACAGAGCTGATGCGGCGGAAGCAAATCTGCTGGAGCAGACAGACCGTTCTTCGTGTATATTTGCTTCTCTGCTTCTTTTCAGCACCTTTTCCTGCATGTTCTCCAGGTGGCAGGAGCAGTACCACGGTGAGCTGATGCGCCAGATGGCGGAGCTGCTGCAGCGGGTGGACCAGACGTATGCAGAGGTTTGACGCCAGGCAAGGTTTAGGGTTTAGGGCATATGCAAGATACCGAAGCCATGCTGGAACCTGCCGGCGGCTAGCTGGCTGCCCGCTGACGGCCGGCGCTTCAGCGTGGCGCCACGAGAGCGTGCGGACGACCGACAGACTCTGATGCCAGGCTTCAGGCAGCAGCACCCCACGGTGAAACCCTAAACCCAAACTCTAAACCCCACGAAAAGCTACAGAAGCGGCCCCAGCAGGTGCTGGCCGGCATCAGATGCACACAGCATCATGCGCGCTCTGAACGCTGCTTCAGGTGTGCTTCAGGTGTGCAGCCCTTTGCCTGAGCTCGCTCCAAGGTCAGCGGCCGCATTGCGCATCAAAACCTGATGATTTCCACCCTGGCGCTGCGAAGCCCGGGGCCATAAGTCTTGAAAACTCCTTCGAGACTGAGGTTTACTGTGGAAGCATGGCTTAAAACACTGTGCCAAGACGCCGCGACGTCTGTTTGTGCAGGCAAGAAATCCCGTGCGGTGCAATGCTGGTGCAATTTCCCCAGCATTGCAGTCTGCCGCGCCTTTGAGGCGTCTGCCGCGGTGTCCGCGGCGGCGGCGGTGGCAGCTCTGGCGGCAGCCCAAGCTTGCGGGGCTGCTGCGGGGCCACCGCCGGCGCGGTTGCCACAGCGGCAGCGGCGGTGGCGGCGCAGTCGCTGGCCAGCGATGGGGCGGGGCCAGTGTTGGCAGGCAGGCTGAAGGGACAGAAGCCGCAGCGCACATCGGGCGTGAAGTCTAGCGAGACCAGAAATTTCTTTAAAGAAACACGGGCACCGCTCAGAGTTGTTTTGGGGGCAGACTCAGACTCGAGCAGATGTAGATCAAACGTGGAGGGCAGCTGATTCTGTTCTCGCCTCTGCAGGCTCTCGTCGCCGGAATTCACCATTCTTTTCTGGGGAATGAGCTGTTGCCGTTGTACAGTGTGTCATCTGTTTTTTGCAAAGTGTGGCATGGTATTGAACGCGCGGTTTTGTGTTGGTTGTTTGGTCAAAGGTCATGTCGTTGAAAGACGTTATACAGGGCGCAGCTCACATAATTTACACCACACTGGCGCCACCTCACGCATGCAAATGACAGCCTGGCACACCGCTCCGAACCTGTCTGCCCGTGTACCCACTAAGCACTTACTGCTAGTGCACGACGACAACCAGTCTAGGGTGCCGCGCCCACTGCCGTAAATGGCAGCCTGGCCAACCTCTGCCACAGCAGCAACTCTCCAGAAGCCCTGCTCTGACCGCGCGGGCTTTTTGCTTTCTGATCCGGCAGCTCCTCCCACGCCATAGGCGGTCTTGTGCCCACCCGCCGGCGGCCCACCGGCGGCGACGACCGTCGCAGCGCTGGCGACCGCTGCGACGCCCAGCTCGGCAGCGGCGGCAGACGTCTGCCAGGTCCCGCCACGGCGCTTGCAGCTCCCACCCCCCTGCATTTTGAGCTCAAAATTGGCATCAGGCGGGCGCGTCACAATTACTGCCGATAGCACTGCGCTCATGGAGCAGAGCCATGTTCCCAAGACTGAGACGACCGCGCATCTGCTGCACTTTGCTGCCATACCCCACAGTGAAACACATTCTGAGCGGCAGCTATCTAGGATCCACTGGCCCGCGGAGTCAACAGGCGGCGATTCTGCCTCTGCAACTGGTCAGCCGCTGGCTGTGGCGGGCGCTTGGGAAGCCGCTGGGGGAGCTGCCAGTTTAACGAAGTAGAGCTGCGGGAAGAGAGTAAAGAAAGCATGCTGGACGACCGGGGACGCTGCTGCGACGGTGCGAGCGGCTTGCTCGTGGTGCTGGGACGCCGGTCGCCGCCGCCGCCGCAATTGCGCCACCACCATTCCTTTGCCGCCTCAGCCGCCGCCGCCTACCAGTACCGCCTGGATGCCCCACTCCAGCCCTTCGGGCGTCAGCCGCCAGGCCGACACCCACTGCGCATACCTCGCCTCCGTGCAGCGGCCCATCACACCGAAGCCACGCACCTTGAGATACAAGGGGCGGCCGGAAGGAAGCCGATCCAGGAAACAGGTGCGCGGCGCGGTGCAGTCCGGCAGCGACTTTCTCAGCCGTGCCGGCGCTCCGCGAGATCCGGCAGCGGCAGCCGCCCGTGAAGCAGGCCGATTGGCTGGGGTCCGCCGCTGCCCGCGAGCCACGGGGGGGCGACGCACCGTCAGCAGCGCGAGAGAGAGAAGGCTTGATGACGAGGAAAAATCTGGTAACTAGCCAGAGAACTGTGTAAGATGCGATGACGTCCCGCGAGAAGCCCAGCTGGCGCGGCCGATTGTTCACCAGCAGGCGCTGGATCGAGTCAGCCGCTTCCCCCTCGCTGCAGCCGCCCAGCCGAGCTGAAAGCTTGCGTGCAGCACGGCGTCGCTGGTGGTCAGGACAGGCTCCGCCGGCACCATCTGGCTGACGTCTTCCGGCGTCCAGCCGCGCCCGGCGCACACCAAGAAACCCAAACCCTAAACCCTAAACCAGGCCAGCAGCGTGGCCAGCCACGCCTCGCTGCCGCCGGCAAGCGCCCGAGGGTAGCGTCGCAGCATGGCCGCCAGTGGGTTGCGGCTGAGGCTCTTCGGGTCGTAAGGTTTAGGGTTTAGGGCGGCGGATGCCCAGGCCGCGCTACATGCCTTTCAAGCAGTGCCACAGGACGCCACCCGCCATGCCCAGCGCCTCCGGCTGCTGCACCATCAACTTCACGCGCGCGTTTCGCGGCACGCGCAGGTGCATTCGCTGGAGGCGGGCGGTGCTGGCGACCTGCGCCGGCTCGCATGCCAGGCATTGCCGCCAGCCGCGCAGCATGGCCGCCACGTCCTTGTCCCAGGCGCTCAATCCGCTGTCCAGAATATGCAGCAGCCACTGGATCTCAGCTGTGCGGATCGTCCCCAGCGGCAGCGACTGTGCGACTGCTGCCCGGTAGCGGGCGCACTTTGTTCGCGAGCGGCCTCGCCAAGCCAGTCGGCAGCCTCCTCGGCGCTGACGGCTGCGCTTTGGGCGACGATGCCGGTGCAGGCGGGTTCCCAGCCGGGCGACTCGCATGGGTGGCCGTCACCGGACTTGCCTGCGCTGTCGCTGCTGCTGCCGCCGCCGCCGTCTGGAGCACAGCTGTGCATGGCAAAGCACCGCGTCTGGATCGTCGCCGCGACTTGCTGCTGTTCAGCAAGTCGCGGCGATGGCCTGCTGGAGTGCAGGCCATCTGCTGCCGCCGCATCCTGCTGCGCCGCCAGCTGTCTCCGCCGCAGTCGTGCTGCCAGCGGACAGAGACGCGCCTCGCTGCCAGCCTGCTCACAAAGAAGAAGCAGGCGAATGGCACTGCGTGTTTGGTCTTGCACACCGTGCTGGGCGCCGCATGCTTGCCGGCAGGACATCTGACCTAAGGACACATGACCTGCCTGGCGCTGATGCGTGTGCAGCCAGTATCTCCGCCGTACGGTGCAGCGAGCTCCAGCTGGGTGCAGCAGTGCTGCGCTGCAGCTCAGTGCACTGCCACAGCGGCGGTTGCGCTGTAGTTGTGTGCTGCTGGCGAGTGCCGCCCCAGGCTAAGGCCACCAGTTTCCGAGCCCACATACTGGGCCGTTGCGGAGGCTGGAAAAGATTCAGACTACCACTCAATGACCGAAGGACTCGAGTCATGTGCTCCGGGCGCTGACCTCTCTGTGACTTGCACGATCAAGCTCGACAGGAGACCGACCGCACACAGAGATCCTCCATGCAGTAGTCACACCACTGCGTCACCATTTAGTGATGACTGGTGCGTGCCGTGGATTGCCCGCGCTGAGCGCTGAACAGTTTGCTGACCGATGACGGACAAATCCTGCCCGACGCTGTCGGGCAGGAGTTGTGCACTGGTGATTCGGGCGAGTTAGTATCACCGGACAAGAGCATTGCAGATTTGCTTACTACTATCAGCCGTTCAAAGCCTCTTGAAGTCTGGCAGTGCAGCAGATCTGAGTCGGACCACTGCCGGATTTCGAACTCGGCAGCCTCTATCTCGAACTTGTGAAGTCTGCCTCTTGTGCCATGGACGTGAATTCGGACGCTCCTGACGTGTAGACTGCACCGCCATAAACTGGCCACGCCATGGAGCTTCAAGTGTGGCGCGCTGTCTGCGCAACTCAACCTCTGATCAGTTTGCCCGCCTGCGGGACGTTGCATCTTGGGCGGTGCCAGCTGCAAAGCATCTATGCATCTGATCATGTTGATCGACGGCAGATCCATCCAGGGCGATGCAGATCCTGCACCATGATGTGCAACTCGGACACCTGCGCATGCATGCAGGTCAACCACCATCGGCAGTGGATGCGCAGCCTTGGAACCGCGCCGCTGCTCATGCTGCCGGTACTGCTATGGTTTGTCATGGAAGTGCTGCACGTCGCGCCGCGATCAGCTGGCGTCGGCATGGACATCAGGCCGTTGCTTGCCGGCGGCGCAAACGCATCGGGCGCCACAAACACAGCCGCAGAGCCACCGTCGCCTCCGCCACTGGACTACTGGAAGAAGGCGAGAATGCGGTGCCCCTGCCTAATGCTTTGCCACCGTGATCACAGCTCCATGCCTGGTTGCATATACCAAAACGTGATGCCTCCCTGAGGCGCTCAAAAGTTAGGCAGGTAACGTTCTCGGTTACGGCAGCGCGAATGTTCGGACTTGCAACACTGCCCAGAAATCAACTTCCTGCCGCAGGCTCTCATCTCCGCCAACGCCACGGGATTGCCGCCGCCAGTCTACCGCGGCAACTGGCGGGAGGCGGCGCACGGTCGGCTGCGCTGGTTTGAGATGGACGCCTCTCCTCGCCAGATGCGCCCTGACACCTGGTGCGCCTGCCATCTTGGTGCTATGCATGCAGGCTGTCTGCATGCATCCAGCATCCGTACACAGACTGCCAGCAAGTGGATGTGCCTACTCGGCTGCGCGCTGTGTGCCAAGGAGCAACATGGAGTGTTATTCTGAATCCTGCAGCCCCTTGTTATTCTGCTGCCAGGTGGGGGTATGCAGACCCTGCGCCGCAGACGCAGCGCGGAGGTGGCGAGGGCACAGGCGGCGATGCGACCGGGCCAGCTTCCCGGCGGCTGCATTCTGCGACAAGCGCCGGCGCGCCCAGCAGACACCGGCTGCTCGCGGACTCCGAGACGCCGGAGGCGTGGGAAACGAGCTTTCCGCCGCTGCAGGTACATTACGCAGCCCTTTGATCGCTGATTTTGATAGAGAGCAAGGACCGGGCCAGGAAAATTGGTTTTTGTGTGCATACTACATAACACGAGCCTGCATCTGGCACACATCTGGCAGCAGAGTAGCAACAATGAGCACTGCATGCATGCCGCTGTGCACATGACGACAGCTTCGGGCTCACAGCGGCTGTCGTGCCCCTGACACAGGCAAAAGGGCCGGCGCCGGATGCGGGCGGCGAGCCAGAGGAGCGGTCCTACTACCTGCCCTGGATCCTGAGGGACCTGGAGCCCTGGACGAGGCACGGCATCTACGAGGTGCGAATCCCGTCGTTGTTCAGTCCATCGAGGTTGTGCTGAAGGTGACATCGATGTCATACATGTTCATGCTCCAGACACATTGCAGCTGGTGCAGCCCGGCGCCGTCTTGGCGGCGGCCTCCAACACGAAAGCGCTCTGTTGCAGAATCGATTCTTCAACGATGAGCATCGGTGTCTGTGCCGCGCAGTCGGACGTGCAGCGTGCTGTCGACCTCGCGGGGCCGCAGGGGCCCTACTGCTTCGGCGACCAAATCCACTTCCAGATCATTGGCGGCCGGCTGTACGTGCGATTCCAGACAGGAAACCTGCGCATGCCGGGCGTGCACACTCGCGACTCCGATGGCTGGTTTCCCGGCAACGAAGGGCCTGGTGAGCGCTTGCCCTAACCCCTAAACCTCAGGTGCCAGGTGATGATGATCCAGGTGTGTGAGTTCAGAGTCGTACCCCTGGATGTGGGCGCACAGGGTGTGCAGTGAAAGCTGCCACCCGGCGATTCGAGCTCCTCGCTCGGCAATGCTGTCAGAAGCTGGGCGTTGAAGAAACGATGATTGTACGCTGTCGAAAATCAACCTATGACGTGTAGGCTTGGCGGCGGCCAAGGGGCACGTGCCGTACGTCCTGTTTGCGCTGCTGGACATGCTGCGCGCCTTCCCCGGCCAGGTACTTCCTGCCTCCAGGCTACTTTCTCAGCTGAGGAGACGGCGACTCTGCAGCGGCTGATTGCCTTTGCAGGAGGGCCTGGGCCGCGGCCGCAGTGCGGCGGTCGTCATGCTGCGGCAGGCCCTGCTGCCTCCCCCATTATTCCACAGCATGCTGTGCTCCTGGTTGATGCTGAACCCTGAGGCTGTGCCCGATGCGGGGGGCGGAAACGGTGCGCCGTGCCTTGGGCGGTTCAGCCACATGTGAAGTCAATCGACATTCACCCGATGCAGGTGCCGGATGTTTCTGCGGTGCTGCACACCTCCGACTTCCCCTGCGTCAAGGCCAATCACAGCGTGCCGGACACGGAGTGGCGCGACAAAAACCAGGACCTGCCGCCGCAACATTATTCGGGGCGGCCAGTGCCGGTGATGGGTTACAACCGCAAGGACGGCTTCCTGGACCTCATGTTCCCGGACTTCACCTTCTACGGCAACGAGTACAGCCAGATCACAGGTGGGTCGAGTTGGGAACCTCACTTGGGAACCTCGCCTTGGGAACCTCACAGTTTTCCGTCAACCAGCGAAGCAAGGTCCGACTGTCGTGCCTGAACAAGCGTGGCTTCACACAGTTGCGTTCCGCATGGGCAGGACTGGATTTAGCATACAGAACGAACACGCGTACTGATCTTGGCCGCAGACCCTACGGGCCGCATGCTCAACGGCCTGCCGCAGCAGCTGGACGTCATCGCGGCGACGCACGCCTTCAATCCCCTGAAGCAGCGGGCTCCGAAGGTCATGTGGCGCGGCCGTGCCAGCGACGAGCCGCGCGATGAAGTCAGGTGCGATGGAGCAGCCAGACTCTACACCGTACATCTTTGGTGCGTAGCTGCACAGCTGTACAACTATGCTAACATGGTGTAGCGAGGCCAGCATGGCAAATGGCCGGTCAGGTGGTGCGCTTTTGCTCTGCCGCAAGCTGAACTCACGACTGAAATGTAGTCCGGCACGCGACCGCACGCGGCGCTTTCATGCCCATGGGACCTGGCGGCTACGAACTACAAGGGCATTCAGAAGAGGGACACACAGCAGACACACAAATGAACGGCATCCTCCACTTATACGGAATGTTCCAGGCGGCGATTTCAGCAATGCCCATCGGACCTCGAGGCCGCGGGCCACGCCGGCGCCGGCGACCTCTTCGATGTGGTGGCGCCAAAGCTGCACCACATCACGGCGGTCACGCTAAAGGCAAACGGCCTGTTCAGGTGCGTCCAGCGTCTTTTGAGCAATCTGGTCCGGTCAACGCTGCTGTTGGCAGGTCTCGTCCAGCCCTGCTGTTGCCTGCGCCACGCACAGCAGCTCGTTGTCTGTAGACGGCCAATGAAACCTCTCCCGACGATCTGCATTTGGTGAAGTGCTCTGCACTGCTGGCGTTCACTGTTGCCCCCCTGGGGTGTGGGCAGGTATCCGGTGTACATCGACGCCGGCGCCTACTCCTCCAACCTGAAGCAGAAGCTGGCGGCCGGGTCGCCGATGCTCATGGTCATGCACAGGTGCGGCACCAGCCGAAACTCAAGCTTCCTTCAAGAGAGATGTAGATTCCACTTGGAGCTGTTCTGTAAGCTGCAGGCGGTTGATCAGCCAAGCTGTCGCATGTCCTCAATGACCAACCTCTGGACAGCTTTCTGTGTGCTACCACACCACAATCGTCCCACGCTTCACTGATCCAGCCATTCCCTTCGCTGCCCGCCAGATACCACGAGTGGTGCATGCGCGCGCTGCGGGGCGGCAGCACCTCGATCAGCGATCGTCACAACTGCATCAGTTTGAGGTCAACCATGTCAACTGATCTCAGACACGAAGTTTCATGTCAGGTACCACGAGTGGTACACGCGGGCGCTGCGGGGTGGGTACACCCACATCACCCTGCCCGACGATGCCACCATGTGCAACGACACCTGGGCTAAGGTGCGCACGCTGGGCAGCTGCCGGGAAGTCGCGCCTTGACGAGAACGCGGCTGAAGTGCAACCTCACCAAGTCAGCGATGCGGCGAGGGGAGCGCTTGTCAAAACCACAGGAATGTGGATCTTCAGCGCTGCTGGTCCTCATCTCCGAGCGCAGGCAGTGCAGGCGGCGACATCTGCCGCTGCGTTCGAGCGGACGCTGTCAGCACACTGACTCCGACTTTTACAGTGCTGAAAATCCGTTTTGATTAAACCAGTTGGAAGAGGTATTTTCGTATTTTTTTTCTGACACGAGAAGTCTTATTTTTGAAATGTTGATTGTAAAAAATTTGTGAAAAAGTAAGTTGAAAAAGTACTTTTTCACATTCATTCGTTGGCAAATTTAGGTGCAGCTCATGGAGGAGATGGTCCGGGAACAGGCTGAGGCGGTCGTGGCGGCGGGCCACGCGCCGCCGTGGCTGCAGAAGCACGCCACTGAGTGGGGGCAGCACCCCTGGGGCGGCGCCGGCGTGTCCGCTGACGAGGATATCACGAGGCAGCTGCGCGAATGGACGCTCGCGCAGGTGATCTTTTGTCCAGGAGATCGCCTTTCGGATTGGTTCCTTTCGGTCTCATCACTCCATCGACCGCAGGTGGGCCAGCGCCCCAGTCAGGTTGTGTCATTCCAGTAGCAACCTGGTACCATTCCCGTATCTGTTCTATTGCAAGATGTTGTTGGCGGCCCGTGACAAAGCCGACGATGCTGAGAGGTGCGATGCGCCGAGCGCCGTGATGCTTGCATCTTGAGACCATACTATCAGACAGCGGCTGGCTTTGTTCCCCTGACCTCTCTGAGGGACGCTGCGGCGGCACCAGAGCCACCCGGCAGCGGTTTCCAGCTGCTGCACAATAGCAACCGGGCTCAGGCTTACGGAACTCGTGCCGCGTGCAGCGCGGCATCGAGGTAGGCGGCGTTAACACCTACGAGGACAGCGACATGTTCGTCTCGCCGCCCGAGCCGCTACCGAACACCACCGATGCCCGCGGCGCCTTCGATGACAGCAGAGGCGGCAGCGCAGACGACGCGGACGCCGGCGGCGGCGCAGATGCCGGAGGCGCTGGAGAGGCGCAGGTTGCCTCGGACGACGTAGAGGCGCCTGAAAGTGCAGCCGCCAGCGGCAGGGTGTCGTCCCTACTAAAGGCGGCATTGGACGGCGCCATGGGCAGGCGGTCCAAGGCGGCAGCGGCAGAAAAGAAGCGGGTCCAGCGGCAGGTGCGCCTGCTCGCGATCAGCTGATGTGGCGGACTAGACATGTGAAACCGGAATGCGCTGAACTTCGATCTGCAGACGAGGTGCTGCAACTTTGGCGGGGGAGGCCTTGCCGGCATTGCCGCGAAAAGGCGGCTCCGACCCGCCGCATCTTTTGACTCGAAAGACAATCACGCCTGCATACTATACTGCATGGCAGGCGCTGGCGGCGGCGCGGGCGCGGCTGGCGGCGCAGCGCAACTTCGAGCGGCGGTATGCGGAAGCAGCCGCGGCGCGGTGGCAGTGGGATGAGCGACAGCAGTGGCTGCGGGACGGCATCCCCAAAGACCTGTGGGCGCGCGCGAAAGACGCCTGGGGCTCGGAGCTGCTGCCTTGGGAGGTCGGCGCCTTCGGCCAGCTGGTAAGCATTCGACCATGTGGTGCTTTTTTGAAGCTGGAAACTGGTTTGGCGATGTCTGCAGTCGGCAAGGACTCGGTTCTGCTGCCGTGGGAGGTGGACGCCTTCGGCCAGTTGGTGAGCCGATGGGGACGCTCTGCTTCGGGAGCTCGAAGTGACTATTGTATCTTGCACGCTATGCCACCCGCCTTGCTGTTGCTGTGGTGTTTCACAACGGCTTGTGCTGCGCTGAGCTCGCTGCAGCGCGGCACAGAAACAACACATGGCACAACCCTGTGTCAGCGTCTCGCGCTCATACATTGCGTGTGGCTGCTGCAGCACTTGCAGCAGGCCAGCCATGTGCCCAGCTGCAGCAGCCTCCATTGGGAAACTCACCAGCAAGCTTAGATCACCCGGCCATGCTGCCGCAGTTTGTGCGCGACCGGCTACGGATGCGGGACGTGCGGCTGTACATCCGAGACCTGCTGACGGAGTACGCCAAGCTGCAGAAGTTTAAGCCACAGATTTCGCCGACAGCGCGCTGCATGGACTGGCAGCGCATGCTCCAAGAGTTCGTCTGGCCACACTACAAGGAGGCAAGCGCTTTTATTTTATTTACCTCTGTTCTCGTCTTTCCGATGTTCCCGCCTGCTCGGATTGCTAGGGAGGGAAGTGCTTGTCCTGCTTCAGCTGCAGATGATGCATTTCAGCATCATCCACGTCAGTCAGGGGCAGCCAGGGGAGGCGTCTGGTGCTGCAGACTTTTACTGCTCAGTCAAATCGCCTCGGAACAGGCAGCAAGAAGTTTGCGTGTCTGACACGAACAGGACCTGGAGCAGCTGCTGCAGTTCTACCCGTACCTGACGGAGCCCTTCAACTACGACTGTGTCGACGACCCCTGGGAGGCGGACAAAGCGCCCTACGGTCCCGGCCATGACGGCAAGGGCGACTTGAACCACGTGCCCAAGTCGCCGCCTGCGCAGCCGCAGCAGTGAGTGCAGCGGCAGCGGCAGCGGCAGCACCTGGAGTTGGCTCTCCAGCCAGCAGAATCTGGACGCTGCGGTTGCAACCTCGCACAGGTGCACCTATGCACCTCTGCGCATAATGCGTCCACGCCCTTCAAACCGGATCCCATGTTGCTATGTTTTGCTCGTTTGCTCTTCCAGCGTACAAGACAAGGCAGCTTGTGGCGTTCTTGGCTCACGCTGTCACACGACAACACTGACCAATGCATTTGCAATGCAGCAGTGATTGGCGCATGGCACTAAACGCTGGCCATTGCCATTGGGCAAACATTCAGGTCGGCATGACGGCGCAGCCGTCGATCTACCGGCAAGGCTCCGAATGGCTTGTGAGCGTGCGGCGCGTTGCATCGGCCGGCTCACGCAGCTTTGTACCTGCATCTGGCGGCGGCCAAGAACGTCGTGAGCTGCTGAGGGACTTCGGACTCGATTCAATGTCAGCAATACCGACTGGAGTTGTAAGGTCAACACACCTAGTTCCCCACCCATTCACAACGGAGGCCGCCGCAGTGCACGTGTGCGGCAATCACAGCTCGCTATCTGGTACAAATGTGCATTCCCCAGCAACTACGCGGCTTCCGGATTCGATTCGGCTCACTCACCGACAGTTTTGCAAGCTCGAAACAGTCAGGGCTGTCCGTTCCTGAGGCGCTGCAAAGCTATGCTCTGACCAGCAGTTCAGCTGGCGTACACGAAGATGCATCGAGTCACTACTCAATTGGTACTGGCTGATGGGATCTGCGACAGGATCCGGCGCGTATAGACAACGGACTGGTTGGATCTGAGCGCTTACGTTGGCAGGCTCCAGGATGCTGTCACAGGTGACCATTCATACTCGGATCTGACTACCATCGTTGCCTGCAGGAGGCCGTGCTGGAGCCATGGCTGGTAAACGTCGTTCATAAAGCACTAGCACCGTCTTCGATGCATCCGACATGCTAGTGCCGGATGCACAAACTTGTATTTCGAATCTGCGCAGGGCCCTGCTGGGCTGCGGCAGTGGCTGCCCAGCGCAGGTGTCGCCCTGCTGATGCTGCCGGTGCTGCTCTGGTTCGGCTTGGACCTGTTGCACATCACACCGCGGCCTCAGCCCTTGACCATTACGGCGAATCCCGAGGCGGCGCTGCTGAATGCCACGGCAGCTGCACCGCCGCCGCCATCGCCGCCCCCGCCTCCGCCCGTAGCCTCCGACGACTGGCAGCTGGTATGATATGAGCTCTTCGACGAGCATTCTCACTCGGGGCACTGGAGCACAGGTCGCTCTGGCAGTCAGGAGTCCTGACGCCTGTATTGGTGTTAGCGCTGCTTGTGAAGCATCAATGGGCCTGTACAGCGCCTGAATAGCGACAACGACATCAGCTAGGTGACATCTTACACCCGTGTGGTGCTCACATCTGCAGGCGTTGGAAAGCACAAACGCGTCCGTCATGCCGCCGCCGATCTTCTTTGGCAACTGGCGCCGGGCGGCGGCGGCACGGCTGCGCTGGTTCGAACCCGACGGCCTTGCGCGCTACAACCGCTCGGAGGCATGGTGAGCAATCACCGGCTGTGCACCTTGCCAGCTGGCAGACGCCTGCAGATTGCGTGCGTTGCACAGCGCGCGCGCGCTGTCATGGCGGACACACGGCCGGTTGAGATGCGCGCTCATGGAGGCCCTCATGTAACTGAAGTTTCGGCCAAGAAGATGCTTAGCTCATCCTTTGAATCTGTCGCAGGTGGGGCTACCCGGATCCGCTGCAGCTGCACATGGCCGAGAACCCTGACTGGAATGCGGCTGAGGCCCTCGGAGGCAGTGGCGCGGGCGGCGGCGGCGGAGGCGGGGAAAGCAATGGTGGCGGTGCCAGTGATGCAGGCGCTGCACAGAAGGACGTCAGCGCTGCAGAAGAAGAGGCCGCCAAGAAAGACGGGGATGGCGGCGGCGGCGGCAACACAAACGACAGAAGCGGCGGCGGCGGCGGAGGCGGCGACGCCGCCAAAGCAGAGCGGAAGCGCAGGCGGCTTGCACAGACTGGCAGGGCGAAGGGCGGCGCCAGGGGCGGCGGCGACAGCGCAACAGAAGGGGACATGGCTGCCGCCGCTGCAGCCGCGGAAACCTGGGCGGCAAGCGATCCGCCGCTGCAGGTGCGTCGGAGCCGGTTTGCCAGCTCATATGCAGCAGCGACTTCACACACTTGGTTTTCTGCATCGACTGGCCGCCCAACCCAGTCAGGCAGCACCGGAGCAAGCATCTGAATCGGAAAGAGCAGCCTCATGCAAGCAGGGCCGCGCAGAAGTTTGGTGTGCCTGGCCCTGCCTGGCCCTGCCAGAGTCGCACATGAAGTATATGCATTGCCGCCCAGGGCGCGCTCGACGCGCAGTTTGAAGCTGTGCAGCTGGCGAATGGTTTCAGATGGCTGACAATGTGCAAGCTCATGCTGCCGCTGAGGAGCCGCCGCTGCGCCACCCGCATGTCCCAGCCCCGACGGCTGCCTCGTACCGCTTCCTGCTGCTGCAGCCGGAGCGGCAGAGGGGAGCGTGCAGGAGCGCTATCTAGGGTTTTGGCTTCCTTCTCGGGCCCCGGCCAAAGCCCTTGGTGACATGCTGCTTCCTGCTGTCGCCGCAGAAGCGGGGCCCAGACGTGCCGGACGGCCTGGAGGAGCGCTCCTACTTCATCGACTGGATCTACCAGGACCTAGAGCCCTGGAAAAAGCACGGCATCCACGAGGTCGGGCGTGGTTGCCGTTAGGGTTTTTATCCCGACGGTTTTTATCAAAACCGTCCTCGCCGGCGCATCCGAACCTGGTGGTCAGTTCGTTTGCACGTGGACAAGAATTAAGCCTGCAATATACCCTTCCGCTGTGCGCAGTCGGACGTGCAGCGGGCATGGGACCTGGCAGCGCCGCGGCAGGCAGGCCCCTACTGCTACGGCGACCAGATCCACTTCCAGGTGCGCAGCTGCCCGCCCTCCGCAGCGCGGCTCTCGCTGCCGCCTCCCACAGCTGGCTCGCCCGAGTGCGCATTGCCGTGCGTTCTGCATGAGGAGCGCGGGACTCGTCCCCTCCTGCAACAGGCGGCTCACAGTTTTTCAAGCCCTTTGCTTCACCTTCCTTTGTGCCTGTACCAGATCGTGGGCGGCCGCCTGTATGTGGACTACCAGACGAACAACAAGCGCATGCCGGGCGTCAACACACGCGAGACCGAGGGCTGGTTCCCAGGCTCCATGGGCGCCGGTGCGTTTTCGCAATACACAAACAAAACCAGAAGAGATCCAGAAGAGATCCACATCAAAAGATGTGCTGGGTCGAGCCTGGGCGCGAGCAACATGGAGGGCTGGTCTCTCCAGCGCATAAATGGTTGTGAGTTTGCGTTTTCGTCATCTTTTGTGAAATCTAAACCATCACGTAAACATTCGTAAGGTGCTCGACCGTAATTTTTCCCCGGGGTCCACAGGCGCCGGTGCGTCTGTATCCGAACATCGACTACATGGTCATGCAGCATTGTGCAGCACATATGGTGCTGTGTACGCGGCAGGACATGAACACACGCGAGACGGAGGGCTGCTTCCTTGGCTCTGGTGGGCCATGTGCCCATATATGAATCATCCAGGAGAGTGGAAGCACGAAGCAGCATACCTGGCCAGAAAAGGCGCAGCTTGTGGCTGCCTTTCCATGACTTGTCTGTCGTTTCACGAATCGAAATTGGCGCTGCCTGCAGGCCTGACGGCGGCCAAGGGGCACATGCCGTATGTGCTCTTCACGCTGCTGGACGTGCTGCGCTCCTTTCCCGGCCAGGTGTGCTGCTTCCTGCTTCCACTCTCCTGCGTCCACCCTACTGCTGTGCAGTCGACGTTGCCGGCTGCTGGATCGTATGGCATCTTGATGCTGCAGACCTGTGCTCGAAAGCCTGCGCTTGATCCTGCGCTTGATCCTGCGCGGCTGCCCCATCTCTGGCATGAGCGGCAATGTGGAGGTGTCGCAGCAACGCCAATGCCGCAGCAACGCCAAGCCACCCTTTTCCCAGCACACTCACCGCTCACGTTCGCCCCCCGACGCAGGCGCCGGACGTGTCGGCAGTACTGCACACCTCCAAATGGAACCGCCTTCTCTTGAAACGTTCCTGACCAAGAATCCCACAAGAAAGCATTCCCCGCCGCAGGTGCCGGACGTGTCTGCAGTGCTGCATACTTCCGACTTCCCATGCCTCAAGGCCAACCGCAGCGTGCCCGATATCGAGTTCCGCCAGGACGACTCTGTGGTGCGCGCTCTTGACCTAATTGACGATCCTTCTGGATCTAATTGATTCTAATTGATTCTGCATCTGATTGATGGTCGTTCTCGTCCGCATTGCATCCCGCATCTGCTGCTGCCAGCGGGGGCTGAGCTCCGCCGCCGGCGCGAGCTCAGCCGGCGCGGCCGCGCCCGCAAGCGCTGGAACGGCTGCAACTCATGCGCAATGCCGCAGCCTCGCGTGGCGCTGTGAGCCCCAGCGCAGCGAGCCAGCGCACAGCGTTTCCGCAATCCTGCCGAATTTTCTGGGACAGCGGCGGAGTTGTCGATTCCTTGCCAGCGAGCATCCCACTGCAGTCAGCGTTCCCGTTGCCTACGATTCCTTTCTTCAGGGCTCCTTCCTGCTGCCTCCTGCGCAGCTGCCGAAGCACCATTTCAGCGACCGGCCCATCCCAGTGATGGGCTACAATCGCAAGGACGGCTTCATGGACCTCATGTTCCCGGACTTCACCTACTTTGGCCACGAGTACAGCCAGGTCGTGGGTGCGTCTCTGTTCTCTCATGCGCCATCGCTCCACCATGACTATGAACGAGGGCAGGGCATCAGCCTCTGCTTTCGCTGTGCGGGATGCAAAGCGGTCGAACCTGAACGACGGCGGTAGCTGACGCATTGCCTGAAAGCTTGAACCGCCAAACCCTAAACCTAAACCCTAAACCCTAGAAGGTCGAGCTGCATCTGGCCACCAGCAGTCCGCCTTTTCCCTGCGTGTGCTCGGACTCCCGCCTGATAACGACATCGCATTTAAATGCGTGACACCTGGCGACATTCAGCTGGTTGTCATACTGCAGACCCGGATGGCCGCATGCTCAATGGCTGGCAGCAGCAGCTGGATGTGATGGTGGCGACGCATGCGTTCACGCCGCTGGAGAAGCGCAAGCCCAAGGTCATGTGGCGCGGGCGCGCCAGCGATGACCCCCGTGACGACGTCAGGTGGGATGCCGGTGCCCGGGGAGGGGTGAGGAAACGCCTATCAAGTGAAAGGGAGCTGGCGCATGAGCTGCACACATTGCCGTTTCGGAAAAGGGTCCTGACAATGCTCGAAGCTCCCAGCTGGGTCCGCCTGATGTTGCTGCCGCAACTTCACCCTGCCATGTCCACTCCTGCAGCCACTGCTATTACTTCTTTATAGTATACTATTATATATGTAATACTATATTTATCTATTATATATATAATACTATATTTATATAATACTATATTTATATATTAATTATATATTTATATTATACTATTTCTTCCCTGCCGGGAATCATGCAACCGTCGTTGCCGGCCCTGCTGTGCGTTGCGTCGCTTCCGTGCATGCCGAGCGGCGGCGAGGCACAGTGACGCGACAGATGCATGTGCGATGCCTGGACAGAATGGCCAGCCGAGCGCCTTTCTTCGCTTGCTGTCTTGACAGGCGGCGCTTTCAATCCTGTCCGGGCGAGCTGGCGGCGGCGGGCCATAAGGACGCGAAGGAGATGTTTGACGTCGTGGCACCCCCCATGCACGAGATCACTAGCACCCGGCTCATGGACAACGGCGAGTACAGGTGAGAAACCCGGAAGCTCAGCCCAACTGTCAAACACGCTGCGCACTCTTGCAGGCGGGGAAACGGGCCCGTACTCTCCACCCGCTGCTTCGCCACCTGCTGCCACTCTCTGGATGTCGAACTGCCGACGGCTCGCAAGATGTGGACATCTGACGCAAGAGTAAGTCTGCATGCGAACAAGGGTCCTGCCCCGGAGGCTGAGCGGGATCGCCCGTCGCCGGCCGCCAAAGCTGCATCCGCCGCTCATGCAGGTACCCGGTGTACATTGACGCGGGCGCCTACGTGTCCAACCTGAAGCACAAGCTGGCCGTCGGGTCGCCGCTGCTCATGGTCACACACAGGTGCGCACGGTGCCAATGCTGCCTTAGACCCTAAACCCTAAACCCTAAATGGTGTTCCGAAGCGATCGTGCTGCGCTCGACTGGGCAATTGATCGATGGGGTTGGCACGGTCGCAATGCACCTGTCGTTCAGCGGCAGAAGTGCAGTGTACTGATGCTGCCGCAGCAGATTCCATGACAGACATGGCGTGCTGCTGCCGCAACGGTTTTCATCTTTCTCTGTCGCCATAAAGACGCGCTGACTCTGCCGCAGGTACCACGAGTGGTACTCCCGGTCTCTGCTGTCGGGCATCACGCATATCGACGTGCCAGACGACGAGACCATGTGCAACGAGACCTGGGCCAAGGTGCGGAACATGACGTGGAATGCGGTCAAGCCTGCCAGTTTCGCCCGCCACTATTCTGTACACGCGCCTGTGAGCAAGTGCAAAACAGCAGATGCATCGACTTTCCATCTACTTCACAGGCGCCATGGGACACTGGCAGCGGCGGTACTTGCCTCTGTAGGGATTTCAATCCTGTACGGCAGCGTCTGCAGGTGCAGCTCACGGCGGCGGTGGCCCGACGAGCACGGTGAGGCCATCGCCGTGTCAGGCCACTCTCGTTTTCGATTTTTCTGATCGCTTTTTGCAAACACGACGCAGGTGCAGCTGATGGAGGCGATGGTGAACGAGCACGCAGAGGCGGTTGCGGCAGCTGATCACCCGCCGCCGCCGTTCCAGCTGTTTGCCGCCAACTGGAGCTCGCAGCCATGGGGCGCCATCACCGAATCCGCGCTGCGCGAGTGGACCCTGGCGGCGGCAAGTTCCGATCCCCCCTCGATTTTTTTTGCCCCATAGCAATCCTAAAGCATGACTCCACTTTCACGCTTCTCGCCCCTGATGCTGGACAGGACGGGCATTTTGAGCCGATCATTCGTCATCGGATATACCCATAACCAGCTTCCAGCAGACGCCCCCAGCACGAAGCACCATGCCACACTGACGGAAGAAATACAGTCCCTGCCAAGTGCTGCTGCCTGCTCTAAGCCTCCCAATGCGCGGCATTGTACCAGTTACGGGTACAATGTTCCCGAGGACAGCGCTGCTGCGCTGTTCAGCGCCTTCTAGCACCTCCAATGAAACCACCCTCAAAACTGCTCCTGCGGCGCGGCACGGCCGTCAACGCCTACGAGGACAGCGCCGGCTGCGTCCTGCTTCTCCCAGTACACCCTGAACCTGCTCCTTCCTGCTTCCTGCAGCGTGGGATGGCCGTCAACGGCTATAATGCCTACGAGGACAGCGCCGGTTACGTTGCGCCGCCCGAGCCGCTGCCTGCAAATCTCAGCAGCGACGCGAGCGGTGGCAACGGCGAAGAAGGCGGCCCCGGCGGCGGCGAGCACAGCGGATCCGCAGAAGCCGCAGCGGCAGAGGGCGCCGCGGCGTCGGACGCCGGCGGCGGCGGCGGGTGGCTGGGCTCGCTTCTGGGACGCTTCTCGGGCGGCGTCTCTGAGCCGCAGCGCCAGCTGACGTCGGCAAAGCGGCAGGTCAGTGGCCCTGCTGCATGCCCTCCGACCCCACTTTCAGCTGCTCGGGCAGCTGCTCAGCAGCTGCGAAGCTGCAGGCTGATGAGCTCATCCACCTACACTCCAGGTTTTGGCTCACCTTGTGCGAATGTCCATGGACTGTGGTCACGAGAAGTCCCTGCGCAAAAGGGCGGATCTCTGCGCTGAAGGGCAGATCCCAGGATTGACGGTGGCGCCTGCTGGACGGCACATCCCGACAAACTCAGCACTACACAGCTGACTTATTCTGTTCATGGCTGCCGACCTCAGGCGCTGTACGAGGCAAGGGACCGCATCGGCGCGCGGCGGGAGTGGGCGCGGCGGCAGCGGGAAGCAGACAAGGCGCGGCAGGCGTGGGAGCGGAAGCAGGACAAGCTCAAGCGCGGTATACCCTGGGACATCTGGTCGCAGGCCGATGCCGCGTGGGGCACCGGCATGCTGCCCTGGGAGATCGCCGCCGCGGGCCAGCTGGTGAGCGGGGATTTTGTGTATCTTTGCTTCATCTCTGTTGGGCTGTTTTCTCAATGGCAATGCTGCCCGGGGAGCCTGGGCTGTTCAAGAAACCGGCCACCGCAGCTGGCGAGGGGCAGCCGGTGAGCCAATCTCGCGGGGCCCGCGTCAATTCCCTGCTTGCCGCACCCGCGCAGTGGCCACTTCACAGCTGCTTCCGCCCTGTCCGTGCAGCCTGAAGCTACGGGCTAGTTGCCCACCTTTCTGCATGGCCCTTCCAGCTTCACTTATCCGGCTGTTGACATCCTGCTGCCCAGCTGCACAGCGGCGGATGCCATCAGCTGTGGATGCCACATGCGGCTCACTGCGCTGACGGTCTGCTTGCTTGCAGTTTGTTCGAGACCGGCTGCGGATTCGGGACGTGCGGCTGTATGTGCGGGACCTGCTCATCGAATATTCACGCCTCCAGAAGTTCCAGCCGAAAATCACGAAGCGGGCGCGCTGCATCGACTGGGAGCGCATGCTCATGGAGTTCGAGTGGCCTCACTACAAAGAGGTCAGCCATTTCTGATCCTCCCCTTTGTCTGCTGGCCTTGTGCGGTTTCCCTGCCATGTTTCGTCGCGAATGTATGCTGCTGAACGGCTTTGACTGCTTCGTCTCTGCTGATGGACCAGTGCCCACGACCTCCCAGACTGTCTGCCTGCTCTGCGTTCGCCTAGGCCATGCCACGCAATGATGCTGCCTGCTTGATGGATGCTGAAGGGTCGTAGATGCGCCAGGTCAGGACAGGTTGCAAATCTAAAACCTTCCGGCTGAAACATCATGCGTCCCTACCGTGCAGGACCTTGACCCGCTGCTTGCCCGTCCCGATCTCGGTGGCTTCGACAGCTTGCGAATTCTGACATTTCTGACCCTCGCATCGCAGGACCTGGACCAGCTGCTGTTCTTCTACCCGTACCTGCGCTCGCCGTTCAACTACAACTGCTCCGACGACCCGCACGAGCAGGGGCGTGCGCCCTACACGCCCGGCCACGACGGCGCCGGCGACTGGGACAAGGAGGAGGCGTACCAGGCGTCGCTGAGGAAGGCCCAGCAAGCGGCGGCGGGCGAGCCAGGCGGCGAGCCGGATGGCGGTGGCGACGGCGGCGGTGACAACGGTGGCAGCGGCGGCGGCAGCGGAAACTCGGCGGCTGGCTCTGAGCAGGCGGGGGACGCAGCTGGCGGCGGGGCGGCGGAACAGGCACGAGGGGCAGAAGCCAGCGGGCAGGCGGCTGACGCATCGGCCCGCGGCGTCAGGCGCGGCGAGGAAAGCGGCAGCATCGCGGCTCAGACTCAGACTTAGCCTCATCGGCCGGTCCGCCCTCATCTGCGCCGCCGCACCCGTCCTCAGCGCTGCCACCGCCAGCCCCATCTGTTGGCTGCTGCTCAACTTGCGTTGAAGCCGCTTCTTCTGCGGCTCGGCTGCTGTCGCCACTCCCGACGTCGCCGCGTGGCACAGCGACGCAGAGCCAATGCAGTTGTGATGACTCCAGAAGTCTTGCTGAATGCTTTTGTCTGACCTTTGCGATTGCGCCGCAACCCGACTGACCTGCTATACACGTTTGGTGGCTGGCAAGCCGGAGCAGATACCACACGCTTCCTGGTAGCTAGAACTGGCGGGATTTTTGGGGTGTGGTGATTCCCATGCCCCCTTCTTTCAAGCCCCCCTTTCATTTTCAAGCCCCTCTTTCTGCCCTTCTTCACGAGAGGCCACTATTCGTCACGTAAGGACCGTGACCACGTGAAGGTTGGAGATTGCCCAGTCAGCTGGCTCACGAGTCACGAGACCCGTAGTGAGGGATCTTCAGTGACGGCCTGACGTGATCGATGCCGGTTTATATCGAGCACTTTGCCATCGCTACATTCAGCCAGCAATCATGCAGACTCCCACCTTACAGACAGCTGTCTAGCCGCGCTTCGAGGCCCTCCGACGTCCTCGCGGACTCGAACGGATGTGCACCGCCGAGCTGCGGCTAGCAGGTGTGCTCTCGCTGTTTGGCATGAAGCTTCAACTTCACGCTTCCCGCAGCCTCGATAAGGCAGTCCTTCGGGCTACTTCGCCTCGTCAAACGTGTTCGGCGTAGGTTCCAAGGTGATGAACTCAGTCGGCGACTATGTATGTAGGACTTGCCATTCCAGCGACTTCTGACCGAGGAGCTGCCATCCTGCGATTTGGGTCTTTCCTTCCGCCAAGTAGCACTGATGAGCTACCAGTTCCTGGTGACGACGCGACTGGAGGCAGTAGCGCATATACCCCTGTCGATCGAAAAGTGCACGTACGAGGGCGCTTGGGTGACGTGCACGCCAAGTGACGAGTGCTGAGTGCAACGCGAGAAGGCGCAGAACGTGGCACTATAGCACTGCAGAACGGAACAATATGACGTCGCAATGCAAAACGCGTCGCAGTTGAGACCGCACGCGTCAATCCCTTTCGAGACCCAAACTGCCGGGCCTGTTATTGCATTGCTGCTCCCTCGCACGCCTGCCACTATCCGTCCAGGTGGGTTCCGGCGAATTCAAAAACGTACGTAGCGGCGTATGACGTTGCGCGCCAGCAGCAGCTGTTTGTTGTACCAGCATGCGTCACACGTTTCTACAGCAGCGGCACGAGCATATCTAGAGCCAGGCCATGCAAGCCGCGAAACACGCACGCATGTCTCTGCACAAAGACCCGTCGTAGCACGTCCCATGACGGGGCACATCCCATGGCACAAGACATTTGCATGTGGAGTACAGGACTGCACTGCGTCTGAGCGTCGCACTGATCTTTGTGTCCTCAAACTGAAAATCTTTCGCTGATGTTCAGGTGCAGCCAACGCCTGCTCACCAGCTGCACACGACATCATCAGCGGCGTCTGCGCGGCAGCCGCGCAGACGCCACCGGCAGCAAGGCCACCGACAAAGCCTGCAGGGTCCAACAGACCAGGCTCAGTCTGAAGAAGGCGGCAAAGCCGGCAATGCCCACAATGTCTGAGAGCGCAGACCTGCCGCTGGCAGTTTCCGTCACGGCGGCGGCTTCGGCGACGAGATTCCCCGCCGCGGCCGCTGAGCAAATCACCTACGAGATTCCTGCTTCAGAAGGCTGCCAGCGCGCCGCCGCCGCCGCCGCCGCCAACCGCCCCATCAGCGGAGGCGCGCCATCGGCGGTGCAGCCGGTGCCGGGGACGCCGTTCCTGGCAGATCGGCAGCAGCGCGTCAGCCCTGAGGGCTCTGTGTGCCACGGGTCCATGGGCCGGCCATCGCTCGGCCGCCCCTCCCTTTCCAGCCAGGCATCCGCAGAGGTGCGATCCACTACGGCAAGGTGCTTCCGTGATTCGAAGGTCAGCAGTACTCCTCTCCACTGGCCAGACAGAGCGCAAGGCACCAGTAAGCCTGCAGCATGCCTCTCCAGGGACACCAGTCATGAAGACGCCAGTCATTCAAGGTGTGGATCAGGTGTCGACGATGAGGCGCATTCGGCAGTCCTGGCGCAGGTAGATCGCTTACTTCACGTGCTGCCCTTTTCGAGCTGGCAGCTGCGCACTGCAGAGCTCGGTGCTGCTGCAGTATCGAGAAGCAAAGCCGTTGTGGCAGCTGACGCTGCAGCATTGGCCCCACAAAAAAGCACTTGAGCTGCATCTGTGGCCGGACCACAGTCTGCTGCTGGTCTTGCATAGGCACAGACGGCGCAATGCACACAGCGTAGTGCCATGAGGGAGTCAGCAAACTTCAAGGTCTCTATGTCATGCACCCGGGGTTATGTCACGTCCTTGTTCTGACTGTTGCGCAGGCGCTGGCCCGCTACTCCGCAATCCGGCAGGAGAGCGTGCGCTCAGCGCTCGACACCATTAGCCGCTACGAGCGCTCATACGCCGCACTGCGCGACTGCGCCGGCGTCGCCTTCGTGGACTGCCGGGACCTGACCGAGGTGCAAGGCGAACGGAAGCAGATACTGCAAGGATGTGATGACACTTGATGTGATGCTATTCTGAGTTGTTGAAACCGAGAAGGTCGCCTCTTCGGACTGTCCGCCCACAGGCATGACCCAGGTGCGGCTCTGCTACTGGGGACTCGGGTTCCCCAAACCCTAAACCCTAAACCCTAAATAGTGATAATGCTGCCTACGTGCTGTCTCGATGCGTGATGTTGTTTGAGCATGGATGCGGCGCCCTAAACCCTAAACCCTAAAACCTGCCTGCCGGCAGGTGGGTCACCTGGGCGTTGGCGCCTATGCGACGGTGGAGCACTGCCGGCTGATCAACTGGCGGGACGACTCCCACCACGGCGGCGCGACGGCCGCGGCTGCCTCTGCGGCGGCCTCGGCGGCGGCGGTGTCCGGGGCGACCGCGGCGGCCGCTCAGGAGCCCGTGGGTATATATGGCGCCGATGGCGGAGCAGCCGTCGCCGTCACTCTGGCGCCGGGGCTGCGCGCGCCCCGGCTGCGGCAGCGGGCGGCACTGGACGTCGCTGTCAAGTACCTGCGGGCGGAGCTGTTCACCTGCCCCGGCGACCTGGAGGACTTCGTCAAGGAGGCCGTCCTCCTGGCGGGCCTGCAGCACAGGTGCGAAAATAGGGTTTGGGGTTTAGGGTTTTTGCAGCCCTGCTGCTGTTGAACAAACAGAGCCAGCAGGTCGCTGCTGGCGGCCTGCAGCACAGGTGCGCCGCTGACGGCCCGCCTGCCGGCTGACGACTGCTTTCTCCGAAAGATGTTGGTAGCGCACTGCTGGACATTGACGGGAGAGGCACGTCCTTTTCCTGTGGTGCAGCGTCAACCCTGTGTCGCCTGCTCTGATACGACCTGCTGTCTTCACGTCTGCTAGCCTTCAAAGCCCACTGGCAGATATCGTGGCGATCCAGGCCATTAAACCCTAAGCAATTCACTCTGCAGCGGCAGTGCCTGCGCCCTCGTTCCCAACTCAAGACACACCTGTCCCACATGTGCTGCAGATCCATCGTGGGGGTGCTGGGGCTGGGTTTCACCGCCACAGAGGGCACCGGTTCAGGCGTCGAGCGGGCCTCCATGTTCATGGTCACCGAGCTGTGCACTGGCGGCTCGCTGCGGGAAACGATCTTGGCGCAGATGATAGCCGGACGCAAGGTGGTTGCTGCCACGGCCACACGGCGTTATGCGTTATTATGCGTTATTATGCGTTATGCGTTATTATGCGTTATTATGCGTTATGCTGACGAATACAGCTGTTTCGAGGACTTTTTCACACCCCTGCTGGCACACATGCCGGGTGCTGACCTCACCGTACGGTTTAGGGTTTTGTGCGTGCCACAAGAGACGCACGCCTGTGCTCGGGAGGGAACCTTTTTTTGTATTTATAAAATTGAGTGCCGCCGCGGCTGCAGGTGGTGTACACTTATCAGCAGGGCCTGGAGTGGGCGGCCCAAATGGCCGACGGGCTGGCCTTCCTGCATGCGCAGCGGCCCAAGATCATCCACCGCGACATCAAGCTCGACAACGTGCTGCTGTCCAAAGGTGCTGCTTGTCGAGTGCAGAGCGCGAAGCTGTGCAAGAGCAGGCAACGCTTGTGGTGCTCTCCTGCCAAGAGATGCATTTGACCCTACGTAGGTGTATACACCAGCCACAGCTGCATCTCGCTCAAGACCCTGGCCAGACGTGCATGGGCAATACCGTAAGGAGACACCTCGGTCGCCTCGTTTCGAGGGCGAACAAAGAATGCCGAACATCAGTTGCCGCAGGGGACGACGGCGCCTGGGAAGCGAAGCTGGCGGACTTTGGGCTGCATGCCACCGTCGAGGCGATGGACAGGAACAAGTGCGCGCTGCCTGATGGGGGTTTAGGGTTTAGGGTTTAGGGTTAAATCACTGATGTGGCGTCGTCAGACCGCGGCCTGGAAACTGCAAGTGCTGCCAATCTGGCTGCTGTCGTCTGATCTGTTCTTGTCAGCGCTTGTTCTGTATAGGACCCCTTTTAACACAGGGCCTCTCGACCTGTCTACCCTGCGAACTGCACCCCTCACCGACTGCAGGCGGGAGCTCATTAAGGCCGGCGTGGAGGCAAACCTGGCAGCCGGACATGCTGGTGCCGGCAGCAATGGCGCGAATGGCGACGCCGCTGCAAAAGCCCAGGCCAGCACCTGCGGCACACTCAAGCAGCAGACCGACTCCGCGGCAGTCGCCAGCACGGAGACTCTCCCTCGCAGCACCTACTCTAAACCCTGACGGCTTCTGGATCACCCGCTCCAGCTGGACGCCCACCAGATCAATGCATGTCTGGCCGCCGTCAAGCTTGTACCCAGCACGTGCGGCGCCTTGTGCACAGGAAAATGCGCAGCCTGGTGCGCGTGCGTTCAGGCAGCGGCTCCGGCGCCAGCTCCGCAGCCGCCGGTTCCGCAATTTCTGCGGTCGCCCGCCAGCGCCTGACAGGCAAGGTTGAATCGCGCTTCACGCCTTACACGTTAAGAGTCCCACCGAGGATGCCAGTGCACCGCAGCAGCCCAGCGCCGACGGAGCAGCCAAGGAAATGTCGAGGCAGTTGCAATACATGCTGCATGCTGTAATTGCTTGCGCTGCATCTGCAGAACAGAGGGCGCCCGTTCCTTGGTGTTGGGAACAAAAGTCTGCCCACTCATGACAGACTGGCGTCTCTGCATCTGTGTGCGGATCCTGTGTCACTCTGCGCGGCGCAGGCCAGACGGGCTCCTTTTTGGGCATGGCGCCGGAGGTGACCCTAGGAAAAGACTACGACGAGAAGGCGGACGTTTTCAGTCTGGGCTGCGTCATGGTGGACCTCCTAGGCAAGCAGCTCACCTCCAGCGAGGTGCGCCCTATGTTTCTGTCATCTTGATTGATCTAGTGGATGTGTTGCTTTCCACGCAATGAGGAGGCAGTGGTCGAACTTATCGTGACGAGATGTCTGCTTAATAATAGTCTCTGCTTTGCGCAGGTGGCGTACCATGGCACTGCGGCGGAGTTTCAGACGTGAGTGAGCTAAACCCTAGCGTTTCCTGCGTGGCTGCCATCGATGCGGTGCCGCCATCGATGCGGTGTTGCAGGCTGGTGCATGAAAATCGATGTACAAAAGAATTTTTGAGGCGAGGGCTTCCCCATTTTAGTCATTGTGGCAGCTGAAAGCGCCAACTGTCCTGCATCTGACATGCTTCGCATCCCTGTGCAGATACGCCAAGCGGGTGCGTTGCAGAACACTGCTCAGGCCGCGCCCCTGCATGATGCGGCTATGCCTGACAATCCTGCTCGAACATGCCCTGCACTTCCAGCCATGCCTAGCTGTGTGACAAGAGGAGCTGCAGCCCGGCAGCCCTGCCACTCTGATCAAATTTGATGGGTCATGAATCTCATGGTGTTTGCAGGTGGCCTACGGTTACCGGAGGCCGCACCCCCAGAACTGGCCGGCGCAGCTCAGCGCGCTTGTGGCCTCTTGCCTCGCACACACGCCGGCCGACCGGCCGACCGCTGCACAGGTGTGTGCGCCAGAACGGCTCACCATGATACAAGCGAAATGCAAGCGGGCAACCAAGTCAGCGCAGGTGCTGGCCTGCTAGCTGCTGATGCGCTGCGGCTGCTATTTGGCATTGTACGGCTTGGCCGCTACCTGGCGCATCCCATTCCGCGTGATAGGGGTCCCTATCGAGACTACTGCTGCTCAATGTTAACATTGAGTCTCCTCAACTGAATGCTGGTCATGCTGCTGCAGGTGGCCGAGAGGCTGCGGGGGATGACAGCAGAGGTAGCAGCCATGGACAGCCGGCGGCGCCGCAGCGGCACATGCTTCTGCCTGGGGTGATGCCGGCAACGAACCGGTGGCGGGAATACCACCATCAACTAGGATTCAGCTGGCGTAGCTTCATTGCATTGTGACATGCAGCAGGTCAGCTTGCATGCCGGCATTGGCGATAGCGCGACAAGGGTTTGCGCATGCTGGTCGCGACGATGGCGCGCTCGCTGTTCCGGCAGTAAACCATGCGTGCCCAAATATCTCGCAGAAGAGCCGGCAGCAGCAGCCACAATATCAACCCACGATGCCGGAATTTTGTTCCGAACAGGTGACACTAGGAGCGTTTTGGATTGTTTCCGTGCCGCTCCGTATGTCAGGATGTGCGTGTGCGCAGCTCTGCAATGATGCGTCCAAGCGCACCATGTTAGTGCGATCAACGAGCGAGACGTTCGGCTGTGCCTGGTCCCGGACATTTGGCAGGTAGTTGACAGGAACAATCAGATTGATGTCATAAATTCGCAAGTGAGAACTGACTCGACGCACTGATGATATCGCATCTGTCCTGTTGAAGATTGGTGTTGCGCCGCCACTGCCCAAAAAGATGATACGTTGTCTTGTCTCGTTTTACGCGGTCTTATCCCATGTTTGTTTGGCGTGCTCTCACCCCCGAACATGTCATCCGTCACCCAAAATTCATGCAAAGTTTGCCACAGCGCTTCGTTCCGGCGGTGATGCTCAAATGGTGCCATGACTGCCTACTACTCAGCAGACTCAGCGCCTCGCGGCTCTCAAAAAACACTTCCAGAGTCAGTGAGCGTCTGCAGACCACTAGGGTTGGCAGGTACCCTAGCAACCACCGCGAAATCATTCGTCACGTAATTGTCTGAACTAGTACTGAGCACAGTGGTGTCTTGAAATCTTCGCAAACCACTCCGTACACAGGTTGCTGACAACGCACTTGCATCTCATATCGCATCGACGACTTCAGGGCAACACCAACCCACAAATACCTTTTTGTGAGGCTGCCCCTATGCATTTCGCCTTTCAGCTGTTCTCGACTGAGTCGCGTGTGCCCACGGCTTTTGCACTTCGGCTTTGCACGGTGTTGCCCTGGCTGGTCATTGCATGGCGCCTGGGAAGTGGGCCCGTGCCATGGCAGTGCGTTAGCTGGTCAATCCAACCGGATCACTCCCGCAAAAAGACTGTTCTGTAACGCAGCCATGAGGCGCCTGAGCACAGCAGTAGCTGTGTTTCTGGTGATACAAGCATCTGGATGGCCTCGTGCCGCTGTCGCCCAGGTGTGAAACTCATCTTTTAATGTTGTGTGCTCGATGTCCAGCAACGAATGCCTACTTGTTCCTGACGCCAAGGGCTCATCTGCCATGCAGTGTGATCTATGTGCATATGACCATGCAGGAAGCGAGCGCAAGTAACGAGACTCTCGTGGGGCTAGCCGGTGCCGAGAGCGTCGAAGGTGCTGCGGCGCCACAGCAGCTCACACAGCAGGCAGCAGCGCTGAAGGGCGATCCGGCACCAAAGACGCCCCTTGACAAAGTCCTATCCACCTACTTCAGCAACGAGGAGCTGGTGAGCGTTTCCGCAGTCACGAGCACGGCTTGCTGGCGTCACGAATGTGGAGCCCTGCACGATAGCGGGGATCAGCGTGCGCCATCAGCGGGACGACGCCGCAGGCCATTGCCTCCAAGACCTGCTGCATCTCTGCAGCAGCACTGCTGCGCTCCGGCGCGGCGTGCGCGCGGTCCATCCCCCTGTTTACCACAGCTGACACGCGTCAGGATCACCGTGCCCGCAATCGCCTTTCGAGCTTCCAGATGGATTTCAAACCTCGCAGGAGGCACACCTGCAGGACTTCACGCAGCGCTGCGCCGGCATCTCGCGTGCACACAGTGTGGGGATGTCCGCCGAGGGGCGCCGCCTGTGGGTCCTGGTCTTGGGCAAGGAGCTTGACCAGGCAAGCTGGTTGACGAAAAGCAATGTAAATTGCGCTCAGTTGGACCATGCGAGACTCTGCTGCTGGATGTGCATCTGCGAATGGTCGGTAGTGTGCACACATCCCTCTGTGCGACCAGTTATTTGAGAAACGCCTCGGAACTAGGTTGGCTGTCATGGGCAGGCGCAGCCGCGGCCGGCGTTCCGATACTCCGGCAACATGCACGGTGACGAGCCGTCGGGGCGGCAGCTGCTGCTTGCGCTCGCAGAGTGGCTGTGCGCCAGGTGATAATATATTTATTCTCATACATATATGATCTCATATATATATAAATTTATATGTATATATATATATATTATATGTATATATATTTATTTATATACAAATATAAATGTATATATATAAATCTACATATATATAAATCTACATATATATTTATTTATATATTATATATATATATATATATATATATATATACATATATCTCTCTTATATATATTATATATGCATATATATATGAAATATGCCGCTGCCGACGCCTATTCGCAAGGGCATGGCGGCCTTCGAGCGTTTGCTGCCGTCACCGCATGACTTTGACACCTACATAGTCATAGGTGGCTGGGTGCCGTCAGTAGGCTGACGGCCGATCACTTGACTGGGCTGTCCTTCACACCAGCACCTTGGCGCCGCCAATATCCAGCCCGGTGTCCATGCCATTAATTCGTGCCATCCATTCGTCGCTCGCCAGACTCGGAGCCGCTGAGCACACCAAATGCAGTCTTTCTGTTGACGCTCCATTGATCTGACCGCGGAGAATCTGCTCACTGCCGCTGCTTCCGTTGATGCAGGCAAGGCGCTGATGCGCAGGCGGCGTCGCTGCTGGAGAGGATGGAGCTACACCTCATGCCCAGCTCCAACCCAGACGGGTTTGCCGCCCGCAGCCGCGGCAACAGGTGCACGCCGTGCATGCCCATCTCCTATACATTGAAGCAGTAGTTTGATTGAGTACGCAAAAGTTCCAGACCGCCGTGCATGCACCTCAAATCCCACACATGCTGCATGAAATGTGCTTGCGTTCTGCGGGCAGCGGCAGAGAGGTTCGGATTTGGGTTGCCTGTGAAAGCAAGAGCAGTGAGCTGACCTGAAAATACTGGACCCATATGCGCCGGGCGAGGGGGCCCTCCGCGCGCCGGGGGGGGGGGGGGGGGGGGGGT
>JAABUM010000655.1_pt1 | contig 58282 bp, 106 predicted proteins | sample 5559161 | NCBI WGS metagenome assembly JAABUM01 (sample SAMN10711868, study PRJNA513369) | rock metagenome | isolation source: Antarctica rocks | place: Antarctica: Victoria Land, Siegfried Peak nord
CGCCAAGGTGCGTTTGCCGGCGAGCCGTCTTTGGCGGCGGGGCGATCGCGGCGGTGGCAGACAGCGTCCGGGGGCAGCCTGCGGCACGGCCGGACGCATCACTGATGCAGAGGCACATGAGGCTGCATGCGCCAGGCGCTGCAATCTGGCAGGCCGTGTGGGGTCTGCCGCCGACGCAATCTGCCTGGGGCGTTGAGGGGTCATTGACCAGCCTGGGCGCCTACTCGCCGGACCGGGATGGCGGGTGCCCTGGATAGAAGTAAACGCCACAGCAGCCGCCTGCCACATGTGGGCCGCACTGTCACGCAGCAAGCGGTCGCAGTGGGTGCGGGGGCTAGGAGTGACAAGCGGCTGCGGGTGTCCGTTGCACGCCGGCACGCACACGTGCCGGCGCGCGCCACAACCCTCAGAATCTCTAGTTCAAGGGTCTTTTTTCCAAGAGGCGTGCGCTTCGCGCGGCCTCGAATCTTGCTTCCAGCAGTCTTCCCTATCAGGGGCGACCAGCGCCCTGCCGACGAACATCTGCTGCAGCGTCGGGGGCGGCGGGAGCGCGCCTTGCAGGGCCCTCCCAACAACAGCTCGCCCTCGTGTTGCAACGTTTGTCGGACCAAAACTCCTCTCGGCAGTTTTCCGCTTTCTGATTCTTTTCCGTGGTGCGTGCGGCGTTGCTGACAGGCCGCACGAGCGCCGCAAGCAGGCGTTCGTGTGTGTTGCCTGCGGCAATCCTGCTCGCCACACCGTTCTTGTATTAATTCTTTCTTTTGAACATGCCTCTTTGGGTTTTGGGTTTCTCGCCGGGAGGGATGCACACGATTCCTCCGGAGGGCGGTACTTCGAATCCCAGTGGATAGTGTGGATACGGACACAGTTTTGACAGATCTGGTGTTCTGATTGTGGAGCTGTGGGAACAGGATTGTCTGCCTTCTGTGTGTCACCATCTGTTGCTGCGGCGGCCTGAACCGAGACTTTTGCATGCTGATCTTGCTGGGCCGACACTGTGTCCGCTGCGCAGTCTGCGTGGAGGCAAATTCGGATTGCCTGCGCCATCAGCTTTTAGGGTTGCCTCATTGGTTGATTATTGCCTTGAACCTGCATGTCATGTGTGGAATCTTCTGCTTCTCACCATTACACATGCGTCCATGCCACGCGCCATGCTGACCTTCACCTTGAGCTTCGAACCTCGCGCATGTCCTCGACTTCGTGAGTGAGCTCTCAGTATCCATATCTGGTGCCGTCAGTACAGAGACCGCAGACTCGGCCGCAAACTCGTCATGCCACGAGTGGCTGTTGATTAGCGTTCACACATCTTACGACCACAAACACATGCAAACGTGAAGGCACCTGCTGTTGCCGCATTTGCGGTTTGTGCTTGATCGTGGCTAGTATCTTTTCGTCGTGTTTGCTCAGCGCCAAAGTTACAAATTGAAGCACCAAATTGAAGCACCGTTGAATCTGGGACTCGATGCCCTCGATCATTGCCGCTACTGCCACCGCCCAGCAGCCGTTCTCCGCTACACTTCCTGCGGCCAGGGTGTCATACGCGGATGTGACCTCAGCCACACTGCCGCTGCTACCGCCACAGCAGGCGCAGGCCCCTCGCGCTGCCACGCAGCATCGCGCCGCCGCCGCCGCTGCCAATGCTGTCGGTCATAACGCCGCCCTGCCCAAAGCCGGTGACCTGTCCGCGCGCGAGCGACGCAGCCGCGATCGGGTCCGAGACGTGGTGCGACGCCGCCTCCACCTGCAGCCGGCAGGAAGCAGCATTTCGCAACAGCTGACCAATCCGTTCTGGTTCCCGTGCCTCGCCTGAGTGATGCAGCGGTGATGGCCTTTTAATAGTGCAGAGCCCGCGCCCACCCTGCTGTGTTTTGGGTCATCACTCCAACAGGGACATTCCGAGGATATGGTGTTGTCATGGATGTCCTTGATGTCAGGATCACAGCGCAGATTCGAACACATCAGGCGCCGCGATTTGCTCGCAGCACCCTCCCGACCAGAGGTTTCGCGAGTTTCCACAGGATCTGCCTGGTGTATCTGCCTGGTGTAATCGCAATGCACCTCGTGCACCATGTGGTGCTGCAGCGCGCACAGGCGCTCCGCTGCACTCTGATGGTGCGCCGCCCGCGACAGCAGCGCAAACACCTGCACAGCACACACTTGGCTTGTTGCATTGTTATATATAGATTTATATATAGATATATTATTGCGGCGCGGGAGGCTTGAGTTCCTGACGCCTGGCTGCTCGCGGTGTGATGGTGCCAAAGTGCGAGGAGACAGGCAGGCTCACACACACGCGACGCCTGAGAGCACGCTTGTAGCCGGCAAAGATTGGGGCCAGGTCAGCTGCCTTGGGCGGTCGGGGCCGAAGGAAGGAAGGAAGGAAGGAAGGAAGGAAGGAAGGAAGGAAGGAAGGAAGGAAGGAAGGAGCTCACCAGGAAGTGCAGCAGCAGGGTGTAGATGCAGACGAAGAGGCGCGCCGCTGGGTGCGCCGACACCATCTGCGCCGCCGAGTACAGCAGCCTGCGCGATGGGGAAAGGATGTGCAACTGTGCGTATTAGGGTTGAAAGGGCGTCTGGCTGGGGGTCACTATCCAGTTATGCGCCGACACCATCTGCGCCGCCGAGTAACAGCTTGTGTGCGGATGAGTTTGATTCGAAGAGTCGAAGAGTTGTGAAGGGTGCCGCAGGAGGCATTCGCCTGCACCAGATGCACAGCGAGATGTGCGCAGATCTGAGACACGGCAGTCAGTGCTCGCTCAACTGCCGGCCCCGGCGCAGCTCGCCGGCAGTCGGCATCGCAAGGACCAACATGCCCATATGTTCAGGGTTGCCACCTGTCGTGGACGCCCATGGCGGCGCGCCGCTCGTCTGCCGCGCGGGCACGCCACGCTGCGAAAGGGTCAACTGACGCCGAGTAGCTGGCAGCGTATTTTCCTTCCACGGCACCTGCCTCCACGTTGCCTGTGACACGCAGGATCCGATGTTTGCCCCTTGTGCGTGATCCTGAATGCTTTGCTGCAAAGGGGTCGACTGACGCGGGGTAGGTAGAAGCACACTTCGCTGCCACGGCGCCAGCTTCGGCGTCGCCTGCGGTACACAGGACGTGAAAAGACTCGTACAGGCTTTCCTCAGACTTCGCGGAGGGGCTGGCGGCGCAACTCGCCTCCGCGGCCCCTGCCTCAGAGTCACCTGAGGAATGAGGAGGCATTGACAGGCAGGCTCAGGCATCCTGGAGACGCTACTGACAGGCGGCAGGGGCGCCCGAGGCTGAGCTGCTGCGCTCCCAGCTGGAGTCCTGCAGCAATTCCCTCACGCGCAAGACGGCTTGCCTTTGTTCTGGGGGCGTCTCAGATCAGAAGCTGTGGAGACCCACCTGAGCGGCGGCCGGCAAAGCCCTGCACATACTTGAGACGCTCCAGCAGGGCCACATTGTCGGCTCGGGCCGCGTCCACCTGCGCGCGCGCCTTGGTGAGCTGCTGCCCCAGCGCCGCCGCGCCTGAGCAAGAGGCAGGACGCTTCAATCGCCGAGTTGCTGCCGGTGTGCATAAATTGACTGATGATAGTGATGAGAACGCCCACCATGTGCGCCGTGCGCATCCACCTGCGCCCGCGCCTTGGTGAGCTGCTGCCCCAGCGCCGCCGCACCTGCCCATGATGAAAGGCAAAAATTTGACGTGGTGCGGTCCTTGATAAGTCCAGACCTCCATCATTGGACAACATGATGATGTCGGCGCAGCTGCGTCGGCGCAGCTGCGTCAACCTGCGCGTGTGCCTTTGTGAGCTGCTGCCCCAGCGCTGCCGCTGTGCATGGAGGCGCAGGACTGCTCTCGGGCATGTTTTGAGCCGACGACCGATGCAAGTACTTGTACAAGTAGTACACGTACAAGTACAAATACTGTCTGCGCTGGTGAACTGGACAGCAACTGCGCCACTGCCGCATCGCCTTGCATCCAGCATCGCCTTGCAGCCAGACAGCGCTGCACGCCACGCCTCAGTGCCCGGGCAAACGACTTCAATTCACGGCCGGCAAGCCATGAGCCCCACTCAACCCTAAACCCTACAACCCGAGACCCTAAACCCGCACCCTCCTCCAGGCGCGCGGCCCGGTCCCGCAGCCGGTCCCGCTGCGCGCACAGCACCTCCACCATGGAGCGCTCGCCCGGCGCTGCGGCGTCGTCACAGCCGCCTTCTCCGCCGCCGCCGCCGCCGCCGCCGCCGTTTTCCGATGCCGCAGCGGCAGCGCTCAGCACGCAGGTGATGTCGCCGCCGACGCTGGCGCCGACGCTGCTGGACCGTTGCGCCTTGGCGCCGCCGCCGCTGCCGCCGCCGGAAGCCGCCGCGAGGTCGTCCTCCAGCTGTGTCGTCAGGTCGTGAAGACGCGCGACCTCCGCTTCAAGCTCTGCCGCTCGCGCGCCGGCCGCCTGCGCCTCGTCTGTGCGATGCCAAGATTGCAGGGTCTGAATTGCAAGCATATCGTGTAAAGAGGCAGAAACCCGCTGGAGCGTGCGTTGGTCAGATGCGAGACACGAGAGAGCAGCCTTCTGTTGGAGGTAAGCTGGCGTCTTGGTTGACCTTCGGCTCCAGTTGCAGCCAGGCGTGCAACAGTCGTCTCCTGCGCGCAGCTGCCTTGCCACCACAGGGCTATCACGGAAAAGGCGAGTTTAGACGCCATTCGCAATTATGGGAAACGCTCCGTACCTTTGGATTCCGCCGCGGCAGGGCGTGTGATTGCTGCCTCGCGCTCGCAGCGGCGCAGTCACAGATATACAGAAACCCTAAACCCTTTTCGCCAATGGAAGCATCGTGGATTGCACCTTTGGCCTCTGCTGCCGCGAGGCGCGCCACAGTCGCCTCGTGCTCGCAGTGGCGCGCCTTGTCGACGAGCATGGCCTCCAGGCCGCCGCCGCCACTTCCAGCTTCCTCGGCGCCCAGGCCGCTCACCACCTGCAGCGCCCGCAGCTGCAGCCGCAGCTCCTCCACCTGTGGACGATTGTAATGCCTCAGCGGTGTGGACGGAAGGACAGGTCTAGCAGGGCTATACAATACATACTGCATTGCCATGTTGCCCAAGTTGTGATGTAGTTGCGTAACACAGATCCACCCAGGAGTGCCGGCTCAGCATGGCGGAATGAAATCACTCGAAGTCTGAGACAGATATGCGGGCGATATACATGCTTCGTGCACAGTCACAACCCTGTTCTTTGACATGATGCGGGTAGAGCCTGCGAGCGGACCCGTTTCGAAGGACACAGGCAGAAACGGTGCAGGTGCACACAGCACTTGCGCCCACAGCATATTGTGTCACAGGCGCGTGAGCGTGCAACTGATTCCACACGCTGTGCTCGATGCTGAGGTGCAGCAGCATCACCAGCTGCGGCGGCTGCTGCATCCTGCCAGCTGATTGGAATGGTGGCGTCTCCGCCTGATCGAGATGGTTTGGTTGCAGCCTTCGGGCTGGAGATTGCAGCCCACCTCGGCATGTGAGGGGCGCGCCGCGAGGGCGGCCTGCAGTGCCGCGACCTCGTCGCCGCGCCTTCCTACTTCCACTTGCCAGTCCCGCTCCGCCTCCGCTGCCGCCTGCGCGTGCTCCTGTGCCGCCTGTTGCAGCATTCCAAGCTCGCAAGGTCAGAGCATCGAACGTAATTGCGTCTCGATTGAGTTGGCAGGTTCACAACAGGCAAAACCACAGAATCAGATCACGGTCGAGATCAGGACCAGGGCAGGCCATCATCACAGATAGCGCTGCAGGCTCGATTCTGATGACACGCCTCTGCCGCAGCCACGGCTTCGGCGCGCAGCGCGTTGACCAGCTGCCTCTGCGACACAAGCTCCGACCGCAGGCGCTGCTCCGCTGCGGCCGAGTCTGTGACAGCGGGTGTTGGCGCTGTGTTGGTGCCCCTGCGCATGCGCTCGACCTGAGAAATGCAGCACCATGCGTCAGCTTTCGAATCCTCAGACGCTGTCAGCATTCGCAGCATCCGGATTTGTCACCAACAGATCATTGAAAAGCTGCAGGTTCAAAGGACGTATGTGCGATGCCTGAGACAGCAGCGACGACTTTTCGGCCTCTAGGCCCGCCAGGCGGCGCTGCGCCGCGTCCACTTCCGCGGCCGCCATGTCCGCCTCCTCGGTGCGGCCCGCCGCCGCTGCCTCCCGGTCGCTTTGCAGCGTGAACAGCTGGTTCTGCGGGGATGCACATTGCAAAGCTTGGTGTGAACACCTAGATCTGCACGACGACACAGATCGGAGTCAAGCGCTGCCGCCAGCAGCCGCAGTCTCCCGAACTGAGGTGACCTGCCATTTGCCGGCTACCCTGCTGGCTCATTATCTCGTAACAAAGGCTGTCGTCTGTCTGGCTTTAGACACACACACTTGCACCGGTCGTCACCCTGCAGATGCCGGCTGCTGGATCTGGCAATTTCAGGCGAGTCTGGAGCGGGTGTGCATCTGCGCAGCCAGGCATGTGTGGCGCCCGTTGTGCAGCGCCCGGCGTGCCTCCGTCAGCTCCAATAGACATGTTGGCAGTCTGTCTGGAACTGCAAAGCGCTTCCGTACATAATAGGCCTAGTGCCGGCAGCGCATACTGTCCGGGCCCCGGCGCACATCAAAGCATGCACCAGGAATCACGTCGATGAAAACGTTTCTGAAACTGTGCGTGCGCTTGTGCGTGTTATCCAGCCCGCGGCACGGCTCAACCGTGTATGTAACATTTGTTGGTGACACCCTTTCCAGTGTTGACCAAGCGCTGTTGCGCCTGAGCAGCATGGTGCAGGCGGCGCATGTGTCCAGCCAGTCAATACACGGATCTTGTGTTGACAGGGTCATGTTGCGGGTCTGTATGTGTTGTACCTGTGCGGTGTGGTGCAGGCGGCGCATGTTGTCCAGGCCTTGGCGCGCCTCCGTCAGCGCCGCCTCCATCGCCGCTTCCCGCTCCGCCACCTCCTCAGCGCTCGGCGCGTCAGCCAGCGCCGCCGGCGCCGCAGCAGCCGCTTCCAGCTCCTTACCCTGTGGCACACACAAGTACTGAGATTTGCATTGTACTGCCTGCTGACTCATAAAGGGACCAGGGCGCCAGCGCCGCCTCCGGCACCACATCTCGCACCGCTACCTCCTTCACGGAGGGGGCATCGGCGGGCGCCGCCAGGGTTGATGCTACGGCCTCCAGCTCCTTGTCCTGAGGGGGTTCCGAAGGCGACGCTATACACACTGCTTCACAAAAACAAGAACCTGCATTTGGTGGGCGCCTCCAGCGCCGCCTCCTGCGCCGGCCCCTCCTCTGCAGAAGGGGCATGGGCTGACGCTGCCGGCACCGCAGCCGCTGCTTTCAACTCTTTCTCCTATGCACAAGTGAAGCAAACGCTTCAGTAGCTTGCATGATAGGGTGGGAGAGCGCTGCTCGGCAGTGTCGGCAGTGTGCCCGAAGAGACTGCATTCGGGTGGCAGAGGCTCGGCTTCATGGCCAGCCAGGGAGAAGGAGACCCTCCCATGGGCAACGATCTGAATTTGACTTCGAGAGCTTATTGGTTTTCGAATTTGAATCTCAGTAGGTCATTGAAGTCAAACGATCTCTGTATCCTTATACTTTCAAAATGCAGACTTTCATTTGAATATTTACCTGCCCAGTAGCCCAGCCAGGAGCAATCTATTCTGACTATTGCGCACCTTCTCGACCAGCCGTGCCTCCATTGCCCTGTCCTTGTAATCCAGCCGCCGCAGCGTGAGGATCTCTTCTCGTGTTTAGGTGTTCAGACATGAGACGTTTCAAGCGGCGACTCCAAACCTTGCCTGCAAGCTGCGCCTCCAGCGCCCGGTTCTTCTCCTCCAGCCGCCGCAGCCTGAGGTTCCGATTTCAGGCTCAGCTGCAGCTTTCCATATTTCGACGCAGAAAACAACTGGACTCTTGTCACTTGGCACCTTTTCTGCGAGCTGCGCCTCCAGCGCTCTGTTCTTCTCCTCCATCTTCCGCAGCGTGAGGTCCTGATTGCGCAGCCCGGCGGACTCCGCCTTGAATTCCGCCAGCTCCTTTGCCGTCTTGGCCGCACCCGCCTCCACCTCCGCAACGCGGCCGGCCGCCTCCTGCAAGTATTGGGAGCGTTGGTCTTGCAGAAGTTTGAAAGATATATGGCTTACATTGCAATATGGGTTTGCGCAGCCCGACGGACTCCCCCTCGAATTCTGCCAGCTGCTTTGCGGTTGTGGCCGCGCCCGCCTCCACCTCCGCCACCCGCCCAGCGGCCTCCTTCGGCATTGGGGCCATTCTGCTTACACGGAGCTGGCAGAGGTTTCGCTGATGTCACGACCAATTTCCGCGCAGCCCGGCGAACACTGCCTCGAGGTCTGCCAGCTGTTTTGCAGTGTTCGCCGCGCCCGCCTCTACCTCTGTGACCCGCTTGGCGGCCTCCTGCAGCATCAGGGACAATTGCTGTTGAACGCCAAGCATCCGGGTGCACGCCTATGCCAACTGTGCTTCTGCCAGCTGCCGAGCTGCATTGGCGACCGCTGCCACCTCTGCCGACCGCCCCGGCATCCTCCTGCGGCATTTGCTGTGCTGTGAGTTGCTGTGAAAATTTCTGGCAGTTGCTTCCGCCCATTGTGCATGTTGCTCCGAGCATGTGGATTCCCGTGCTGCAGATCCTCAAGCTTGCTCAACATGCGCCACTCACCAGACCGGCGGCGAGTGCAGCTGCAGGGTCAGGCGCCTCGTACAGTTTCTGGTACACGTCCAGGAACGCCGCCTCGCCCGCTTTAGCGCGCCCCGCCAGCCGGTCGATCTCCTCCTGGTACGCTTTCAGCAGCGGGCCGACGGCCTTGGCCACCTCCAGAGACGCACCCTTGCGGAAGTCTGCAGGGTTTAAATTGATGAAACTCAGTTCAGAACAGCTTGATAGCCTTCCAGTCGTTTGCTCTCCTCCTGTCGAGCCTTTGGCGGCGGCCCCACCGCTTTTAACAGCCTCCGGCAATGCGCTCTTGTGAAAGTGAGCACAGATTGGTGGTTGCAGGGTCATGCGAGGAACATGTGCAGACAGGAGGTTGGCGTCGCGGGCATCTTGTAAAAGGTAAACATGCTCCTTCTCATGGCAGTGATATACACCAGACTGATTCATGGACGCAGATGCTAACGCAAGGTGTGCAGATCTGAGCCACTGTGCACTTTTGGTCAGGTCGGCCAGCTGGCGGCGGCCCCTGAGGCTCGCCTCCTGCGCCGCCGCGATCGCCAGGCCCCGGTCATCCAGGTCCTTGCGATACGTGTCCAGTCCGAAGCCTGCAGTACAACAAGCATCGCTTCTGAACAGCTCGGCATAGATGATGCATGGGAGCTGGTGCCTGATTGCTGCTGGCGCGCTCGTGGCGCAACGCAAAGCCGGCTGGAAGCAGATGAGGGTCCTGCTGTCGCAAGGCGCCTATTCTGCCGTAAGACAGCTTGCAGTGGCGCCACCGCATGATTGCAGGGACGCACTCTTCCAGAAATGTGCGCAGACGCTCGCCGCGGCGGTGGCGTCATGCGGCGTGTCCATGCCGGCAGAAAATCAGTGACCAGTTGGCGACAGTTGCTCGAATATTTAGTCTAGGCTGAAGCCTGCCAGGGCATCGGGCGACCGCTACAGTGCAGCCGCGGCCGCTACTGCCCTGAATAGCCCTCAGATGTGCCTGAGCGTCAGCGGCTTGAGCGATCAGGCCAGATGGTGCTTGCAGCCTGAAGGTTCTGTACGGTTCAAAGTTCAAGTTGCAGTGCAGCTGCAGTCAAAGACACTGCTTGACGTCCGAGGAATCTCGGATCGTGGGCTCGAAAAGTAATCAGTGCCACACCCGCAGGACGGTAGGCTGCCGTGGGACTAACGAGACTCCGAGACTCCTTTGCAAATGCAATTGACAGCAGCTTTGAGCACGGCTTCAAGCAACAAGGGGAGTGAATTCTAAAAGTTCCGACGAGGCCCGCTAGGAATCTTGCCGTACACATGCATGCATGAGATCCAACGGTGTGCCACGCGACGCAGCGCCAGCGCCGCCGCCTGCAGTGCACACTCATCTGAGATGTGCGTTCGGCTGTAGCCGAGTCGCTCGAAGCTCGCTTTCTGCTTGAAGCTCGGTTTCGCTGTCCTGGTGCACACACACAAACCTAGACGGTCTCCTTTGCATCGCATATGCCGCCCTGGGGTTGAGACGAAGATGACGAATGGGACCCACTGAAGCATCCGGAATGGTTCTTGCTTTCATAATGCTGACCAGCGACCAGACGGTCGGCTTCCTGCACAGAGTCGAGAACAGGGCCATCGATGCGCACCCGGCGCAAAAGGTGGGAGCTGTGCATCAGTCACTCATTTCAGGACACCGCGAGACTGCCGTCGTCATTCCGTAGTTGGGGAGGACGTCCTTGACCGCCGGCTGTGGCATCTCCCGGGGGCGCAGCAGCGGCGTTGTGCGCACCGCTGAGCAGAGAGCTACGCCTGGCGATGTGCTGCTCGCCATCGGCCTAGCCACAGCATACGCCGGGGTGCTCTGGTGGATGTTTTGCCGGCACCAGCGGCGGGACCAGATGTGCATGTGCCGCCAGCTGCAGGCGTCCGTCCCGCAGCAGGCAGGACGATCCAGCGGCGGCAGCCAGCCCGGAGGCACAGCCGTTTGAAGGGGGAAGGAATGAAACTTTGATGGGCCAAGGGACTTCTTCTTCAGGATCTTGGGACTGCTCGAGTGTGTCGTCGTTGTGTCAATGCTCGAAGGGTTCAAGTCAAATGGAGCTGCACATGGCGCACGGCAAGCAATGTGCAGCTGCAGCAGGTGCCTGCCGAACACCTAGGCAGCGGCAGAGATGAAACGCAAGGCAGTGGGTTTCGAAGATGTGCTCATTGTCGCATCTTCCACTTGCACCTCCCAACGGTATGACAGCTGCTGTTTCGCTGTACAGATGTGTATTATTCGGCCGGCACAGGTGTTGCTCGCAGGTGTTGCTCACAGGTGTTGCTCACACCTTTCGCATTGAGTGCAGCGCCGCACACGCAGGTTGTGTATTGTATGTAGGAATCACATAGTGTAATATATGACGACGCATGGTACGTCGATGTGAACCGAGGCAAACGTGAAAGTCCTGGCCCATCTCGGTGCTGCTGATGGTAGTGCCGCTGCTGCCGCATCATGCCCTGGGCCCGCAAGCGATGGCCGTCGACGTGCTTCCCGAGACCTAGAATGGAACCGGTGACAGTGCAATGCCGCCAGAGTTTGTTCATTAGTCGACATTGTCAAGTACATAGAGGCCCTTCAGAAGCCTCGAAGCCCAAATAGGTGCAAGGTCTTCCTCCGCCGACGAATCTCTGGCGGGGTCGATCGGTTCGAGGCACAGGACAGCGAGGCATCCGTCAACCTCGCAGTCCGCAGGAAAGAGACCTCGCAGTCCGCAGGAAAGAGATTAGAGACTTTGTCTGTGCTCTTCCTCACGGACATAGTCTCTGCATGCTGCTGCATTCACTTCAAAAGCCGCTCGTGAGCTTGCTGAACGGTCGTGGGACTTATGTCCGAACTGGGGACCTGGTGTGCACTGCGTCCCTCAGTGCAGCGTTGAAGTGCTTAGGCAGTTTCGTTCGTTCGGCGCAGATTCACTGCGTTCAACCCATGTACCTCACGCATGTTGTCATTTGCTCCTTGTGCGCACTAACTGTTCAACCCTGCGCGCATATCCATGGCTAGGAAACCGCTCTATGGCTAGGAAACCTTAGAAAACCGCGGTGGAACCTTGATGTATCGACAGTGTGATTGCTGGCCAGTCTCCGCGTTCTCTCAATGTCTTTCCAGATCATGCTACTGCTCGTGCTGGCGCGCTGCGTGCATAGTGCGCCTGCCGTCACGCCGCCATAATGCGCGCCTCGCTGTCAGCGGCACGGCTAGAGTCCATATGTCACGGGCGAAAGTCTCCAGTCGAAACTGCCGCGCCGTTGCCGCACCACTCTGCAGCTGCGCGCTCACTGCCTGCAGGCCTCCTCCCGGTCCGCCGCCTGGGGAATCCATCCGTCATGGTGTCGCAGAACTCATCCTTCCGCTTGCGGCTCCCGGGGCGGTGCCGAATGCAGGCGCGCTGCCGGCGGCGGCGGTATCGCTCCTCCAGCATCCTGTCGACTTCGGCATCGGCTTCTGGCGTCACAGGCAGCTGTGTTTTAGCCGCGCCGCCTTCTGCATCATCGAACAGCCGGGATGAGATGTTGAGCCATGTAGAAGACGGCTCACAATACACAGGATACTCCTCGCATCTGCACGCAAAGGTGCCTCTGTACACATGGCGTGCGCGAGAGTGTGTGCGCCCACTGTGCCTGTATGTGCTGCATATGCATCTGACTGCAGGCGTGACAGCGGTGCTGGAATCAGATATTATTCGTGCACTGGACACTGCATGCGCCACGCAGCTTCCTGCCGAATAGTGCACACCTGATGAAGTGAACCAGCAGGCCCCCAGCCGCCAGGCCGGCCGCGCCGGCAAGCGCCAGCACCGGCGCCTCCTTCACCGTTTCCTTGTGCCACGGGCGGTGGCACCGGCCCTTCTCCGCGCTGCAGGCTTTGGCGGCGTCCTCATCAGACGACGAGCCGGCTGTGGATGCACCCGGTGGCGCACCGCCTGTCCCCGCAGCGTCGTCATCTTTCTCGTCTGAAAACGGCACCTCTTTAGAGCTGGGAGGAAACGCATCGTCTGGTGCCGCCTCACCTGGCGGCGCCTTGAACCAGCCCCACATAAGAAGCTTTGGCCGCTTCTGCTCATCCCCCATTGCATAACCTCACCTGGACGATGAAAAGACACCCACTGATAATAATTCGCGAAAAGAGGTGCTGCTGTGTGTGTTCAGCTTGTTCAAGAAGCCTGACGCCAGGCTGGTCAGCTACGATGTTCGGTCCGATCAGTAAAGCGGTGACGCAGATGCGGCTTAAGCCAAGCTTGCTTCCAGCCTGCCGCACCTAGTACATAAATGCAGCCGCCTGCCTTGTTATGGGCATGCGATCATCCTAGAGCCAGTCCTTCACCAGATAAGCAGAGAGGTGTTGGTGCACACCTGTCAGCGATGGAGGCGTCCGGATCTGCAGCCTGCGCCTGGCAATGTGTGCAGCGACGAGCCAGTTAGTGCAGACTGCACGTCTGCTTCGAGTTGGACCTGCCGTGAAATGAGCTGCAGTTACTGGCATCAACCAGCACTCGAAACTGTTGACTGCGAATGGCAGGCGCATTCGATGCACCATCTCAATGCGATCTGCTCGGCAAGATCGAGACATCTGCCTCGGAATTTCCATCCGACATGGACGGATGGACCCTTCAAGGCAGCATCGATCACACAGCGTCCGTTCGCATATATTGTATAGGACAACTACGAGCTCTGCAGCTGGAAGTACAACCCCGCGATGGCAGTGCTTTTGCTCGTGGCTGCTGCCAGTACTGGCACTAGTGCCGCTGCCAATGCTGTGGCCATGCGCCAGTTGACCCACCGCAGGTGAGCCACACATCACTTGTCCGTTGCTGTTTGACGTTTGATCGTGCAAGTTGCTTTCTGAGAACGCAATGTATGTGGGTTCAAGATATACTCGGCTGGAGGCTCCAACGACGTTTTGCAGGAGGACAGCCGAAGGCAATGAGGAGCCCTGCGGGGACGACCAAGACAACGCCGGCGGCAAAGCGCAACAGCGGAGTGCATACGCACTGCCGGAGGTTATCGATGTCTACCACTTCCTAGGCAGACTTCCCGTGCGCTGCATCAGTCTTCCATGCATTGATGCCCATATGCCGCACGCTCCGCTGGCTCCCGCCAGACCGTACATACGGATCGATAACCTTCCAAAGCGCCCCATCAGTACTGAAGATCCGCGATTCACCGCATTCGACTGCAATGCAGGTGGCGCTGGCGGCTCCGGCAACGGCGCTGCCGATGCCGGCGCCATTCAGGGTTGTCCCCAAGGCGGCGCCGCAGAACCAGGGCCCCAACGACAACCTGTGGAACTGGCAGCAGCAGTTTGTCGAAGCAAGGGCTGGGAGCTTTAATCGGGACGCCAATGCAGTGGCTTTCGCAGCAGCATACAGGATGCGCCGCTGCGGCTACCAGTGACGGCGTCCAGCCAATGCTATGTGCACCCTGTGTTCTTGGCGCAGACGACGCTGGCTGTGTGTTCTGTCAGATTGTTGAAATCGATTAATGTCTGAAACGCGACGCACAACGGAGGACTGCAGCAGCTGTCTTTGCTGTGCATCACCACCACTGAACCATCACCATGGACACGACTACTTATTGGAGGGCAAGTTCAGCTTCAAGCCAGTAGGGTGCCACGGCGCCAACTTGGCCGCAGTTGAACTGCGGATCGATGGCTCACCACCAGCAGCATCGCAGAACGACGTTCTTTGGCACACGCCGAATGAAAACAACAGGTCGCTCATATTATCATGCAATGTACACCAGTTTATTACCACGGCTTCACATTTCCTGACCGCAAATGTCCGCGCCGCCATATACTGCACTGCCACTCGTGCCTGGGCGTCCTGTCAGCTTGATGCTTGTCAAATGGCAAGTCTTATTTTGCAGTGGCTCATGGCGGATGAGTTGGAGCTGAATGGTTGGTCCGATTTCCTGGTGTGGGGCTGGTGTGGGGCTGGTTTAAGGCGCCGGCAGATGAGGCGGCATCAGTCACCCAGCTTCAGTGACTCCGATGCGGTGTCGTCCTCGGACGAAAAGGATGAAGACGTCGCAATAGCAGGTGATGCTGGCTGCAGGTTGCTCGTCGTCTGATGATGATGCTCAAGACAGTGACACGGCAACAGGCTGCCACCGCCGCGCTTGGCGCGGCAGGAAGGGCATGCCGGCGCTTGCGCTGGTCGCCGTGGGCCTGGCAGCCAGGGGTCTAGGGTTGTTGCAGTAAGTCATAATCTGTGACACATGCATTCGTAGCATCGCATTTCATCGACATACTGTGAAACCAGCACCGCTGTCACATCTGAGCGCAGTCAGATGCATATGCTGCATAGCCCAGGATGATGCCTTTCAATCAGGTGTCCAGCAGAGGCAGCTTCCCTGCCCAAACGTAATAACATCGTGGTCTCCTCTGCCGCATGACTAAATATCGGTGATGTAGGAAGCGGCGCGGTAACAATGCGGCAGCTGGCATCGGCGCCAATGCCTTTCAAAGTCGGCAAGTTGATGCCGACGCCGAATTCGACTTCTTACGCTGAGGTTACGCTCATACGCTTCACATGCGCTCTCACTGAAAGAATGCTGGAGGAGCGCTACCGCCACCAACAACAGGGAGAGCGCGGCCGCAGAGTGGTGCGGCAACGGCGCGGCAGTTTCGACTGGAGAATTTCGCCCGTGACATATGGACTTTAGCCGTGCCGCTGACAGCCAGGCGCGCATTATGGCGGCGTGACGGCAGGCGCACTATGCACGCAGCGCGCCAGCACGAGCAGTAGCATGATCTGGAAAGACATTGAGAGAACGCAGAGACTGGCCAGCAATCACAGTGTCGATACATCAAGGTTCCACCGCGGTTTTCTAGCTACAGAGAGTTTCCTAGCCATAGCGCGGTTTCCTAGCCTTAGAGAGAAAATTGGACATGCGCGCAGGGTTGAACAGTTGGTGCGCACAAGGAGCAAATGACAACATGCGTGAGGTACATGGGTTGAACGCAGTGAATCTGCGCCCAACAAAAGAAACTGCCTACGCACTTCAACGCTGCACTGAGGGACGCAGTGCACATCAGGTCCCCAGTTTGGACACGAGGGTCCATCCGTCCATGTCGCCCAGCGGAATTTCCGAGGCAGATGTCTCGATCTTGCCGAGGAGATCGCATTGAGATGGTGCATCGAACACTGCGCCTGCCATTCGCAGTCAATCCATTCGCAGTCAACAGTTTCGAGTGCTGGTTGATGCCAGTAACTGCAACTCATTTCATGGCAGTCCAACTCGAAGCAGACGAGCAGTCTGCACTAACTGGCTCGTCGCTGCAAACATTGCCAGGCGCAGGCTGCAGATCCGGACGCCTCCGTCGTTGACAGGTGTGCACCAACACCTCTCTGCTTGTTTGGTGAAGGACTGGCTCTAGGATGATCGCATGCCCATAACAAGGCAGGCGACTGCCTTTAGGTACTAGGTGCGGCAGCTGGATGCAAGTCGCATCTGCGTCACCGCTTTACTGATCAGACTGGACAATTTAGCTGACCACCCTGGCGTCAGGCTGCTTGAACGTGCTGAAGACACACAGCAGCACCTCTTTTTGCGAATTATTATCAGTGGGTGTCAGTTTGTCGTCCAGGTGAGGTTCTGCAATGGGGGATGAGCAGAAGCGGCCAAAGCTTCTTATGTGGGGCTGGTTCAAGGCGCCGCCAGGTGAGGCGGCACCAGTCGATGCATTTCCTCCCAGCTTCGAAGAGGTGCCGTTTTCGGACGAGGAAGACGACGACGCCGCGGGGACAGGCGGTGCGTCACCGGGTGCATCCACAGACGGCTCGTCGTCTGATGAGGACGCCGCCAAAGCCTGCAGCGCGGCGAAGGGCCGGTACCACCGCCCGTGGCACAATGAAAAGGTGAAGTGTGTGCCGGTGTTGGCGCTGGCCGGCGCGGCCGGCCTGGTGGCTGGAGGCCTGCTGGTTCACTTCATCAGGTGCGTGCACTCCTCGGCAGGAAGCTACGTGGCGCATGCAGTGTCCAGTGCACGAATAATATTTGACTGCAGCACTGCCGTCACGCCTGCAGTCAGATGCACATGCAGCACATGTGCCTAATGTACATTAGGCATAGTGGGCGCACGCACTCTCGCACACGCCATGTGTCCAGAGGCAACTTCGCGTGCAGATGCGAGGAGTATCCTGGGTATTGTGAGCTGTCTTCTATATGGCTCAACATCTCATCCCGGCTGTTCGATGATGCAGGAGGCGGCGCAGACAGAACACAGCTGCCTATGACGCCTTGGACGAAGCCGATGCCGAAGTCGACAGGATGCTGGAGGAGCGCTACCGCCGCCGCCGGCAGCGCGCCTGCATGCGGTACCGCCACGGGAGCCGCGACTGGAAGGATGAGTTCTGCGACACCATGACGATGGATTCCACCGGGCGGCGGACCGGAAGGAGGCCAAGGTGGCGTGGCGGCGGGCGCGCCGCCGCCGCCAGCAGATGGACACAGCGAGTCGATACTAAAGCGTGATTGGAAAGGGTGGATGGGACTGCAGCGGCTGCACTGGCCAGCAATCACAGCCGTGAACACAGGGGTGATCACAGCCGTGATCACAGCGGGGCCACTGGCAGAAGACTTTGCTAGGTCCAAGGGACGCAGTTGAGGATGCTTTAAAGCAAATTTGTGAATGCTTTTGCGCGTGACACTTTATCGACACGTTCACAGCTGGCTGCTGCCGCACGGAAATCTTAAAACTCGTCGAGTTGAACCCATACTTAACGCCTGTAATGTATGTCAGCCGTCTGCTGTGATGCAAGTGGTGCACCAGGCTGCTCTGACGCAGCCAAGGTCAGAGAAGCCGTTTCCGCCAGGCAGCGCCAACACCGCCCAGGGCTGCCCCCCAAGGGGGCGTCGCCGAAGAAGATGCCCAAAGACAACTTGTGGGCAGCAGCATTTCCTCGACGAAAGGCCTAGACACTGTAAATCGAGACGCCAACGCAGTAGTGGCTTCCTCGGCAACATACAAACTACGCCGCTGCGGCTACTCATGCCGGGGCCTGCCACCCATGTCTGGAATGCTGTGCGCCAGCGCAGATGCCGCCCGCTGTATGCACATCTTCAGGCGGACAATGAAATATAGGTTTTGAAGAACTGCCATGCACGATGTAGACTGCACAGGGTATCTCTTTTCTGAATGCAGCTGTGCACCATCATCATGCAAAAAGCCTGCTTTCGAAACGCAAGGCGAGCTGCAAGCCGGCGGGGCATAGCTGCCGCATCACTGCTGGTGTGGCGCCGGCGGCAGATCGATGATCACCACACATCAGCCAGTAGCTGTGTGGAATCATGTCGCTCTCTGGCAACCTACATATATAACCTGAAATCAGGGACGCTGGAATCAGGGACGCAGTGCACATCAGCAGGTCCCCCACTGCTTCGAAATTGAGCGCCGTCCATGTCGCCCAGCGGGGATTCCGAGGCAGATCCTCGAGTTTGCCGAGGAGATCTCATTGAACCGATGGCAGCAAACGCTACGCACTGTCACTCGCATGCACCGTGGCTGCTGCCGGCACCTGCAACTCGGTCTGACGGCAGTTCAAGCCGAAGCAGTGCAGACTTTCTACACCGACACGTTGCTGCCCAATTCAGACGAGATTTCTTTCGAAGAGATTCGGCGAAGAGATTCGGCGAAGAGATTTCGTCACCGCCAGGTGTGCCCTCGCACCCTTCACCATCACCTCGCTGCTGATTCAACCAAACACCACCTGTAGGTTGGGGCCAAAGCAGATATGCTCTAGCCGCCTCGCATGCTCGTCGCATATGCGCAAACGACTGACATTTGCGCATTGCATTTGCACCGCGCCCCGCCCATCTGGTTAGACGTAGCGTCATGTGCTGCCTTGCCAGGCTATTTGCACGTTTTGAATGTAATGTAGGAGCCCCTCGTTTCGCGACTTTCCACCAATACTTCTGCTTCTGTCGTCCAGGTGAGGTTCCGCAACGGGGGACGAGCAGAAGCGGCCGACACTTCTTATGTGGGGCTGGTTCAAAATGCCACCACTAAATGAGGCGGCACCAGTCAAGGCGCCACAAGATGAGGCAGCGCCAGCGAAGGCAGCACCAGCAGTCGCGGAGCTTCCTCTCAGCTTTAAAGAGGTGCCGTTTTCGGACGAAGAAGATGACGACGCGGCGGGCATGGGACACGCAGCGCCGGCCGCAGACGGCTCGTCGTCTGGTGATGGCGCCATCAAAGCCATCGGCCCGGCGAAGGACCGCCGCAGCGGCCCATGGCACAAGGAAAATGTGAAGGGTGTGCCGGTGCTGGCGCTGGCCGGCGCGGGCTTGGCGGCTGGGGGCCTGCTGATTCACTTCATCAGGTGTGTGCCCTACCACTTGGCAGAAGCTTTGTGGCACATGTTCAGTGCACAAGTATTGCTTCCAGCACAACACCTCCTGCCAAACCTACAGTCAGACGCGAGCACTTCACAGCCCCAGCAGTCAGGCGCTTTCACTGTGCGACAAACATCATGCAGATCTGCCTCTAGAGAGGCTCTGTTCTGCCGCACGGCGGTAGGTCTAAGCCTGCTGCCCGATGCTTTCAGGCGGCGGCAGCGGGGTCGCAACACAGCTGGAGACGATGCTGACGCCTTGGACGAAGCCGATGCCGAAGTCGACAGGATGCTGGAGGAGCGCTACCGCCGCCGCCGGCAGCGCGCCTGCATGCGGTATCGCGACGGAAGCCGAGACTGGACGGACGATTTCATCGAGTCCATGACGAAGGGATTTCACAAAGCGACAGCCAGGGAGGAAGACAAGGCACCGCGGCGGCTATAACGGCGCTGCCAGCAACAGATGCATGTAGCGAGCCTATACTAGTGTGCTTTGGACACGAAGGAGGACACTGCGGCAGCAAAATTGGCCAGCAAATGAAACGTTTGTGCGCGAATGGAGTTCGCATACAGAAGTGCTGCTGTTGGCGGCAGTGCAGCATCGCAGGAAAGCAGCCAGACTCTCCATGGCACAGTTGACAAATCGTGATGATGCGCTGTACACGATTGCTTCTCTGAAGATAACTTTCTTGATTTGCAAAGCTCCCTAAGTCAAGGACTTCGATCTGGTGAATTCTGCAGCAAGGAATGATGCACACGCGGTCTGTGTCCAGCAGGACATTGCGTCCAGCTCTACCTGACCAGCTGGACCATTGCCTATGACTTTCGGAAGCTGTCTACAGACGACCTTATAGGAAGGTCGTAAAGAATCGTTTTGACTCAGTCGCGCCCTGCCTCCTGTGCAAGCTGGCGCCCAAGGCTGAAACCGTTCTGACATTGGTTGGGACTGTTTCTGTCTAGGTTGTGGCTGGGCTGCCGTCACTGCGCCGCCGGATGCATCACACCGATGCCGGCGTCGGCACCGGCGCCGGCCACAGCTCCTGGCCGCGCTTGAAAGCCCATATGTCTGTCACCACCAGCAGTTCTTCCGCCGCTGGCGGATCAGCCACCGGCGGATCCGCCACCGCCGCCGCTGCCGCGCCGTTCCGCTCGCTGCCGCCTGCCGCCGCACCCTGCTGCTGCCCATCTGCGACGGCTGCGCCGTTGGCTGCTGCTGAGTTGTTTTCACCGTCTGCCGGAGCGGCCGCCGGGGATGCTGCGGCTCCCGGCACAAACTCTGCCGCCGCGGCCGACAGCTTGGTTGGCGTCGCCGGCTCTGCGGAGTACCCAGCCGCGCCGTTTGGGCCGCTCGCCGCCGCCGCCCCACTTGCTGCCGCAGCGTCGTCCGCCACCGCGCAGGTGCCGTCAGCTGCCGGCGCGGGCGCAGCCGACGCCGACTCGTCCGCAGGCGGCGCTGCGGCGGTAGCTTCCTCTGTCCCGCCTGACGCCGCTGCCGTTTCCGCACCGTCGCCTGCCTCCGCAGCACCGAGGATGTGCACGCTCAGCTTCCGGCGCGTTGCGGCGCCACCGACCGCCTCCTGAGTACAGCAAGTGTACGTGGCTCAGCAGCGGTTTGCTGGTGCGAGGCAGTGCTGGTGCGTGCTGGCAGCCCTGACACACTTGCAAGCAGGGTTGAGAGACACACAGAAGCACACAAGCGCAGCACAAAGGACATCACCACTCTGCCACAGCATCGTTGCAGAGACCTGCACTGCAGGCTGGAGCGTCGGCCACTGCAACCCGTTCCGGCAAGGCATCGTCATCTCTGTCGCAGCAGCAACCCTCCTGGCTCTTGGCCGCATGTTCCGGGTGCCTCATCTCCGGGACAACGCTCGCAGGTCGCGCAGCGTCAGCCGCCGCAGCACCGCAAGCTTCGCCCTAATCCACGTGTGGGAAGAAATATCTCTCACGGATGCCTTGAGATAGAGTAGAAAGCAGAGAAAGGCTCCCGTGTTACCTGGTAGAAGGCCTGCAGGTCGCGCAGCGTCAGCCGCCGCAGCGCCGCGACTTCCGCCGTCGGCCGGTCCCACACCAGGGTGCCCGCCTCCAGCTCGCCCCAGTGGCGCGCCGCCAGCTCTGAAAGCCGCTTGGGCGGCTCCAGCTTGGAGCGCGCCAGCTCCTCCATCTGCGCAAGAAAGAAAGGACGCCTGCGTTTACTGGAACTTCAAAAAAGTCACATCAGATTGAAACCGAGACAGCCAGCTTCGCGATGCACCACACAAGCTAGACCGGGTAGGGGCATCATTCATGCGCGCGCGACGTCCATGCATGTTCCGGCCCGCCCTGCTGTCACATGTGCCCGATAGCGCCTAATATAGTGAAGGTTAGCGCAGTCACAGGTCCACAGACATGGCGAGTTCGCGAACAAAGGCTGTGGCAAGCCATTTGGCTTGGTACGACACGAACTTGGCCGCATTGGGGACGCTGATGCATAACTGTTTTTGGGCAGACGCGACAAAAGTCCAGTCGCGCTGCACACTCCTACAGGCTGAAACCATCAAGACGCGTGCGGAAGGACTGCAGGAGGGTCGTTCACCCGATACTTCAAACAAAATAATAGAAACACACCTGCTCGTCAAATTCCTCCTGGCTGAGGCCGTCCAGCCGTGCGCTGAATGACTCCAGAAATGCCTCCACCGCAGAGTCCAGGTGCGCAGCTGGGAACTTGGTGGACTGGATGATGAACAGCTGCAGGGCAGGAGGCGAAAGGTGAGGCAATCGAAAGCTGAGGCAATCGGTCACGTCACGACTATACGTTGGACAAGCGCACTGGCCTGCGCACACAGACACACACACATGCTGCTCCAGGTTTACCAGCCAGCGTCAGTGGACGGCTCAGAGCCGATTTTTACAGCAAAAACGGCAGTCTGCTGCGTACCAGGCTACGCACGGCGAGGTTGCTCCAGGGCGACAGGTGCACCAGGTAGCCCAGCTGCTGCTCCGTGCGCAGCGCGTGGAATGCGTCCCGCCGCGCCAGCTGCACCAGCAGCTGCCCAAGCGCATTCCGCCGCAGGTCGTCCGGCCCCATCTGCAGAAGGAGGAAGCGAAACCTTCAGGGATTCGGATGTTGTAGCAGCAGACGAGGCGTTGGGAATGAAACGTGTCCCGCCGCGCCAGCTGCACCAGCAGCCGACCCAGCACTTCGCGCCGCAGGTCGTCCGGGCCGGTCTGCAATGGCACGTACCCCCCTACTGGAGCTCGAATGAGGTAGAATTTCTATAGGATGTGGAATATGTCGCGCCGCGTCAGCTGCATTGACAGCTGCCCCAGCATGATGCACCGCACATATCTCGGGGCCGGTCTGTGAAAATGCACCTTGTAGCTGTTTTAGAAGGCAGAACTTGTAGCAGTGGCTGTCCTTTGCTCAGAGCCAGCTTCCTTCAAGGCTCGCAGTTTATATGTATGACACAGCCTAACGGTGAGGAGAACCACACCTGGAAGCTGATGGCGACGGCGGAGTTGGCGTTGGCCGGGTTGGGGCTGCGCTCCGCGAACAGCGTCGGCCGACCCGTTGGCAGCTTGACAACCCGCTTCTCCGGCGCCTGTGTGACCAGGAATGGATGTGCTGGTGGCTGCTTATTGAACCTGCGGGAGATTGCCATGATGGCAGCTGGGGAGCATCCACCAGCATGATCAAGTAGCTTGGTTTCAGGACGCAGATGCACAATGAATGTCCAGCGGTTCCCACGCCAGATGCACCACGTCTGCAGCAGGCAACACTGCGGGCAGCGGCATCGCCGCTGCAGGGGCGCGCATCCGGCGGGCCAGAGCGCAGTGAACTGTGCCACACCCTCAGCCAAGCTGAAAGTCGTGGAGCGTGCGCCATACAAGACTGCCGGTAGGCTAGCGCCAATGACCCACCTGGCTGGCGAAGGCAGGCTCCCCAGCGTCATCACAGAGCCATGCAGCTGGTGCGCAAAGCCGTGTGACAACACTGTGCGCTCAGTCAACATGAGGTAAATCTCCAAGTGCATCATGCTGACCCACCTGACTGGCGAACGGCGGCTGCGTCTTCAGCTGCTCGGACAGCAGGGACTGCACATGTCGCGCCAAGCCAGCGGCGGCCGCGGTGTCAACATTGCCGGTCACGTACGCCGTCACGCGGCACCGCCCCAGCAGCCTGGGCAGGAAGGCCTGCAGGGAGAGCACTTTTGGTCTGAAAGGAGATCTCAAGCTGACACTTGGTGTTCGTGGTAGTACTGATTGAACTTTTGCGATAAGAGAGCGGATAAGAGTTTGCTGGGTAGGTGCTCATGTGCTTCTCCTCATGAGCCTCACTCACGAGCGGCATGCCTTACCGCACTGCGTCAGCCACAGCACAGTCTGTGCAGCCAGATGTAGACATCGGCGAGCCCAGCCTCACCTCGCCTTGATTTATATTTAGGGGCCAAGGTCCACGAGTGCTCAAGAACCTCTACATCTGGAGGGCGCTGCATGTGGCAGGCTGAGATAATGCTGATGGAAGGCCCTCTAGATGCCCTTGACATTGGCCGCTGTGCTGCTCTGCACCCGGCACATGTTTGCGATGCATCTACAGGACCTGAAATAACGTTTCCGCGCCTTCACGTCGGCCGCTGTCATGCGCCCAATGACCGCCTCGTGCTCGTCCACTACATGCGATGTGTGCATGCAGAGGGTGTCATGAACCACCACCTTGACGTCAGCCGCCGTGACGCCGTCGACAATGGCCTTGTACTCGTCCACGTGCCACTTGCGCGCCTCCAGCAGCTGTCCGGAGGAGTACAGCGCGATCTGGTAGGCCTGGTCGTAGTCCATTGCCGCGTAATCTTTGGCAAGCGCCTCCCGCACCACCTGTGGCATTGGTCCATGGTTGGATTTCACGGCTTGGCTATGAATTCAGCAGCTGCTTCAGCGCAATCTGGTACGTCTGGTCGTAGTCCATGGCAGTATAGTCCTTTTGCGAGCGCATCCTTCGCCACCTGCGATGTGCAAGGGTTTGTTGCGCAAGACTTTCGTTGAGAGGCAGTCCACTGGTCCATTGCAGCGTCACCTTTCGCCAAAACCTCCCTTACCGCCTGCCATGTTTCGGAGCGTTTCGGGCGTCCAGGTGACATATGATAGGTTGCTGAGCTGCTTCTTGGTCGCCATCGGTCCAGCCTTCAGGTTGTCAGATCCGATACAGATGATCAAGCGAATTTCCGCATGGATCACTCCTTGCAACGCTGTCAAAGTGAGGGCGTATCTCTCACTAAACAGCACCACGTCGGATTTAGACATGGCGTGCAGCCAAAAGACGATTAGATATTCCTGCCAGAAAACCAAATGGTTTCGGTGGATGTTCAAGCTTGGCGGTGTTGCCCTGGAAGCGATCCTCGACAAAGTCCTGTACGGCCGCTCCAGCCAGGGCCGTGAGCACGGAGGACATTCATCTCAGTTTCCTTGAATGAGAGTGCACGAATTTATTACTGCGGCGCTCACCTGAAGCCTGCCATGTCCAGCTCCGCCGCCTTTGCCAGCACCATGCGCATCTATGCAAACCCTTTCTGTCAACATAGTGTGGAGTAGAAACGGATCTTGCTTTGTACCTGAAAGCGGTCTTCTGCGATTTCCAGCGCCGCCGCCGCCGCCAGCACCGTGCGAACCAGCTCCAGCAGTTTGTGGCTGTACCCTGACGCTGTCAGCTGGAAGCCGGCGGTGGTGCTGTCCACGCCGCAGTTCAGGCCTGCTTGTCAGCATGATGAAAATGTGATGGAGAGCCAGAAAATGTGATGGAGAGCCACAAGAATGGTAAGAAGCAGTTACGCGGTCCAGAGCTTGAGGCTGTACCCTGATACCGTCAGGTGGAAGCCGGCTGTGGTGTTGCCCACGCCGCAGTTCAAGCCTGCGTGTAGCATAAAGTCCTTGTGATGAAGGCCGTGAGTGAGGTTATCACTTTGCCATTCACAGCTTCCGGCTAAGCCTAGAGGTGTCAGCTGAGAAGTCCGTTGTGGGTGGTGTCCATGCGGCCGCTGAGGCTTGCATGACGCGATCATCACATTGCCAGCCTCTTGTTCAGCTTTTGATGTCAAGCGATATCAGACTCTGAAGTCGGTGCGCGCCGGACCAAGATCATTGCACCAGGCCTGACCTCGCTTGTACATCCGGTAACAGCTGTAGCGCTGCAGGCACAGCGACAGCCGGCGCGTGAATGAACCATGACTACCCGAAAGGGCGTTCATGGGTGGCTGTGTCTGAAGTCCCGCCCGAAACTTCACTTTCCAGCGCCGATATGAGAAGGCAGCCTTGTTGAGCTGCGTATCCAGCCTCTAGAGGTCGACGTGTCACAGACGGATCCACCGGCTGCAGTGTCTTGAGGGCAGAAAGCGTGACGCGATACCTGCGAGGCTGGCGGGATAGGCGATCTCGTTGAGCGCGTCGGCCAGCAGCCGCACGTACAACTTTGTCAGCACTGCCGCTTCGGGGTCAACGTACGCTGCCGGCGAAGCAAAGCCCAGGAACACCGTCGCCTGCATAGAAACTATTATCAGATGACATTTGAGATTCTTGAGGCAGAGCCTGCAGGTTCACCAGCACTGCCGAATCCGGGTCTGCATACGCTGCCACCAACGCAAAGCCCAGGAAAGCCGTCGCCTGCATAGAAATGACCGTCGAGCATGTCATTTGAACTCGAAAGCTACACCGCAGAAAACGTCCATGACCAGCAACCCTCGGCAGTGATTTGCTGCTGCTGTCAAAGATGGGCAGAAAGCTTCTTGCAGAACTTCAGCAGTGCCGAAACAGTAGATGTGATCTTCTGCAGAATCACCTTGGGGCGCCCAAAGGAGACGTCCGGGCGACTCCACAGCGTGACGAGCGGCAGCTCCAGCGTCTTCTTTGGCTCCGATTCTCGTCCCCAGTCCTCCTGTGTGCATGATCGATATTGCTTTGCACAAGGGCAGCAAGATGACGATCTGTAGCTCCGATGTCTTCCTCGGCTCCGACGTCCGCCCCAGCCCTCCTGTGAGCGGGATGAGGTCTCAGATGGCAGATCACTCCACAGATCTGTGTACCTCTACACACAATGACAATCCGCAACCCAGCCGGCCCAGAATCAGCCTCGAGATCACGAGCAACCATCAAGTGAACAGTGCAAGGAGATCACCTTCTGCAGGTCGAAGTCGGTGGACACGAACGGGTTGGCCGCCGGCAGGTGCAGCTGGGGGTGCGGCTGCGGCGCCTGCCACCGCGCCAGCCAGTCAGCCGGCACGCGCTCCTTCGAGAAGTGCGCCTTGTAGTAGTACTCCTCCTCGTTCGTCTGGCCCTGTAGCAAATCAGTACAGTTTCAGCGGCGCCACCGACAGCTACTTGGCCATATTGAAATCCAACTTGCAGCGTGTTTTCTCTTTCCGATCGACCCTGCGCCTAGACAGTCAAACACCCTCCAACTGTTCGAAGACTCATGGATGCTGCCAGTGTAGTGTATGCCGCAACACCGACTTTGCCACAAGCAAGCAGCCAGTGATGACTTGAAAGTGCGCGGGACAGTGTGCCAAAACATGCAATTCGTTGCATGTGCAGACTGAAGTGGAATGGAGGGGTACGAGCTGGCTACTGCAGTTGGCAGGGCCATGCCAAAGGGGGGATATCCAGCTGCACATCAGGGCACAGCCAGGTGCCTTGTTGTTTGAGGACTGTCAGCCATCTGGCCTGAAGATCATGCAATTTGACCTGACACAATCAGCGAGACCCCTGCGCATCGACCTTGCATTGCATGCGTTGTGGTGTCAGTGCGCTCATGAAGTAACGCACCTGGAAGGTCTTGGAGGCCCACATGACACGCGCCGCGTCAGGCGTCATGCACTGCAGCACCCGCGCAATGCCCTCCGGCTCGAAGTCCTGCGGCACCTGGTGCATCGCCAGCAGCAGGTCCCTGCACACAGCAGCCTAAAGACATAACCGATGCAATAATGCCAAGCATGGTCAACATTCCAGTCAACAGGATCGTCCCAGTCGGATTGGGCTTCCGTGCAGCTTGCCAGCGATGCCCATGCATGCGGCACCCTGCTGTTGGCAGGCGCCCCGCAGTGTCTTCCAGCAAAACTGCCCTGCCGACCACCACTACCACAGAATTGGCGTCAAGGGGCAGACAACTTGCTGGCCGACAAGTCTCTGACGAGGGCATCAATTCTGCAGTCGCAGAGTCCGACACTCGCACCTGCTGTCATAGTCAGGGGAGATTTGCCAGAATGTGTCTGCACCTGTCGCCGTAGTCCTGCATCGCGTGCGCCAACGCCGTCGCGGCGGCAAAGGGCTGCAGCCGCTCCGTGAAGTTGAAGCGCAGCTCCGCAAGCGCCCGATTCTCCTCCCACACCGGTTCTGAGATTCCCCCGTCGCCCCGCAGCACGGCCAGATAGTCGAAGACCAGCGCCAGCACGTCCTCGAGCTTGGCGTGCCCTGAAGGTGGGTGTCATTCGTGAGTGCATGTGTGTCATTCGCATTGGAAATCGTCAGAATCCTTATGTAGTGTTGAAACAATGCGGCGCCAGGTAGTCGAACACCCCCGATGCCAGTACCTCCTCGATCTTTGGCCTGTGATCACAGTAAACATGCAATTTTCGAGACGGAGCTTGTGCAAGATGATGCCCCCATTGGCTCTGAGATTCCCCCGTCGCCGCGCAGCACCGTCAGGTATTCGATCTCTTGGCATCATGTGCATAATAAGAGATCCAGCATGTTTTCGAACTGCTGACAGGATGAGGTATGGCTGACAAGCCAGGTAGGCGAACACCTGCGCCAGCGCCTCACCGGATTTGGCGTGACCTGCGGGCGGTAGAGCATGTAGCTGCTCGATGCAATGTGCAGCGTGACAAAGGTTTAACCTTGGGAAGAAGGTTGCAGATCCCGCCAGGCCCCGGCGCTCAGGACTACTGTTGCTTCGCGTGCTGTTAACTGTTGCAATGTATGCTGTGAATTGCAGTAAGTCAACGCTCAGTAGGCCGACTGCCTGCAGGTAGCTGTGTCTGCAAACAAGGAGCTGCAGCACGCCGGCAACGGCATACCAAACGCCGGCAAGGGCATACCAAACGCCGTGTGCTCTCGAGCTGCAGGCACGGGAGGCAACCGCTGCACGTGCCCTGCCAGGGACTTTCCCAGCCATGCGTGACCGCCAGTTCTACTTGTCCAAATATCTGCAGTAGCCGCACCTCGGTCACTGGGCACGATGGAGAGGGGGAAGAGGAAGGCGCCGCTGAGGGACACGGCTCCATGCAGACACTGGGGAATGCAGCATCTAAAATTCTTAAGCCGCACCCTCGTCGGTAGCGGCTGAAGGACATGCCTTCTTGCAAGTGCAGAAGCGCTGCAATCACAATCCTCGCCAGTGTTCACACACGCACCCTCGTCGGTGAGCACGATGTGCACGGAGAAGAGGGAGGCGCTGCTGAAGGACATGCCGCTCTCCCCCGCTGCCAGCTCCATTGCGAGGCCGCGCGCCTTGAGCAGCGCAAACACGCTGCCATCGCCCTCGTGCCTGCGGCAATCGGAATGTATGCGGTAAGCAAACGCAGGTTTGATGTCGGTCCGTGCACCTAGACATGCCTGCGGCCACCTCCACAGCCAGGCCTTGCGCCTTGAGCAGCGCAAACATGTTTTTTGCTTGCAGCTGTCCGCACTGACACCTCTCGTATAGACACGCAGCAGCGCCGTCATGGATGTTCGCTTGCACTACCACCCTGCTGGGTAATGAACGAGATCACCGTCGTTTCATGCCTGCAATATGGGCTTGCTTGCTCGATTGAAGACAGCCTGCCGCCCAGTCAATTGGCTATGGCAAGCTGACTGGACGCAGGCATCAATGATCAACCGGTGCAGCTTGCAGCCAGATGAGCTTGACACGAGCCGTGTTTCCGGCAGTGTATCTGTAAGAAAGATACATATTTTTCTACTTTATCTATTGCCTGCTGTGACAGTCAGACTAATTCAGGTGCCACCTTGTGAGGCCGCGACTCGACGACGATTTCTATCCATCAGTAAGGACGTGGCAAATCCAGCAGGCCATTCTTTTCGAGCGCAAGCATTACGCATGCAGGTGCAACAGGCAGCACACGGTTGCGCGCGGCCCGCCTGCACCTTGAGCGGCACAGCCAGATGTGTAAACTTTGAGGATGGCAAATCAAGCTGTGTTCTACCGCGCAAGGAAACTTTCCGCGCGAGGCGATGTGACAGGTAGCCGCACGGCTGCGCGCGGTGGGCCTTCACCTCCGGCCGGAGCTGGCCTCTGCCTTTGGTAGTGAGCCGTCGCATACCGCAAAGACACGAACTTGAAATGTCCCTGGAGTTTCATGAAGTTTCACCCGAGGAGGTGTGACAGGTAGCCGCACGGCTGCGCACGGTAGGCCTTCACCTCCGGCGGCACCGCCCAGTGCAGCTCCACCGTGTGCCGGTCGGTTTCAGGCACCACCTTCAGCAGCAGCCCCTGCTGCTCCGGCGCCACGATGTCGCCTGCGTCAGAGAGGGGCATGGTTGCTAACGAGGAAGAGACTGCGTCTGGGAGATGGTGTGATATGAGTTTACTATGGTCTGGTCGGTCTTGGGCACCACCTTCGGCAGCAACCCCTCCTGCTCCGGCGCCACGATGTCGCCTGCGCAAAGACATTCTGCGTTGGGCCGAAAGCTGAAGCCGTGCTGGCTTTCTCGGCGTGCACCTGCCCGCGGAACAGCCTCGCTTCCCCCACGATGTGCGGCGTGCTATACACGTCTTGCGCTATGATCCCTTAGAGACATGGAGTGTGCCTGACAGGAAGGCGAGCCTGGAAATTCCGGCGCCCGCAGCTTCTTGTCAGTAATGATCCCAATATGCTTGCGCGCCAGCGCGTCAAGCTCTACTGACACGATGACCCTTTCCCACTTGCGAGGTTTTGATTCTTCAGGGATCTGCACCTGAGAATTCCGGCGCCGGCAGCTCCTTGTTGGCAATGCTCCCAAATTTCTCCCGCGCCAGCGCCTCCAGCTCGTCCAGGCTGTGCCGGCTGACCAGGGCCGCGCGCATCAGGTTTGCCGAATAGTTCGCCTCCCAGAACTTGCGCACCTCCTCGTGCACCGCCACCGCCAGCTTCTGTGCAGTCTCATATAGGCCAGGCGTCAGTTGGCGTTGCGTAAAAATCCACTGACCAGCGCGACGCACCTCAAATTGGCGGTGTCGTGCGCCTCCCAGAACTTGCGCACCTCCTCGTGCACCACCACCGCCAGAATCTGGAAGAAGAGCACAGGATTCAATCCAGTAGAGGTTGGCGGTTTGCATCTGCAATGTTGGCGCATCAGGCTGGCGGAGGTTTTTGCAGTTATCTCCCAGAATCGCACTTCCTTACGCACTTCCTTACGCACTTCCTTACGCACTTCCTTACGCACTTCCTTACGCACCACCGCTGCAGATGGATAACACAGAACACACAGAACATCTAATTTGGCTTGTCAAAGAAACAATCACCAGAGGATTGCGCAGCATGTGCTTCAGGACGGCAAACATTGCAGGTGGGCACAGATGGTTCTGAAGACCCATGTTCAGAAGTTGCCCGCCACCTCAGCATGCAGAAGTTGCAATTCCGACTGGACAGCGGGCTTCCAGGTGCACAACGACTGCAGGCTTGCGAGTCACGCACACAGTTCTGAACGGCTGCTTGGTTGCAGCTGTTGGCAGAGATATTTGTGTGTTCAGGTGCGCCTACGAACTTCGCAATGCTACTACTCTGTTTGATGATAGTTGAGTGTACACCTTGGGTTTGGACATGAGCGTCTCGTAGTTGCCGGTGTGGAAGCGGCTGAAGGCGTGGGCGGGGTCGGCAGCGCCGCGCCACAGCTGCATCTGCCGCCACACGTCGCTGTTGACATTTTTGCCGTGCCTGCGGCCAAAGCATCAGGCTTGTGCGAGTGCTTACAGAGCAGGCAGAGGGCCGCAGACGAGGAACACGCCTCAAAATCTTCACACCATGAGCGCGATCGTCCGTGCTGTGAGTACCGCCGCTGCCGCCCCCGCCGCCAGAAGCACTGACACTTCCAGCAAGGCAAAGCAGAAGGGCGTACACGTCAGCAGTGGCATGTGCGGGAAGGCAGGGATGAGAATCGCACTCGGAGTCGACCGCTTTAACTTCCCGCTCGACGCCGTCCTCCGAGATGAGCGGCGAGATGAAAAACTGCGCATTGTCAGGAAATCCATGAGACATTTCACAAGCCGTGACGCAGGCCCAGCATTGACTGCGCTTGCTGGACACGCTCACGGAGGAGCAACGCAACGGAATAGGCTGAACAACAACATCCGCAACAACATCGCCGCTGGCGCATGCCAGCCTGGCTGTGAGACGCGTGTGAAGCATGTTTCAAGATCACCTGGACGAATCGGTCCAGCGCCGGTTCGAAGGACTGGTAGTTGACGTCAAAGTGGTAGTTGGTGGACTCGCCGCTGGTGTACGCATTAGTCATGCCGCCGCGGTCCGAGATGAACCTGCGCGGCGATGTGGCTTTGGCTTTGGGATGGGACGCGCACGACTCCACGCGATGTATGATGAATCTTCATCAGCACTCCTTGCTACACTGTTGTTATGCTGCAGCCAAGCAAAAAATGTTCCCGCACTTGGAATAGGCGTCCTCAAGCGGGTACTTCTCCGACGCGTAGAACAGCATGTGCTCCGTGAAATGGGCCAGGCCCGGGAGATCCAGCGGGTCGCTCAGACTGCCGACGTGGACCTGCAACGGGTTACAACATGCATGAAAGTCTCAGTGTCAACTTCCCGGCGCGGTGCCGTGTCAACACCACAGAGGGCCGGAGTTGGCTCAAGCAGGCACCGAGACACAAAGCATATTCATTCATCGATACAAAACTCACATCAACAGATGCTGCTGCCTTGTCTGTGCCCTCATCGTGGACCAGCAGGACTTCCAGCCCGTTGTCCAAGCGAATGCGTCGGTAGTCCAGCGTGTCGGTTTCAGGTTTAACCGGCGCCTGTGGCTCCACAGAGCCCATCTGAGGCGCCTGCATCGCCACCATAGCGGCCAGCAGCGCACAGAGTGTTACTGCACCTCCCGAAGCAATGCGGTGCAGGCGGTGAATTCTGTCTGCCGCACGAGCGACGCAGCGCTGTCAGCGAGCTCGATACATGCAGCTGGACAGCAAGCGATGGCAGCTCTTGAAAGGCTGCGCGCGTGCAAGCGTAAATCTGGTCGCGAAACTTCCAAGAATGCTCGACGTGAAAGGCAGTAAACGCTCTTGTCCAGCGTGATAGGTATCCCTTTCTGCAGGACGCCTACAGAGAGTTGGAGACGCAGCGTGCGTGCAAGCAAGGCTGCCTGAACACCTGACAACATAGAAGTCAGAGAGCTCGTGATTGTGGTGTGTTTGAGGAGTGGAAGCGTCTGCATGATGCGGCGGCACATCAAAGGCGGCGTTACAACATGCACGTCATTTTCCTCACACCTCACCAATCCTGACCAAACACATGAAGTGGCAGACGCTGCACTCTGAACCCTATCAACGGCGGGTCTGTCCGCCCGACTCTCCCAGGCGGAGGCGCCATCTGCCTGCGCAGCTCCGTGGCTGTGCTGCGGGGCGCCGCGGCGCAGAGGCGCAACCGCGTGCCCGCTCATGGGCGCTCACGTTTGGCTGGGGGCGCCTGCAGGGCCGGCGACAGAGTATAACTCGCGGCCCCTGCAAGAGTGCAGGCACTTGCGCTGCTCCCATCAGCTGCCGCCCGGCTGCAGTCTCGTAGGCTCCACAGCACAGTCCTGCTCATTGCTGCTTGCACTCCTGAGGCTGCTGCGCTGTGTCCGTGGCAGCGGAGCGCCCCCTGCCCTTCGCCCCAGCGTCCTCCTCATCCTCGTCCTGCGGGCGCCACCAGAGCCGGCGGCTGCGCGGCCTCAGTTTGCTTGAGAGGTGGTGCAGCGGAGCGGCCCGCCGCGTAGTGAACTGCTCTGAGCTGAAGCTCGTCCCGGCACATCCTTCACTCATGACGTAGCTGCTGCCCCACGCCTCTCAGGAGATGAGATAGCGCTACCCCCAAGCCTTACACAGCTCGCACCCTGCAGCTCTTCAGCTCAGGGCAACGGTGCCGCCTTCGGAGCAGCGCTTGGAGTGGCGTGAAAGACGAAGAAGCGGCCACTTCAGACGGTTTGGTCTACGCTTGGGAAGACAAGAAATAAAGCGGTGCTTCACCTCATCGTCCTCATCGTCGTCCTCATCGTCGTCCACGTCGTCATCCTCGTCGTCGTCCTCCTCGTCATCGTCCTCATCGTCCTCATCGTCCTGCTCGATGGCCTCGCCCGTGTACCAGGACACCGCGTGCGGGATGAGCTTCTCGCGGATGCAGTCCCTGCGGGCAGGTGCTGTTTCAGGATTCGGGCATCGGGAACTGAGCAGCCTCCTTCCCAATGTGTTCATGCCGGCGACAACAGCAGTCCCTGTGGTTTCACGTAGCTATGCCCACATTGCACATCTCCTCGATGATGGTGATGGACATCTGCGATGGATGCCTTCAAGTGGGGGGGCGCGCATGGAGGGGCCTTGGGCCATCATCTCAAAAGTTGAAATTGACTGATATGCTGGTCTGCTGCATCAGGAATCTGGGGCTGCGCACCCGATCTCGTAGTCTTCCTCGATGACGGCCTGCAGCTCCTCGATGGCGTCCTCGGTGAGGCTGGCGCCCTGCTCCGGGACCTCGGGCGGCGTGAAGAAGTCGAAGAAGCTGGGCACCGGCTCCAGCTTGGTCAGCGGCTTGGCGCCCGGCTTGGCGCCCTTCTTGGGCTTCTTCTTCATCACCTGGCAGGGAGTAAGAAGCAAGCCGTAAGCAGATGGAATTTAGCAACCACTATCAGCAGAGGCGGCGGACCGAGATCGAAAGTGGTCAGCGGCTTGGCGCCCGGCTAGGCGCCCTTGTTCGGCTTCTTCTTCATACCTGACGACAGAGCGCATTAGCGTTGGGAGCAAAGCAACTTCTTCGGCTTCTTCCTCATCACCTGACGAGGTGCAAAGCATGATGCGCAAGGTTGTGAACTCAGAAATCGTGCGTAAAGATGTGTGTTTTTGCCCACCGCCACTGCACCGTGCTGCCCTTCAAGGGAACATCGGAGGTTGCTGCAGTGCTGAATGCCTCGACCCTGCCTCAGCTGGGCAGGTGCTGCATAGTTGTACAAAACAACCACATACGGGAGGTGGATCTCATCACCAAGAACATGATGGTTATTGGTGATTTGATGCCTTATCAGCCTGAATGAGGCTGGCGGGTGCAAGCTATCTAAACATGCACCTTTCTTTCCCCGGTTCAGAGAATCCTGCAGCAGCGCACCTTGACGGTGGGGTTCTTGCCAGCGGCCCACTCGATCTTGGTGCCCTCCGCCTTCTCCAGCACGTTGTCTTCCGCCTCCGCCATGTGGTACGTTTTCGTCTGCAAAGCCGCGGCAACGGCAACATGTGAATTGTGTACGTCCCAGATTAGAGCTTGACGCGCCCTGGCCTGCCTTTTGAAACGGCATGCAGTGCAGCAGCATCTGCAAGGGGTGCCAGGAATTGCACCTCACGATTCTCCATGCCCTCTAAGAGCAGACAGATGACAAAGAGCAACGCAAAGTGCAGAGATCCGGCATCACGGCAAGGCAATAAACCCTAAGGCAAGCAGGCTGGTGTGGTTCTGGAGTGCACGGCATGCTGGAACCCGTCAAACCAGGTGAGGCGGAGGTACATTGACGCAGAACAGGACACAAACAGCGCGCAGGCGCGCACCAGCGTCTCGTTGGAGAAAAAGGGGTTCTTGGCGAAGTTAAAGGTGAGCCGGAAGCCACACTCGCCCTCATCCTCATCCAGATCCTCGTCCGTGATGTCCACCAGGTACTCCAGCACCGCCTCGTCCTTCTCCGAGATCTGTTATGGAAGGTGTTTGAAGTTCGGTTCTTCGTTTCAACATTCAAGGTCTGTGATGTCCGCCAGGCACTCCAGCACTGCCTCGACCTGCTCCATAATCTGTTTGGGAGAGCTGGGGAAATCAAGCACACCGCTGAACATCGTTCGTCAACATTTAGTCCCTGATGTCCGTCTAGTGCATCAGCACCGTCTTCTCTGAGGTATGTGCTGGCCGACTTGATGCAGGCTCAACACGATCTGCCCAAAGTTTTGTCAACCAGGACGAAAATGACCAGCGGCTGCACCAGCACGCTCCGGAAAGCTGCGCACCTTCTCGCCGATCTCCTCGTAGTTGCGCAGCACGTTGAGCCAGAACTCCGGGACGCCCAACGGCACCTCCTCCTCGCCCTCGCCCTCCTTCTTTTTGACGTCGCCAGTCTCCTTCTTGACGTCGCCCTCCGTGGCCTCCGCGTCCGCGCCCTCCGCCGACGCCGGCGCCTCCTTCTTGCCAGTCACAATCTCTGTGCGCTCGGCGAACAGCGGCTCTGCGCGGCACGGCACGCGGCATGTTGACACTCATAAAAATAATATGAAGATGTGCAGATGGTGCGACTCCCTGTGTGCCGATCACGGTTTGCGCGATCGGTGATATTGGCTCTGAGCGGTGCGTTGGAAATGCTCACATTCAAAGCCACTGCCAAGATCCCTCTTCACACTTGCATGCGCCACGTGCCCGGCGCGCACCGGGCAGTAGCACTGGATGGAGGATTTCTTGCATCCACTGAGTACTGCTGCGTGTCAAATATCATCACGACTGCAACCACAGGCCCCCGACATGCATGGTGACCCAGCGCTGTGAATCATCACGCATGTCCGCTCCAGCTTATGATGCAGTCGTGAAATGCCCCTATCTCAATCACGTACCGTCAACAAGGCGTCTCCTGCAACTCCAATCCCTCCCCGGTGCAGTTGGTTGTCGACTCACTCACAAGTGCCACAACACAGAGGAGGCGGGCCGGCAGGGCGACGCACCATATTTTGCGCGGTACTTCTTCTCGATCTCCCGCATCTCCTCCTCGAACTGCTCTTCTAGCTCGTCGTGCTGGTCCTGCAGCTTCTCCAGGTACCGGATGCGTTGCCGCACCTGCGGCGTGTTCGGACAGTCCTTCAACAACTGCCGTTGTGGTGCTGGATGTTGCTTTGCCATCGGACGTACGCGCCGCCGCACCCACAGCGGACAACATATGTGACAGTTTCGCAGCATTGGTGGTTGATTTCTCCTTCGCGACTAGCACCCGGTATGTTGCAATGTCACCGCAGCTGCCATAGAAGAGCTGCGCCTTCTGCAGCGGCTGAAGCTATCGGGGCATAGCCGGGGGGTTTGGCACACCTTCACGGGCAGCGACTCGATGAACCCCGAAGACATGCCGACCATGTTGCCCAGGCCGCTCTGCACAGCATCAATGCAAGGCCGTTAATAATGCACCATTGTCATCCGCACTGGCATCGCCAGATGCAGCTTGTCATGAAGCACGTGAAAAACAGCAGCGGCCTTTGGGTCTAAGGTGCCAAGATCACGAAACTGCATGGATTCACCACGTCAAGCTTTCGGAGATTGAGCAGCCGTGAGATTAGTTCAACAGTGTGCCGCACCCTGAATGCCTCTAGGAGGGCGGCATTACCGCCCGCTGCCTGTGCCAGCGCGGCTGCTGCCTCTGCGCATGCATCACGAGCGTCAGTGTGGAGGATTCATGGAAAGACTGCTGCGAGGACGGCTCCTTCCGGAACACACACCCCACACTGCCTGAGGGTCTGGCAGCCGCCGCTGGCTCGAGAGAGACCGGGACTCCATACTCTCGCGTTTGATGCAGCTGCTGGGTTACACCATAGAAGAATGTGCATCTCACTCCTGGCAGCTGATGCTAAGCATGCAGCGCTGCTGATGGCTCCTAGGATGGATACAACTGCCGGAACCGTCCGACAGCGAATGGCCGAGGCAGTCCCGACTCGTGCAGAGGCCTCCGAAATTGGCAGACGCGCAAGTCGAATTGTGCGAAGTAGAAGCAGCAGCCGCCAAAGGTGCTTTGAGATGGCAGCCTCTTCTACAGCATTTTCAAAGTTGCTGCAGGGCCAGTCGAATTGCAGCCGTGCAGCCTCACCTGTAGAGAACTGCGCGTTTGAGCCAGCTGCGGTTTGAATCTCCTCTATGACCTCCGCGTTGGGCTGCTCTGCCTCCTTTTGGTCGACCATTTTGCTCTGTTGGCGTGGTGCGCTGTGATGTCAGGACCTGTGCGATGGCTTTTTGATGTTATGTCAAGCACTTGTCTTGCAGAACGAATGCCTTTCTGTGCCGCGATGCGCAGTTCGGAATTTTCCAGAAAAATGCTCTGGCGAATCAGCCCAACATGCAAAGCTAGCAACACTAGCTCTCACGCATGCATTTTCGCAGGTGCAGCGCAACACATTCCGGTTCCTGCTGTTTTCAAGGTGCTGAAGACCCAGCGCAGGCGGTCGAGGTCCGTTCACGGCAGCTTTCCACTTTCAATGCCAACAGTGCTCGGGGCGCCGAGCACGGCGATCCACAGCTAATCGTGATGGTCGCGCAGCATGCATGCCGTGGATACGGACAGTTTCCGCATTGCGGGCTGCTATCTCCCAGCACACAGATCTGCTGGCGAAAAGGCAGACTCGCGGGATCGGCCACACGGCAGCCCAGAGCGGCTCCGCACCGTACCGTGTGCGCACGCAACGCCACACACGCAGAAGCTGTGCAGCATGCCGGCTCTCAGCCGCAGGACCTGCTCATATTGTGGGATCTAGACAACTTGACGCCTAGCATGTCCAACGTCGCATGCTGGGCGATCACCCTCCAGGTGCGCATTGCGTTCATGCGTTTTGCGTCGTATGTGTTGTTCATCAAAAGATGCTTCAGGCCGCACTTTGACCCATGTCAATTCATCCCCTTCACTGATCCCTCAGGAGGCAGCGCTGCGGCTCGGCGGCCGCCTGCATGGCTTCGAGGCATTCGGAAACCCGGCGACGCTGAACAGACACCCCGGGCTGCGCGACAGCCTTGCGGCGGCCGGCGTGAGCTTCGTGGAGGTTGGCTCCAGGTGCATTACCCCGCTGGCACTGCAAAAAGCTGATGTTTCTTTCCTGCAGATGTGCCGCCACAACATGTCTTCCGGCGCGCACAAACATGCTCGCGCTCATGCTGGCTGCCGCACACAATTTCTGTGCTGCGGGTGACGCCGCCAACGGTTGTGCGTGTCAGGGTCCGTCACATACTCATGCAGTGTCATTTGCGCAGCCCGCAAGCCGCGGATCTGCAGATCACCACCGCAGCGATGGGCTTTGCAATTGCGCACCGCCGGCGCGGGCGCCTGGCCATCGCATCGAACGACACAGGTCGGCTGCTTGCGGGGTTCGATGTGCATTACATTTACATCCAGGATTACGTTCGGAAGTGGACAATACGCATCATCTCGACTGGGCTGCTCTCCTTGTTGACGCCTCTTTTGTATTCCTCAGGCTTTGCACCAGTGCTCGCGTACGCGGCCGCGTCAGGCTGCGAGACCGTCAGCATAGGTGTGCACCAGACGTCCTATCGGCAGCGGCACCGTTCTGCACGTCTCAAATGGCTTTCTGCGCTGCTAGGATGTCCCTGCAGTGCCACTGCAAGGCGTCACAGGCACGGCACAGAGCGCCCTGGCACAGGCATGCACTTCATGCGTATCTCATAAGGAAGCTTACACCATGCATTCAAGGGCGGAGGAGCCGCGGCATGCGAGCATCGTTCAAGTGTGCACTTTCTTGTCCAGGCACCTGGCACATGCACAAGCGCCACAGCTCCCGGCCGCTGAGCTGGACGCGGAACCCGCTCGCGCAGGCGGCCTGCGTGTCGGTGCTATGGAGCCGTGTAGAGCCGGCGGAAGGTGTGCTCCCCACCAAATTGCCCTGTCAAATGCCAACCCATTTCAGCATCGCTGCCCTGCGCAGACGCTTGGGAGCACAGCTGCACGCCTGCTGCAGTCTATAATGGCAGGCTGCGAAAATGTCGGCAGCACTGGTTTCGACTCCCTGCTGTCTACGCCACGATTACCTGCTGTCTGTGCTGCAGAACCAAACTTCAGCCGTAGCAGGCCGGACCGCGCTTGGCAGCGCCTGGCTTGGGCGCCGGCATGCGGTGTCGCGCTCAGCTGCAGCGGCGGCGGCATCGGCGACGGTGGCAGCACGACAGACGGCGGGTCTGTTCCATACAGCATCTGGCGCCGTGGAGCCGCCAGATCCGAGTGCCTGAGCCCTGTGCGAGCGGCAGCAGCGGCGACGGCAGCGGCGGCGGCGCCGCCGACACCGCAATGGCGGTGATTCAACGGAGAACGAGCATATCGAGAACTGAGTGGCCGTGATGGAGGATCGCAGCAAAGCAGCGCAGGTGGAAGCTCTCAGAACATGTCGGCAAACACAGGTGAGCGTCTTTAGGAACACATTTCACAGCATGTCTCGCAGCATCTTGGCGGTCAGCAGGGGCACGGACTATAGGATTATCGTACACCACTCTCATCGATGGCTGCCAGAAGGCAATAGATCTACGTTTACACATTTTCATGCAGGCTATGGAACCCGCACTGGTGGAGACGCAAGAAGATTGGTGCTGGCATGGTGCCGCACACAAGATGAGGATGATTGGTGCCACCCCGACTTTCGAGCAACCCTTGAATGGGAAGCCACTTGCGTGGGCGACACTGATGACTGTTGCGCTGCTGACAGCAGCCGATTTCCTATCAGGGTACGACTAGACCCAGGAACAAACGAGAACCTGGCAAACTATGGACTTCGCGACCTGAACGCGACCTGATCCACCAGAACCGGCCTCCCATGCCTGCCATCACACTTCACTAAACCCCACTTGGCACTGGCCCACCCCCACAGCAATCTGACATTGCCGCTGCCGAGTGACGCCCCGCTTTGGCGCAAAGGCTGCCGGCTTTGCTGCGAACCGCGCTGACGCCGGCGCCGACTTCACACCCGCAGAATCTGTGTTTTGTTCCCTGCGCGTCACCACCGCCTGGTGTCAGCCCAGCAGTCAGCGCCTGGTACGTCATCTCACAGGCCTGGTGCATGTGAGCTTCAATATGCATCTCTCACATGGGCATCCGTGTCTCATGCAGTGCGGAAACAAGCTACCCTTGAAAGCCAGACGCGTGTGCGCACCAAAGTTGATGGCCACCCAGTCGGGCTGCGTGGTGGACCACTGCAGCTGGTTGATCTCCGCCCCCGCGCTGTACGCCAGGATCGGGTCTGCGCAGACCAAAAAACGCAAGTCACATCACGACCAGCCTAGAACCACCGAACGCCCAACAGCGTTTGTGCAGGGTTGGAACCCCAGCAGCCAATTCTGGCTACGAGCTCGTACTCTCTTCAGTTGGCGGTGCAGAGTTCTGGGAGCATTGCAGGGTTTAGCCACGGGTTTCAGAACCTGAGAGCGCACCCAGGCCCTGGTCCATGGACTGGCTCATGGAGGACAGGTCCCAAATGAGGGCCTGGCTGTCATCCCCCGCGGTGCAGATGTGGCAGGAGGAGTGCGGCGCCCAGGCCAGCGCATTTACGCACGCCTGGTGCCGCTGCAGCTCCGCCACGGGGAGCGTCGGGAACCGGATGTCCAGCACCACCACCTGCGGTTTCACACAGTCTCAGATGCAGGTACGTTGGAGCATTGTGGCGTGTTTTGGAGATCCGAATCAACATTCAGAGACGAAGGCTGCAAGTCCGTCGCCAGGGTAGCGCTGCAGTCGGCGCTGCAGACTTTTATAAAGCAGTGCGTCCAACCAAGTGGGCATGTTGTGCGGCGCAAGATGATTTGCAGTTGGAACCCGAGTTTATTCCACGATCGATCATCCGAACTTTTGACCGATTTAGAATACAACTATTTCCAGTGAACAATGTCACAAAGGCCTAAGATTTCGGCCATGCTGAAATCACAGGTTTCGTTCCGAAACCCTTTGGCTTTTGGCCTTTGCTCATGTTTTCGAAGAAGATATCGGTAGTAAACTCACAAACGAAGCGCACCTTGCTGGAGTCCATGAGGATGGTGGCCATGTACCGCGGGTCCTGCTTGTTCCAGCCTAGCCGCAGTAGCGGCGACCCGCCATCGCCGCTCTCGTAGATGATTGTGCTGTGTTCCTTATCCCTGCGCGTATGGCATTTGACAGGGGCTCGCGCCGGGGTTACAGGATTCGCTGAACCCTGCCAGCTGCATGGCAAGGCTGGAGAGCTGCTTTGCGTCCACAGGCGCACAGAAAGAGATGCCAATGCCGCCACTGCAACCACAGCTTCCATATGCAGGGTTTAGGGTGCAGGCATGCAACTCGCACGCTACCCAACACATGCAGCAGCTGCCCAACACGAGAAGTGTGAGAACCCCGAGCCCCATCAAATAGCCTGAAAAAATCCATAACAATATGCAGAGCTCCTCACCGCAGGTCGACCACACGGAAAGAGCCGTCCCATAGAATTCTCTCAAAGGAATGCGCGCACAACAAGCTGCTCACCGCAGGTCGAAGACGCGGACGGAGCCGTCAGCGGAGACGGAGGCGAAGACGCCGGCGCCGCCCCACGCGATGTCGTACACCTCCTTGTCGTGCGCTATGAGCTGCGTGTCCACCACCCCCCGCTGTGCAGCGGGAACAGGGATCACATCGGCCCGGAGTCTGCTGCTTGGTCATGTCAATGGCAGACCTGAAGCCGGGCAGACCGGGATCACATCAGTAGAGTCCTGCTGCGCACAGCACGGCCCACTTCAGGCGAGTGTGGATGTCCAGTCACTGAGGCATACGAGTCTTGTAGTATTCTGGTAGCATGAGATTCTCAAAGGGCACCTCGATGTCCCAGATGGTGCAGGTGGTGTCGATGGAGGAGGTGCCCAGGCGCTTAGGGTCCGTCTCGTTCCAGTCGAAGGACGTCAGCGGCGCGCAGAACTCGCTGTTCTTGTTCTGTGGCACGGTTTGCAATCCACATGTCAGGAAGATGGCGCTTGACATGGATATGCGTATAAGCTCCAGACATGCTGTGTACACGAGTGCGCAGCAGCCGCCCATCCTTGAACTGCATCGGCATGCCAGGGACTTGTGGAGATGTTCGAGCTTTGTCCAATCAAGCACGAACGCAGGCCAGCCCAGCTTGGACAGAGAAGGCTACTAGTGCACGTTGTTGAGCAGCTTCCGCAGCACGCCGCGTCCTCCGTCAAGTGCCAAAAACGCAGGGTCGGCAATGGCGTCCGAAAACGATGCCCTGGAGGAACTACCAGCTCAAAGATCTTAACGAAGGGAATGAGGGATTCAAATGGCGCACATTGTTGAGCAGCTTCTGCAGCACGACGCCGTCCTCGGTGAGGTGCCACAGGCGCAGGTAGTCGGCAGTGGTGGCCAGCAGGTCGGGGTGGCTGCCCTCCTTATCCGGCATGAACATGATCTTGGTCGCGGGGTAGGGGTGCTGGAAGCACAGCCGCGGGTCCGATGAGAACTTGCCCGTCTCGTCGTCCACTGCGCGCAATTAGGATATGTTGAATGATCATGTCAACATCTGACACCAGACCTCCTGCAACGCAACATTCAACAAACGCCTCGACACAGGACGGTTCATGTGTAAGAACTGCGAATTCTGCGTGGACGCACAAAAGCCACAGGACCGCTGCTGGAATTTGCCGAAAACAGCGGGTGTGGTCGAGACGTGGAATCGCGCGCACATGTGATGATCTCGATGCGGTTCTGGTACTCCTCGATGAAGCTGCCCACCGCCAGCCGGAAGCGGTGCTCCGGCCGATTCTGCAGGGCGCCAAGCATCAAGGTGTTTCAAAGTACTCCACAGGACGCTCATGCCATGGACGGTGGCGGCCTGTGCAGGTGCCGGCATGTGCAGGTTGCAGGGATGGACCATCCAGCGCTGTGACTGCCGCGCATGCAGGAGACTGCATTGCTAAAACATGCAGCGCCAAGCGAATGCCAAGTTGAAGCCGCTGGAAATGTCCTTCACAGGGATGCGGTGCCTAGCATGATGGTGCATCAGCAGACTCAAAAGACGCACGCTCCAGTTGAGGCCGTAGACCAGATTGGAGGACTCGTAGGTGTAAATCTCAGCCCGCTTGCCTGTCGCAGGCGGGCAGCACCATCAGTTGTAAGCCGCAGCAGGTCACCGGGCACATAGCGGGGCGGCAGGAACAGGACGGGAAGCAGAGCAACCTGCAAAATCTCGGCAACTTGCCTGTGCCGATTTCCATGTTCTTCTTCCCCTCCATGGCTGCCTCTGCTGCTGCTTGCTGTCTGGCTTGTAACGCTGATCCAAAGGCACCGTCGCCGCCGCCGATGTGCCCCTTGCCGCGGCCCCCTTAAAGCTTTCGGCAGCGGCGTGACCCTGCTTTGAGGCTGGGGTGCCTCTGCGGCGGGCACTGGCCGTCTTGCCGGCCGCAGACGAGCGCAATGCTGTCCGCGTGCAGTAGTCGCAGACTGGCACCTTCACCGGGGGTCCTGAGGGCCAACGGCACCCGTTGGCGCCGGCAGCACTGCAGCGGGATGGGGCGACCAGCAGCTTCCCACCACAGTGAACGCAGGCCTGTGCTGCGCCGGCCCGCAACCTCCGCTGGCTGTCGCGGATCAGACGGAGGCACCCCGCAGGTGTCGCTGCAGCGTCTGTCCAGAACAGCACCCAGTCGTGCTTCGACCCACTTGTCAGTGCTCGAGCTGTGCCCCTGATGCGGCGCAATTTCGGGACGGCGTACGATGCGCCTGTGCCCCTGTGATTCCCGGCCCGCCAGAAGAACTTTGAAGGCCCGGCGTGCACTCCTGTTCGTGCCCGACGGTTACGCCGCCGCTGCAGCTGACTTTCGTCTGGGCTTCAGATCATTGATGCAGTGCCGAAACGAGCCCAATTTGCACTTGTGGCTGCTGCACCAGCTTGCGCGTCTGACAACAACAAGGGCGTTGTGTTTGCAAGGCGAGGTAGGTCACAGCCAGACAGTATTTGTGCAGTCGCCTCGCCGAGCCGGCGTCCAACTTTTGCGGAGGTTTTGCCGGTCTTTCTAGATCATCGGTGTCTTGAGTGCGTGTACAGCGTGCCGGCATCCTAGACGATCCCGAACCAAACAGTATGCCGGCCGAGTGCGGTCTTTCGGGGAGGTGCAGGTCGCCTCAGGGCCTTGCGTTTGGGCAGCAATAGGTTCAGTGACAACATGAGCCTCGCGAAACACTCTTGTGCAGCACATGAGGCTCCGCCGTGCGCTGCGTCACTACGTAATGGGCTGACATCCCCAGCGAGTCGATCTGCAGTACAGCACCCTGATCTGCGGCGCTATGTCGTGTATGACGCACTCACGAGCCACGTGTCTGGATTCATTGACTATATGAATCACTGGGCCCGTAAGCAGGTCTGCAGTCATTGGGCGGAGCTGCTAGCCGGAGCACACCTCCCCATCGACTGGCACCCCACCTCGGACTCCAGCGAGCCTGCCTCCGGCAACATCTGCTCCGCCGGTCGTCAGCTGCACGCGTGCCGCTGAGCTCACGCGCCGTGTCCGCCTGTGCCTGCGGATCAGGCGGTAGATGCAGCGGCGCTCAACCGCACGTTCCTCAGCGGCGACGGCAGCGACAACGCCACCACCGTGCGGTTGCTTCAAGGTCTCGCTGCTGAAAAGCACACAAGGCCTCTTGCGCGCGCAGGTGCAAGTAAGTCGCCAATTTTGTTTAGTTTAGTTTTCAAGACGAGCTTATCAGCTGATCCTCCTTTGATCTCACTAATCTGACATCAATGACAGGTTATCAATATTAAGACGATTTCTATCAGTTGGCCTCCCGAGCGCAGAAATCAAGCTCAACACTTCGGAACGCAACTACTTCCCAAGTATAGATGATCAAGAACCGGACATGGTGCTGTTTTTCGCTCCCAGGAAATTGGGGAGCGTTGGGTCATGCCCCTTTAGAGATCTGTACAGATATGTACACTTCTGGCACGCAGTTGTCAACGCGATGTGCGCACATCCCACGTTTTCTCGTCGCAGCCGGTGAGTGAAGGTTGGTTTATTGGACTGCGACATCTGCGCGAAACACTGCATCGGGCAGTTCGGCGCAATTGCAACACTGCATCGTGTCTGGGGCCCCTATTAGATGCTGCCGCCCAACAGTGGCGCAATCTGAGCCCCATGCGGTCTGCTTGTGTCACGCTACATGAGCCATAGTCCCACGACATCACTAGCCCTCGTAATCGAGGTTTTTTCCTTCATATCATCACCGCCCTGGCGTGCTGCATGTGTGCGAGCTGCAGTATTCTAAGGCGACGAGCAACCCGGCGCGCTGGGTGCTGGCGGTGCCTAAGGACAGTCCCCGTGCGGTGCGCAGAGGAGCTCGGGGGCACCATCGTGGCTTCGGAGCTCGTAGAGACGACCAAGTAAGACTGGGGATGCTGCTCCCTTGGTGCATCGAGTGTCGCGTGCGCCTCCCACCTGCTAGATTCTTACAGATGCTGTCACCGCTGAAGAAGAAACCCAGCCTGCACCGTGCCTTGGATCCACTTCCAGTCCAAACGGCAAAGGCGGAGTTATCTAAACTGGACACCAATGCGGCAACTCTGCCACAGAGGTCACCGCCACGCTGCCGTTCCCAAGGCAAACAGTCGCCCACCGTCAGCCCCCTGCTCGAGGACGGCTACGTGGCACTGCGGCATTTAAGATGCACTGCATTGCACGCCATCTCTCATGGTCACCTGTGTCGAGCGTGTGATTAGGATGCTATGCAGCATGTAACTTCATCAGATTGCGAGCACAACAAACGGGCTGTGCCATGTTGTGACTAGGTCGAGATCATCGTGGAGGAGGTGACCTCACGGCGGCTGATCCTTTAAGCCGGTGTCTGGGCGCGAAGGGCATTCTGACATGACCCGATCAGAATGGGAGGTTAAACAGCTCCTTGAAAACGGAGTGCTGGTCGTTAGCAACCGCCATCAGATGTGACCAGCAACAGTGTTGCGGCGCCGACGGCAAGCGCCCTGCCTGTGCGGCATCTGCTGCTATGCGGATGTTTCCAACTGGCATCAGAGTCAATGAAAGCATGCGACATGGTCGCTGCCTTTGATATAGTCTAGGTTGAGAAGTCTCTGTCGTTGTGAGCTCAGATCAGCATGGCAGTGGTCCAGTACCAGCATTTCGCCGCCCTGGAGTGAAAGCCCGAGTAAACCCTGTCGATGTCGAAGGGGCCCTGCGAATGTCTGGAGCCTTCACTTCGCTCGCTGTCAGCGACTTGCACGATATCGGTGCTTTCAACTTGGTGTGGGTCATTGTTGAGCTTTGTGCAGTCACACTGGTGGTGTTGGGATCCTGGCTGCCCGAGTGTCAGGCAAATCTCTTGTGTGCACCTTGAAATCGACCTTGTTCATCGCTTTGCTCAGGCGTAGCCGGTTTCGTATTGAAGACTCCGGTGTTCCAAGTCTCAAGCACCGGCCCGTGGTCGGCGCTGCAGCATGTCCCGCTATGACAGGGCCATCACAGTCTTCTCTCCCGATGGGCACCTGTGAGCACTTCCTACGTTTGTTGACAATAGAACGCTGTTTCATCTGCATCGCAAGGGTGTGCAATCTGTGTTGTGCATACACACACTTGCGGATTTGCGGTTACACTGCATCTCATGCAATGCGCTGCACTTCCTGCAGCCTCGCCACTTTTACGGTATGCAACTGCAGCATGCCCTCGCACATCTTCCGCAGCTTGCCTGAACATGAAATGACGTTCTGCAGGTTCCAGGTGGAGTATGCACTCGAGGCGGTGCGGCGAGGAACGCTGGCGGTCGGCGTGCGCGGCAAAGACTGTGTCGTGCTCGGTGAGGCGCCTTTGGAAGTCCACATCATACTCTGCCCCAGATATGTGCACATCAAGTCAGGCTGCATCCTAATCGCAATGGGCTCGCGTGCCTGAGCAAGCCAAACCTCTCAAGGGTGAGCAGCACAGCACAGCTTGCTCCTGGTCCGGGTATCAGATTCACAAGACGCATCTGTGATATCACGTTGCATCCGGCATGCAGGCGCGGAGCGGAAAAGCGCGGCAAAGCTGCAGGACGCGCGGAGCGCGCGGAAGATGGTGAAGGTGGACGACCACATCAGCCTCGCGTTTGCGGGCCTCACCGCCGATGCCCGCGTTCTTATCAACAAAGGTGGGCGGCATGGCAGTTCCAGCGAGTGATGGCAGATCCATTCAACTGTGTGCGGCGGCCCTGATTAGACTGACCGGACTGCCAGAATCGTCTCATGGACATGACGGCCTGGCCGTGCTTGCGGCTAGTTCAAGGCGCCGTCCTGCAGCAAGGCCAGAACACCTGGCCTACAACTGTCCGTCCCAAAGGACTCTGTTGGAGGTCTCCAAGTTCCGACCATTCTTTACTCTTGCAGCGCGGGTGGAGTCGCAGAGCTACCGGCTGACGCTGGACGAGCCGGTAGGCGTTGAATATCTGGCGCGCCACATTGCCGGCATCCAGCAGAAGTACACGCAGTCCGGCGGTGTCCGCCCCTTTGGCATCTCCACTCTCGTCGCAGGTGGGTGGCTCTTGAAAACAACGTCTGCCGCCTTTCAGGCTGTATTCGTTCCCAGGACATGTGCAGCGTGCGCCGCATTGCAGTACCGCTTTGCCGCCCAGTGGAGCAGAAAAATCTTTGGGGTCTACCGATTGACACGTTTTCCAGCAGCTTATTCCCCTTGTCCTGCCCGCAAATAGGGTTCGACCCGGAGGGCAAGCCGTGCCTGTACCAGACGGACCCCAGCGGCACCTTCTCGGAGTGGACCGCCAATGCAATTGGCCGCAACTCCAAGACGGTGCGCAGCTTTGGGAATTGGCCATCCTGCCTGGGGCTGAGGAAGGCCAGGCTGTCGCGAAGGCCTTCCTCTTCCTTGGCACACTGCAGCAGGGTGATGCAGGCAGAGGTTCGAAGTGACGACAATGGCTGGGAGTGATTGCAGCTGATCAGGAAATGCTTCCTTGTTGCAGGTGCGGTGCAGCTGGAGCAGCACTACCAGGAGACGGCCGCCTCCCGTCAAATATGAGCATAAAATTGAGAGTTGACACAAAGCTTGTTTCCTGGCGCAGGTGTGGGAGTACCTGGAGAAGCACTACGAAGAGACGGACGGCAACGCTAAAATCAGCATAATTTTCAACTCTATTGTGAAACCTGACTACACACTTCAAAATCTGGCGCAGGTGCGGGAGTACCTGGAGAAGCACTACGAGGAGACGGAGGGTGAGGAGACAACGAAGCTGGCACTTAAGGCGCTCACAGAGACAGTTGAGGCGTCTGCCAAGAACATCGAGGTCGCGCTCACCACCAAAACCGGAGGTGAGCGCCAGGATTGTCAACTGTATGCCTGAAGATAATCCGAGATCTAGGTGTTATTGACGTGGAGGCGTGCGCCAACAATATCGAGGTTGCCGTCATCACCAAGACCAGTAGCGAGCCTGTGCATCGAACAAAGCTGCATCAACAGCGAGGAGCTCTGAATGCACATTCTGTGTCGCCCATCGCAGAACAGTGGCTGCCTCGCGCCCGCATATTGCAAAGCAACAACTCAAGACAGCCCGGCATCCTGCCAAATTCGCCATTGAAATCGAGGCGTCGATCTGAGACTCTAAGCAGGTTGCAAATGTAAACATTCCGGCACATGCAGGCCTCAAGTTCTTGTCGGACGAGGAGGTAGACAAACTGCTGGAGTCCATCAAGGCGGACAAGGAGGCGGCAGACGCAGCGCGCCGCGGCGGAGGGGCATCCGCAGCGGCCGCCGGCAGCTGATCCTCTGGCGGCAGGCGTGTGGCATCGTGTGTTGTGCCTTACGAAATCGTGTATTCGCGCGCGGTGGCGGCGGCAGCAGCGTCGCGGGTTTTGGGTGTCTTCGTTCCGCCGCCCGGCGGCCGAGCGCAGCCGTCTGGCGGCACACCTTTCTGAATGTGCACAGCGGCGCCGACCATGGGGTGCTGAGCTACGGCCCGCAGTGATGGCAGCACCTGCTTTGGACACGCTCGTAAAGCTGCTTCGTTGCGACGCCTGGCTTATATGGGGACGGGGATCACAGTGGTTGCCTCATGCGGCCCAATATGTGTGAAGGTACTTGATCTGCCGCCGGAAGGGCGGCCGCGCAGCGACCGCACGAGTCACAGTGCTGTGGAAAGGACGAGGCTGCAGACATGTCGAATTGATTCCGAACAGCAGGCAACTGTTGTGTCAAAACATCTACCCGCTATTGCTGCTGTCATGAATGTGCAGGCTGATCAAGCGCATGTCGGCATGTGGCACTCAGCTGGCATGCTTGCAAATGGAGGCAGAGTGCAGGAGTGCGTGACTACAGTCCGGCAGGGGATCAAAGGCCTCCCACGAACTACAATCACAACCGACAATTTTCATTCATAGACACATTTCATGACGTCGCAGCAAGTTCACTCGGAAAGAGATTCGCGACCAGGTGCTTCGCGGAATGTGCATAACGAATTTCAGCTGGCGAGCGGTGTTGGTGGCCAGGGGCACAGTATACACCCTGTCAGTGCACATCAACCAGCACTGTAGAGCACGCCGCCGCTATTAGACGCAGCTGGGGCGGCAGAGGTGTCTGGTGTCTTCTCGCACGGATCCATGATGGCGGTCTTCTCGTACAAAGTCAGATCCGGAACTCCCTTGGCACCCAGCGCGAGCATTGCTAGCTGTTCTCAGCAGGTCCCCTGCCCCGCTGGGGAAGCGAGCCCCCCCAATGGCCCCGACGCAGTTCCACGTTGCAAGGCTCGGCGAGCTCGGTGGCAGGGCTTAGGCCAGCAGCGACATATCAGTCTTCAATGGTCCCGTGCCAGCAGCTGCGCTGTCACGCGCCCTGGCCCAGGAGCTTCGCGGACCAGACCTGCTGTTTGAACTTCGAGGCGCCCGCGACTGGGTTGTCCCACTCCTGCAACCATCGGGAATTGGGAGGTTTGCGGGTCGGAGATCCCACGTCAATGCAGTAATGCACATGGAGTCCACTCGTTCTCACTAGCCGAGCACAGCGCGCCTGCCTCAGCGCTTGCTGCTCAGATCAAACAGGGAGAAGGACACAATTTGCATATAGAGGCAGCGCTACCCGCGCCGATGGTCTTTCGAATGCACCTGCAGCACGCTGTCGAGGCCGGCAAGCATCTTCGCCTTGTTGGCGCCGCTGTGCTGCCCCAGCATCTCGCCTGCGCAGATCGCCACACAGACCCTGGTCAGGCGCCGCGACATCGAAGGGCCGGCACAGAACGGGGGCTGCGCCTCCATAGTGTTGCATCTGTGGCCAGACAGGCAGACTGCTGGCGTGCCTCCGCCACAGAGGCCGTCACCGGAAGGTGTGGTTTGCGTGTGAAAACATTTCAGTGCCCCCGCACCATTGCGCCAGAAGGTGAAGTGCGGCGTCAGAGGAACCTCCAGCCGCTGGAAGATGGCCTTCGTGTTGGCGTTGGAGTTGCCGTACAGCTTCAGAAAAATCGTCTCCTGGTACGCCTCTGCGAATTTCTGCAACGCAACGATTGTCCAGGCTTCAGGGGTTTCCGCATGCTTGCAAAATCTCTGTGATTTAAGAAGACCTCGCATGGAGCACGCGAGAGACGATCACAATACGCTTGCTGTTAGCGCCGCTGGTTCCTCATATTGCACCCAACTGGCTAATAGAGCTATGCAGTAGCAAGCACGAGGAACCTGTGCACTGGAACCACTGCCAACACGGTGACCGCACGCGGCTCATGCCACAGCACCTGCTGTAGGACCACACCTGCTGTAGAGTCCTAGAATGCATCCTACCCGTGATGTCTCACCTCGTACGACTTCTGGAAGCCCTTGCAGGGCCGGCACCACGTGAAGGAGGCCTCCAGGACGACGACTCGCCGCGGGTGCATCGCTGATAGCGCCTTGAACTCCTCGCCGCTGAAGATCAGCATCACCTCCCCCGGCGTCCACTGCACGTCAGGAGTTCGCAAGGTGTTTGAAGTGGTCTAGAAAGGGGGTTTCAGCAGGAGATTGACAGTTGAAACCGGGGCAGGCACGGCCTTGGAACTCTCGCCGCTGAATCAGCATCATCGCCCCCGGCGTCCACTACAAAATCACAGAAGAAGTTCACCAACGCAAGGCTTTCAGCACAACAAGGCCAATCTTCCACCATCGCCGCTGGATTTCAGCATCACCTCCCCCGGCGTCCACTGCGCGTGTAGCAAGCATAGTCAGGCGGACTATTTGGTGCGGTGCGCAGGTTCAGGTGGGCAGATCACAGGCGAGCGACTCGCAGCAACCTCCAGCACCAGTCCTACAGCCTGTGATCTCTCCTCCATTGATCAGCGTTCTGCTGACGCTCCGGCTGCACCGCAAGTCGACTTCGATATTGTCGGTAGTTTACTTGCATCCGCCCACCTGTACGAGCGACGCCTCGCGCCGCTGTAGCAGTGCCGCATCCGGACTCATTATTGGAGTTCCTCACATATAGATATATCTGTATCCACAGTCAACTAGGTGCCCACCTCCATGACCGATGGCCCCCCCCTCTTCGGCAGCGCCGCACTGAGGCTTTGAGCTGGATATAAGTGAGCACCTCCTGACATACATTTGATTTTCTAGCTTTCACATTCCATTCTCATGATATACCTCAATGAGGGAGGGCTCCCGCCGCTCCGGCAGCGCCGTCGGACGCCTTGACCTGGATGTAGTCCAGCACCTCCTGATGATGTTTTCAAGTCTCCACATTCATTACATGTGGTCATACCTGAATGAGGGAGGGCTCCTGCCGCTCTGGCAGCGCTGCATCGGACGCCTTGAGCTGGATGTAATCCAGCACCTCCTGCGCCTCCAGCAGGTCCGACCGGAATAGGTCCAGGAAGTCGTTGAAGCCCAGCTGGCCCTGTATTGGAAAGCGCCACGACTTTAGAAGCAAATAGCATCTGCGTCTGTCTGGTCAAGCGTGCCGTCCTGAGCCGTGGCATGGAACATGCGGTCAGGAGCCTGGGTCGCCTGAACAGGGCATGAGAGAGTTGCCTGTGTTTTCAGTCCCGTCCTGCCGTCTCACCATGCCGTCGGCATGGACCCGCTCGGCAACCTCAACCAGCTTCCGGTTCGTGAGCAGATACATCAGGGCAGTTTTGTTATGTTCGGTTTCCTTTCCCTTTTGCAGCCTTCCCACCGTGCTGGCAGCGTCAAGGCGCTCCATGGCATCGACCAGCTTCAGCGGACACATCAGGGCAGTCCTGTTTGTCCTCGTCCTCTCTCACCGTGCCATCGGCGTCGAAGCGTTCCATGACGTCAAACAGCTTCTGGTCCGTCAGCGGGTGCCCCAGCTCCTCAAACAGCCGCCGCACCTCGGAACCACCTGCGGCATAGCAAGTGGTATTAGACAAGTATTGGCAGACACCTCCCGCCATGCAGGCAGCTGGCGCCTGCGCAAGCGGCGCACGCGCCGGGACTGCAGCTAAATGCAGTATCTGCTCGTGTAGTTTGGCGTTTACAGCCTGGAATATGTACTCACCAAGTGTGCCGTTTCCGGATGTGTCGACCGCCTGGAAGGCGCTCTGGTACTCCTTCAGCATGCCGTCTAGCAGCAGGCTGTCCTCCATCTGCACAAGCGGAACAAGGGGCACACATCGATCAGGCCTTCAGGAGTTTCAGTTTACAAATTGCATGCTGGCTGCTTTCACCAGGAGGTGCCCTGCGCCTGTCCGAACGGCCAAGCGCGGGGAGCTGGCTGCCGTGATCGCAGTACTTGTGGAGTGCGGACTCTGCTTTCACCCCACTAATCCAGGCAGACTCACCAGGAGGGTGAAGTCGTCAAAGGACATGGTGTTGTTGCCGCCGCTGTCAAAGGACTCCATAACAGAATCCAATATCGTGTCCACCACCCAGCCCTGCCCTCTTGTCGGCTGCCCATCGCCTGACACTGCCTCCAGAAGGCTCCGCAACTCGCCCCTGTCGATCACGCCGTTCCTGCGCAGGTGCAGCGCCGTCAGTCGGACCGAGTCACACGCAGCCACGCATGCTGCAGAACAAGGTCGATTATCAGGCGCGCGTCGCCTCGGCGAGTTGCACGGCCGGCGACTGCACCCAGAAGCTATGTGGCGGCGAGCGCTGTTCGCAGCGTCTCTGAGCCATGCAGGGCGGCGTCAATGCCGCACGCCCATGTTGCCACAGCCGTATCATGACAATACATCCGGGTCAGGTTCCTTCTTGGAGCGTGCGCGGTTCAGGCGCCTCGTAGCTCTCAGCAACTGAATGGCATGACGGGCGATGGGCCGGGCCCATGAAATCAGGCCTGCGCACCCGTCGACATCAAACCTGTCGAACTGTTGCTGTAGCTCCTGCAGCCGCTCCGGAGGCAGGACGCCGGTGCGGAACGAGTCACCGCTCTGCGTCACTGATGTCTGCTGTTCTGTGAACACACTGCAGCGCAGGCGGTCATGCTTGTGGGCTGCCGCGCCACTGCAGCAGCGTCTGGCAAAGGCCACTGGCACGTCACAGCTGCCACTGAGCGTGTCCCGTGTTGCCATGACGGTCCTGTGATGCCGTTGGTAACGCCCGCTTCTGCGCCTGCTGGCTGCAGGCTGTGCTGTGCTGTGGAGGGGTGGCGAGAGCCCTCGACATCTGGACGATAACATCTGATGGTCCGTATTATGCCACAGGATAAACTGGTGCAGCGCGCGTCTGTCTCGACGGCTGCGCACAGAAGTGCAAAGAACAATCCCTAGTTTGTCAGTCAGCTTCGCCGCAGCGGCGATGTCGCACTTGAGATGTAGGGTTGCAAAACGCTTCGAACAAGCGATATGTACCGGCAGCTTCCGGTGATGCGATGAACGACGCACAGAAACTGCAAAATGCGTGCGATTTTCGCTGTGGCCAGGCAGACTGCCCGTACACACTTCCTGCTGCCAGAGTAAGTGCTTCCTGTCCCGGTGCTCCTTGCCGGCCCGACCTGCCGGTTTTACAGCCTGTCAAATCTTCTCTGCACATGTGCAGCTGAAGTGAAAGCTACAGGAAACCTGAGTCAGCAACCTGCGCCAAGCATTTAATTGTGAATCAGCAGCTGAGACTGCCGTACATCTGTAGATCGCTTGCATTGCCGGAATGAATATGAATTTCCTGCGACGTGACTGAAGCCTTGCAGTCTAATTGAGATCGTCAGGGCGCCACCTGCTGCCATGGCGCCAGTCAGAGCATTTGAGTTTTACAGCGGCATTGGCGGTGCGTGCCATCTGCTGCAATAGCTGCTTATCTTGGTCATGCAGCATGTCTCCCGCACTTTACATTGAATCGTCTCGATAATTCTTCTCGATAATTCCCCCTGAAAAAGCGTCCCCTTGTTTCTGCAGGCATGCACTATGCGCTGGCGGCAGCCTGCCCTGGCGCCGAAGTGCTGCGCGCCTTCGACATCAACCCGGCGGCCAACGACTGCTACGAGGCCAACTTCGGTCTGCGCCCCTGGCAGGCACGCACCCTGCCTGCGGACCAGCATGCAGAACCTCCCCCCACAAGTTCCCACCATGTGAAACGTCTGCATGATGTGTTCGAGGGCAGCCATGCGACGAGTTTCCAGGTCCCAATTACTGCAGGGCAACATTGAGGCCATACCCAAGCGGGTGCTGGACGATCCGTCCATTGACATCTGGCTGCTGGCGCCGCCGTGTCAGCCGTACACGCGGCGGGGGCTGAAAAAGGGAGCGGAGGACGGCCGTGCCGGCAGTTTCCTGAACCTGCTGCGGCGGCTGCCGACGCTCCAGGTGACCTGCTATGTGCTGATCTGGACTGCACGTGAATGGGCGGCTGGGTGGTGCCGGGCGAGGGCGTGTCACGTCACCGTTGACGCAGCACCACCTAATACACCGCATGCAAACGCGGGAGCACGCCATGCTGTTGTTTAACCTAAGTTCAAAACCGACTGGTGCAGTCGCCGCCGGCGTACCTGCTAGTGGAGAACGTGGTGGGCTTCGAGACGTCTTCAACGGCGGAGGACCTGCGGGCGTTCCTGGGGCGCCAGGGCTATGTGGTGCAGGAATTTCTGCTGTCGCCGACGCAACTGGGGGTGCCCTACTCCCGGCCCCGTTACTTCTGCCTGGCGCGGAAGGTGGAACTTTGATCATACTCCTTAATTGTTGGTCTTTCTCGTTTGTATCGCACCTTTCCTGCTGCACGAGTAGGCTATTGTGTGCAGGGCAGTGGATAGGGCCACCAACAGTGCCATAGGTCAGCTCAGGCCTGCCCCAAAGAGCGCAAGGCAGAGTTGCAGCTGAGATGTGCTTGCTGGCTCACATGTGCCGCCATATGCGCTGCAGCTGGGAATGGATGGTAGCGGCGCATTTCCACTCGCCGCCGTGCCCGGGCAGCCGCTGGCGCAGCCCCCGGCACACCTGCTGCGGGCGGCCGCGGCTGGCGATGGCGCCGAGCGGGACACCCTGCAGGAGAACCGAGCTGCGTTGGCTAGGCCGTCGGACCGCCGGGGCCCTGCTGTGGGCAGCGCCAGCCCTGGCGGCGGCGGTGGCGACGGCGTCGGCGTTGGCGGCCGCTGCAGCGGGGACGGCACTGCTACTTGCGACAGCAGCGGACCGCGGGGCGGCCCCAGAAAGACTGTCGGCGATTTCCTTGTGGCGGACCCTGCGGCGGAGGGCGTCCCTGCAGCGGCATTCTGCGGCATTGTCAACGCAGCAGAAGCACGGCGGAACGGCGGCCTGGCCGCAGCCACCATATCAAGCACAGCGGGCGCTGTGAGCACACAACCGGCAGCCCCGGCGCCGGCGCCGGTAGACGCGTATGCAGTGCAGGCAGCGGTGGCGGCAGCAGCAGCGCCAGCATCGAGCTCTTTCGATCCAGCGGATGGTACAGCGATTGGCACGCCGCCTCCCGGTGTTCCGCCGCCGCCGTCGCCGCCGGCGGCAGCCGCGTCCCTGGCAGCGGTGCGGTCCGCACATCTTGACGACCCCTGGACGCTGTACCGCTTTCCTGACGCTGAGCTGGTGGCCCGCGGCATCGTGCTGGATGTCGCGTCTCCGGTCTCCACGGTCGTCAATTGCTTCACCAAAACCTATGGGCGCTACAGCAAGGCACGCAATTTGTAAACTCTGATCACTTCGACAGACCAGTGCACACCCTTCAATTGGTGAACCTGCCGCCAGCTTGCTGAAAGTTTTGTTGCACGGTGACGCACAGCGTTGTCAGGATCGATCCTCCGCCATGCCTGCACGATCTGGGTGTTTTTCTTCTATCGAACTCTCCCCCAATCTCAATGCAACAGGGCTCCGGGTCGGTGCTGGCGACGGCAGGGCTCGAGCAGCTGGCGGGCCTGGCGGCGGCGTTCCCGCAGTACCACGCCGCGGCGGGCGGCGGCGGTGCGGACCCTAAAATCCTGGAAACCAGCCTTGAGGCAGGGCTGGCGCAGGAGCTGGAGCCTGGCGCCCCCGCCGGCCAGCACGTGCAGCTGGCAGCGGCAACGGAGGCTGCGGCCGCGCTCGGGCTGAAGGTGAGCTTGCAGTGAGCTGACTGCGATTGCCGCTGCGCTTGCTGAGTCAATCCAGACCGCAATGCCAGCAGCGCAGCGGGTGTTGCACCATTGCGGACCTCAACAACGAGCCACGAACTGCTATTCGGACCTGCTTGCCGCCCTTGCAATGTGCACTATGAGCAGGCGCACCTTTCCGAAAACTCTGTAGACGGCCTTGTGTGTGTCATTGCCTGTGCGCAGCCCGGCGAGCCGCTCGTGCCGACGCCGGCCCCGCTGCTCGATGCGATGCGCGCGTTGAGGCTGCGTTACTTCACACCCGCTGAGGTCGCCGCGATGCACGGCTTCCTGCCGGAATTCAGGTGTGGGCGCTGTGGTGTTTATGTGGTTATTAGGCGATGCGTTTTCACGGGTGTCACGATCTCTATTGACGGTGCATTACGTGACCGGGAGAGATCGAGTTTCGAGACCGGCGTGGCACCCCCTCACTTACACGTGGACAATCCGGATGGCAGACATTCGTGAAAATATCAAATGACCTGATTGGCTGACGGGTTTTTTTGTCTGCCGGCGGCAGGTTCCCGCCGCACCTGACCCTGAAGCAACGATACGCCCTTCTGGGTAATAGCCTCAGCGTGGACATCGTGGCGGCGCTGCTGCGCTACCTGCTACAGGACGGCGCCGGCGACGGCGCTCGTGACGCCACCGGTGACGGCGCTCGTGACGCCACCGGCAGCTGATGACTAGGAATCGGAGGAGCCGGCGATTGAGGTGTCGGCGGCGCCGGCGATGGCGGCTGCGATCATACTAGAGGGTCGGCGTGACTGCAGATCGATCACACATTTGTTCACATGTTATATCTCATACATTCATGGCCGTCGAACGTGTCAAGGCGAGTTCTGCGCTGCATTGAACACCATGTTCTGATAGCTGGCGTCATGCCGCCAGCAAGCGGGGGCGCAGCCGCGGAACTGTGCTGTGGCCCCGCTGTGTGTCGCTGGTGGATGGGCTCTTGTTGCACAGTTCAGGTCCGGAACCCACGGCAGGCAGACAGCACACACACATTGTCTACGCAAATCACACCAGCAAAAGCAGCGGACGCACGGCGGCGGTGCTGGCGCCCGCGTCCAGCAGAAACACTGCATCATACGCTGCTACATATATGCCATACACTCCTGTCTTCGCCCACATTACGCAACTCAGAAGCCCTACCAGAAACCCTGCCCGATGCGAGTTCCTTCAAGACGCGCGCACGAGTGTGCGCACACTACACATGCGCTGCTGCTGGCTGTGCCGTGTGCGCTGCGCAGCCACCGATTGGGCAGCTCCTGCAGCCGGCGGCGCCGTCGGCGCAGCCCGTTTGGCAGCGTCGTCCGCTGAGGGCGAAGCCGCAGGAGGCAGGCCTCCGCATGCCTGCATGCACGCTGCCATCATGTTGTCAAGGTAGAAGTCAGTTGCCACCTCCCTGATTTCATAAGACTATGTGTGCGGCATGACAGAAGCCCAAGCGGGAGGATGTCAAGTGGCTGGACATGCACAGCGCGTCTGCCTCTGCAGCCAAATTGAACGTGTCTTGTGTCGATGTACAAAGAGAGGTGCGGCGCCTAGAAAGCGTCCAGCGCATGGGCAGACTCACTGAGTGGCAGGCTGGGTGATGAGCTCAGGTGCCCCCGCGACCGCCACCGCGACAACGGCGCCGCTGCAGGCGCCAGGCAGGCGGAAGAGCCAGATGTAGCACCGGCGAGCAGCCTGCAGGCGGCGCACATAACGTTATGCAGCATTGTGCATGGGCACAGAAGGGGTGCCTTGTTGATGCGCCGAGCTGAAGCTAATGCTGGCATCATTCAGCCCAGCGACCACATCGAGGCAATAGGAACGACACAGGAATGTCTCGAACTGAGCGAGCCTCCCATTCATCATGCAAGCAGCCAAACAG